>JGI994J12354_10005383_pt1 | contig 11039 bp, 7 predicted proteins | sample IntmicLarv3ML3BL_FD_12354 | JGI IMG/M metagenome (IMG submission 12354) | reverse complement strand
TATTGGTGTGCGCTTTTATCGGTGATATTTATATTTTCGAGAGAAAATATAAATCCGATAAAAGTGCAATAGCGACACACGGACAGCGCAACGACATCAACAAAAACTCTCTGACGACTTCATTCTTAAACTAGAATTAAAGGACGTAGTCCGCCGTTTTAAAAATAGAAAAAAACGCTCCGCAAGGGATTTCGAATGCAAGCCCCGCTTGCCTCGGTTGCAAGGCTGAGCAAGCCTTGCCGAGGTTTCAAAAGGGCGAGAAGCCCTTTGCGGGTTTCTGCGGGGGATTCGAAAGGGCGAGTAGCCCCTTCGTCAGTGATTGCAAAGAGGCAGACAGCCTCTTTGCTGGATTCTTAGGGTAGTGCCCATGAAAAAATAAATATATACAAAAGGCGGATTTATTAAATAACTACTATTTAATAAATCCGCCTTTTATAGTATAAATATTATTCATGCAGATTTCGGCTTTTTAGGGCTTTCATGCGTTTTTTGATGAAGTAGGGGGATGAACGATTTTTAAACCACTCGAGTTTAATTCCGAATTTTTTAATTTTATAATTTATTATTCGTTGAGTGATATTCAAATGTTTTGCCGCTATTGTTGCATTTCCCTTGTGCAACTTCAAAGCTTCTGTGATAAGTTCTCGCTCAAAAGAATTTACCATAGACTCAAAATCTGTTTCACTTTCTGTCGGAACTTTTGCAGATGAAGTAGACTGGCCTGTCTGCAAAGATGGAGGCAGGTTGTATCCTAAAATCACTCTACTACTTGCTGACAAGACAGCACGCTCTATACAATTTTCAAGTTCGCGAACATTGCCTGGCCAATGATACGCCATAAGCATATTTATTGCGGGGGTAGAAATTCTATCGATTTTTTTAGAATTTTCTGCTGCGTATTTTTCGATAAAAAATTCAGAGAGCAAAATAATGTCGCTACGTCTGCTTCTCAATGGAGGGATAGGCAGAATGAAAGACGACAAGTCAGAATATAATTCAGAAGATAAAACTCCTGTTTCGACTATTTTTTCTAGATTATATGAAGATGCGAAAATCAGTCTGACTTTAGATTTTTTTTCTTCTGTGCCGCCGAGTCTATAAAAAGTTTTTTCGTTGATAAGTTTGCGCAATTTTGTTTGCAAATCTTTACTTAGATGGGCTATTTCATCGATGAAAACAGTGCCGCCTTCTGTGCGTTCCAATAGACCTTTCTTTCTTGTAAGAGCTCCTTCAAACGCGCTTTTTTCGTAGCCGAAAAGTTCAGATTCAAATAGCGCGCTACTAAGAGTTGAAGAATGTGCAATTGCAAAAGGTTTTTGACTATATTTTCCCAAACGCCAAATTGCGCGAGCAACTAAATCTTTACCTGTGCCTGATTCTCCCTGAATCAAAACGCAAGAATCGCTATTTGCAAATTGATTGATTGCGCGATAAACTTTTCTCATCGCATTGCAATTACCAATAATATCTGCGGGACGCTTGTCATCTAATTCAGACTTCAAACGATTATTTTCTTCAATCAATTTTTCTCTTTCTTCATGATACAAAAAGAGAACGCTCATAGCTTCCGCAAGAACATTAGCCGCTGTTTCGAGCAAGTACAAATCTCGACCCAAATGAGTATTTGCTTCGATTTTTCTGTCGATACTCATAGTACCAATGACTTCTTCGTTATGGACGATAGGGACGCAAATGAATGCTATATCTTTGCCTCCGTCACGAGTTTTTGTTCTGTTTAGAAAGTCGAGCGAGTCTGCGATATTTGGCACTATTCGAGACTTTCCTGTCTTCGCAACTTTACCTGTGACGCCTTCGCCTATGCGATAAATCCCACGGCTAATTTCTTCTTGGCTCATTCCGTGCGAAGCCTCGATAATCAGCAGATTCCCTTGTCTTAGAGTAATCGTGCCACGCAACAATCCCATTTCTCTATACAAGATTTCTAGGACTTGTTTTAGTAGTAAAGAAATATTTTTTTCATGAACAATAGCATGACTAATCTTATGCAAAACTTCCATCTCAAGATTCTTTATCTTGCGAGAACTTTCAAAGGCTTCCTTGACTGATTGCAGAGAATAGGCTCTTACTTCTTTTTCCATCGCTGACAATTAAAAGCACAGATTATTTTAAATTACAATGAAAAAGTACAAAAATGTATGTTTTTTCTTGCGATAAAATTTGAAAAATGTTTGACGCCACTCATACTTTAATAAACACTGAGGGAATTAAATTATCTGTATGAGCAGCGAAACACGAAAAACGGTAATAGAAGCAATTGCTTCTGTAAATATGGGTTTGAAGCCCGAAGAAACTCTTCCAGTCTCGGAATATTTTGGTTGCAATGTTTTCAATCATAAAACAATGGCAAGATATGTGTCTAAAGAAAGCTTGGCAAAGCTTGTGGGCACAGCGAATGAAGGTCTTATGTTAGATGCTTCTATTGCGGAAGAAATTGCTCAGGGCATGAAGAAGTGGGCGATAGAAAATGGCGCGACTCATTACACTCATTGGTTTTTGCCTCTAAATGGTTCTACCGCGGAAAAGCACGAAGCATTCATCGAGCCTAAGAATGAGGGCGTGATAATGAACTTCTCAGGCAAGAATTTGATAATGGGTGAATCTGACGCTTCAAGCTTTCCCTCAGGCGGATTACGCTCGACATTTGAAGCTCGTGGCTACACAGCTTGGGACCCTACGAGTCCAGCATTTATCAAGCGTGGCAGAAACACAGCAACTTTGTGTATTCCCACAATTTTTTGTTCATTCACAGGTCAAGTATTAGATAAAAAGACACCTATTTTGCGTTCTATCCAAGCAATCACTCGTGAAGCAAGACGAATGATGAAAGTGTTCGGAACAAAAAAATTGTCTAACGCTCAAGTGACTCTTGGCGCAGAGCAAGAATATTTCTTAGTAGATAAAAGACTCTACATTTTAAGACCTGATTTGATTCAATGCGGACGCACTCTTTTTGGTGCTCCTCCTGCCAAGCATCAACAGTTAGAAGACCATTATTTTGGTTCGATAAATCCTCGCATTCTTGCTTTTATGATGGAAGTCGACAGAGAGCTTTGGAAGCTTGGTATTCCTGCAAAAACTCGTCATAACGAAGTTGCTCCTGCTCAATTTGAAATCGCTCCGATTTTTGAAGAGCTGAATTTAGCGATAGACCACAATATGCTTATCATGGAAATCCTGCGTCAGTATGCGGATAGACATGGACTTGTTTGTCTTTTACATGAAAAGCCTTTTGCGGGAGTCAATGGTTCAGGTAAGCACAACAACTGGTCTATTTGTGTTGACGGCGTGAATCTTTTGAATCCAGGAAATAATCCTCATCAAAACGCAATATTTTTAACGACTCTTTGCTCTATTATTCAAGCCGTTGATAGACACAGCGATTTGCTTCGTGCAACAACAGCTTCTGCAGGCAATGACTATAGATTGGGTGCGAATGAGGCTCCTCCTGCAATCATTTCTATTTTCTTGGGCGATCAGTTAACTGACATTATTGAGCAAATCGAAAATGGCGGCGCAAAAAGTTCTAAAGTTGCTAAGATAATGAAGGTTGGTGTTGATGCGCTGCCTCCTTTGCAATGTGATGTAAGTGACAGAAATCGTACTAGTCCTTTTGCTTTCACCAATAATAAATTTGAATTCAGAGCCCCAGGCTCTAGTCAATCTTGCGCTAGTCCGAACATTGTAATCAATACAATCGTTGCTGACTCAATGCGTGAGATTACAAATATTTTAGAAGCAGCAAAGCCTGAAGAATTCAATAATGTTTTGCAAAAAACTCTTCATTCTATAATCAAAAAACACAGACGCATTATTTTTAATGGAGACAATTATACTGCTAAGTGGCGTGAAGAAGCAGCTTGTCGTGGATTGCCAAATCTTGCGACAACTCCTGAAGCTTTGAAGCCTTTCATTGCTGAAAATAGTATTGAGCTTTTCAAAAAACACAACGTGTTTAGCAAAGAAGAATTGCATTCTCGCTACGAAGTTTTCTTGGCAGAATACAAGCGCAAAGTTCGCATAGAAGCAGAGCTTGCCCTAAACATGGCACGCACTCAAATCGTGCCCGCTGTCGTGGATTATCTTGCTAGAGTAGCAACAACTCTTTCTCACGAAAAACTTTTAGGATTAGGCAAAAATTCGCATCTCAAAAATCTAGCAGAAAACATTCGCACTCTACTAGATGAAGTTTGCATGATTTCTGAAAATCTCGACAAAGCAATCAAAGGTAAAAAAACTGAAAGCGAAATTATAGCCATCACAGCAGAACTCCGCAAACCAGTCGACTCCCTCGAACTCCTTGTCGATGATTCCATCTGGCCTTTACCAAAGTATAGAGAACTCCTATTTATATACTAACCCTTGCAGGTCTCTGTCCTGCACGAAGAACTTTCAGTCCTTTCGAAACCTGACTTAAGGGGCTGTCTGCCCCTTAAGAATCCCTGAGCAAAGGCTTCTCGCCTTTGCAAACTCGGCAAGGCTTGCTCAGCCTTGCAACCGAGGCAAGCGGGGCTTGCATTCATATCCCGTTCGGAGCGTTTACTTCGTAAACATCACACAGTATGCAGAGTCTGAAGTTGACAGAGAGGGTTGTTGATGTCGTTGCGCTGTCCGTGTGCCACTATCGTACTTGAATCGTTTTTAGATTTTTTCTTTTTGAAAAAAACCTAAAACTTCCGATTCAAGCACGCACCAATATTAAAGTGGCACACTTCGTGCTTTGATTCTAGTTTAAGAGAAAGTTTCTCTTTTTTGTTTTTAATTATTCGTTATATATTCTGCACAGAATTATTTGTCGTCAGACTGTGCACAATTATTTTTTTATATGATTATCAAAAATGAAATTCTAAAGTACATAGAAGATGCAACATTAAAAACAGTAAAAATTTAAAGTTTTTTAATATTTTCGTTTTTGATAATCATATAAAAAAATCACCCCGTGCACAGTCTGTCTGTCTTTTGAGATTATGAATATCTTTGTAGTTTGTGTGACAAAATTCACAACACGCTTTCAACCTCTTCCCTGCACAAAGCGCCAGCGCAGAGGCGAAGACGATGCTAAAGACCAGTCATATTCATTTGCATCTTTATGTAAACATTCAGAAAGCTTACGCTGCATCTTTCCTAAAATCGCATTCAGCGATTGCGAAGCAATGCGTGTGTTTGCACGTGTAGAGGGAATATCGCCTGCAGACGCGTAGTCTGCTCGGGGGGTGGGGCAGAAGCCCCACTGCTATATGAAAAAAAGCGAAAACGATTCTAAAAATCTTATGTGAGTTTTCGCTTTTTTTCAAGTAAGAGTAGGCATGCATGCGAACAAAACATAATACCAGCGAAAACAAACATAAGATAAATATTCTATTCAACTAAAATTTAAACACACATCACATCGCTTTAAAAAACAATAAAATAATCGCATTGAGCAATTGCGAAGCAATGCGGACTGTCTGTCTATGCAGTGGGTCAATTTCAGGTGCAGGAACGCACTTCCTGCCGAGTTTGCAAAGGCGAGGAGCCTTTGCTCAAGGATTCGAAAGGACTGAAAGTCCTTCGCGGTTGCAAGGCAGAGCCTTGCTGGACTCAAAAGGCAAAGCCTTTTGTGGGTGTCAAGGGCAAAGCCCTTGACAGAGCCCAACAAGAAATGACATGAATAAGAAAATAGATTTATTTTCAAAATTCCCTTTTTTAAAATAAATATTTTTTTATTATTCTGTTTCTAATTTTTGGGAGGTCCAGCCACCGCCGAGGGCTTTGTAGAGGGAGATTATGTTAGAGATGAAAGTTTCTTGGGAGGAGATAACACTTTGTTCTGCGGAGAGGAGAGAGCGTTGACTTTCTAGGAGGTCAAGGAATTCTATTTCACCTTCTGTATAGAGTTTGAAAGAGAGCTCATAGGCTTTGTGATAGTATTCAGAGAGAGTATTTAGGTATCTTATGCGTTCACGTTCTTTGTTAGTTGCGATGAGATAATCTTCGACTTCTTTGAAAGCTACGAGAACAGTTTTTTTCCAGTTTGCGCCAGCGGCTTCAAGAGCGGCTTCTTTGGCTTCGATATTATAGATAATTTTACCTGCTTTAAAAATATCCCAATTTACACTAGGGCCTATAGCCCAGCTTCCATATTGACTTTCGACAACATTTCCTAAGCTGGGAGCCTGATATCCGATTGTCCCTGTGATTGACAAACGAGGATACAAATCGGCTCTAGCAATGCCGATTTTTGCGCTCGCGCTATGCATTTTATGAGCGGCAACAATCACGTCGGGTCTGCGGGCCACAAGTTCTGCGGGGACTCCTATGGGTGCGAAAAACTCGAGTTCAGGGAAAGCTTTTTCTTCTTTTAATTCTTCTTTCAAAGAGCCCGTAGTGAGTCCTAGTAAGAGTTCTAGCGCGTATCTAGTTTGAGCAAGAGATCTTTCTATAGATGGAATTTGTGAGCTAGTGCTTTTGAGTTGGGCTGCTGCTCTGACAACATCTAGTTCAGAAACAAAACCGCTTTGCTTGCGTTGTTGAGTGATATTAAAAGTTTTTTCTTGAGTCACTAAATTGTTTTTCGTGATAGAGAGCGCTTCTTGCAAAGCTCTATAAGCGAAGTAGTTTCTTGCGACTTCCGCAATGACCATAATTTGCACAGACTGTTTTTCAGCAAGAGCAGCTTTGTAGTCGGCAATAGCAGCCTCGTTGTCACGTCTGATTCCGCCAAAGATATCAATTTCCCAGCCTGTTGAAAGTCCTAATCCATATCTTGTAGTTGGATTGCCGAATCCGTATTGAGAGCGTTCCGTCACGGAAGCGTTTGCATCTAGCGTAGGCCACAAGCCACTTTGCGATACTCCTAATGTTGCTCGAGACATTGCTATATTTGCTGATGCTTGCTCTAAATCTAAATTATTTTCAAGGGCGCGATTTATCAAAGAATTCAAATCCTCGTCTTTAAAAATCTCCCACCACTTAGCCAATTTTTCTGTCTGATGATTTTCTGTAAGAGAGTTTTCAAAAGCGTTTGGCAACTCCATTTGAGGCTCTTCAAAATCAGGACCTACCAAGCAAGCAGACAAGCTAAGTGAAAGAGTTAATAATAAAAAAATGCGTAATAAATTATTCATATCTTAAAGCTTCAATTGGGTCTAAACGAGCGGCCTTCCATGCGGGATAATAGCCAAACACAATGCCAACTAGCGCCGACACTCCAACAGACAAAAGTATTGCCGCATAAGAAGTCGAAGTAGGCCAATTCAAATAGTATGCAAAGAGCAAAGAAGAGAAGTGTCCGAGAAGAATTCCTATGACGCCCCCCATTATACAAATCACTATTGATTCGATTAAAAATTGTTGGAGAATATCTCGCTTTCTAGCTCCCACAGCCATACGCAAGCCAATCTCTCGAGTGCGTTCTGTCACGGAAACAAGCATGATATTCATAATTCCAACGCCACCGACAACTAGAGAAACAAAGGCAACGCAGAGCAAAAGATTGGTTGTGGCTTTAGTTGAATCTGTCATGAATCTTGAAAATTCTTCCATTGTTCGAATCTGAAAATCGTCATCGTCATAAGGCCCGAGTTTGTGGGCTTCACGCAGGGCAGAGGTGATTTCTTTTACTGCCAATTGAGTTGTTTCAGGAGATGTTGACGCCGCGACAAGACTATCGAAATTTTCAAATCTTACAGGAGGAATTCCTGAGCTAGAAACAGGAGGATAGAATGAGACCGCTGCAGGGTAAGTCGCTGACGCACTCGCTGCAGATGCAACTGTCACAGATGTCCCTGACGCGCTTATAGAGCTTTGTCCTGCGCCTTTGAGACGTGCTTTTACAGTAGTCCAAGGAGCAACAACAATATCATCTTGGTCCATGCCGACCATGTTTGCGCCTTTGCTTTTCATCACTCCTACGACTTTGAATAAAACATTTTGAATACGGATTTCTCTACCCACAGGATTAGCTCCCGCAAAAAGTTCTTTGCGTATAGTTGAACCTATCACACAAACTTTCATAGCTCTTGCAGTCATTATTTCGTCAAAGAAAATGCCTTCGTCTATCTGCCAATTTGCGATTTCAAAATAGCTGGGGGCAACACCATTTATAAAGTAAGGATTCCAGTTCAGTCCGCCATAGACAATTTGACCACGCACAGAAACAACAGGTGTGACATTTGCCACGTGTTCAGAATTTTTCAAAATAGCAATAATGTCTTTGCTTGTAAGATTCGCGCGAGCGCCAGCGCCAGTATTTACGCCTGCTCTTTGAATATTACCAGGACGAATAGTGATAGTGTTTACACCCATTGCGGCTATACTTTTACGCAGAGATTCTTGCGCGCCGTTGCCTACTTCCATCAAAGCAATCACAGCGCCTATGCCAATGACTATCCCTAAAGTTGTGAGAAAAGTACGTGTTGGTTTACGACATATTTCTCTTAAAGCATTTTTGACTACACGAAGCTGTTTCATTTATTCCTTTCAGGAACTAAGTAGTCTTCGCTTAATTCTCCGTCGTGCATTTTGATAATGCGTTTGGCTTGCATAGCAATGTCAGGCTCGTGAGTGACAAGCACGATCGTCACGCCGTCTTTCTCGTTGATTTCTCTGAACATAGCAAGGATTTCATCGCTAGTTTTAGAATCGAGATTACCAGTGGGTTCGTCTGCAAAAAGAATTTTTGGAGTGTTAACTAAAGCTCTTGCAATTGCGACTCTCTGTTGTTGACCTCCCGAAAGACGTGAAGGCTCGTGATCCATTCTGTCGCCAAGACCCACACGTGTAAGCATAGCTTTGCCCATTTCTATCGCCTTTTTTTCGGACAAGTGAGATGCAGTGTAATTCATGGGCATAATCACATTTTCCAGAGCCGTTGTTCTTGACAAAAGATTGAAACTTTGAAACACGAATCCGATTTTTTGATTACGAATATCTGCACGAGCATCATTATCTAACTTGGAAGTCTCAATACCATCTAGCCAATATTCGCCAGAGGTAGGGCGGTCAAGACATCCCAAAATATTCATCAGTGTGCTTTTCCCAGAGCCCGAAGCTCCTGTCAGAGCTACCATTTCTCCTTTATTAATGTCAACATCAACACCTTTCAAAACGGGCAAAAAAATATCGCCCATCACGTAGGTTTTCCTGATAGCTTTTAAAGAAATCAAACTCATCTTCTTGGCTGTTGACGTGTGCGTTGTGGGAATTTTGGAGCAAAGGGATTTGTGTTTGCATTCGCAAGCGAGCTTTGAGTATTGATTCCTGTAATTACTAAATCGCCTTCTTTGATAGATTCGCATCTAATAGTTGTGTATGCGCCGTCTGAGATTCCTATTTGAACTTCAACTTTTTCAGGATTTCCATCACGTAAGAGCCAAATTCTTTGAGCTTTTGAATCATCTTCATCTGTAAACCAAGGAGGATTCCAGCGCAGTGCAGAGTTTGGAACTGTTAATGCATTGAGTTCTTTTTCTATTTCAAATTTCAAATTTGCAGTGAGGTAGGGCAGGAGTCTTAAATTTGAATTGTCTGTAATGACTTCCACAACATATGTGACAACGTTTTGAGTCATGCTAGCATTCAATCGCACTTTTGCAACTTTGCCATGGAAAATCTCTTCAGGAAAAGCGTCGACTGTAAATACCACTTCTTGACCTGATTTAATTCTGCCTATATCAGCTTCGTTTACAGAAGCCCAAACTTCCATCTTCTTCAAGTCTTTTGCAATCAAAAATAGACTACTCGCACTCATGCTAGAAACAACAGTTTGTCCCACATTTACTCTTCTATCGATAATCACTCCGTCAACGGGAGCGCGAATCACGCAGTATTGCAGATTGCGTTCCGCCTCTTTTAATGACGCTTCAGCCTGAGCAATTTGGGCGTCAGTTTGAGGAATTCTTGCATGGGAAACTTCAACATTTGCTTTGGCTTGTTCCCATGCGGAAAGATAAGAATCATAAGTAGATTGGCTCAAAGCTTCGCTTACTCCAAGACGTTTTGCTCTTGCGTAATCACGGTCTGATTGGGCGAGTTTTGCTTCGCTAAGAATTATATTTGCCTTGGCTTCTTTTTCAGACGCAAATGCTTGCTCTAACTTTGCTTTCGCCAAAAGAAGATTCGATTGAGGAATTTCATTATCTATAAGCGCCAACACATCGCCTTCAGCAACAGTTGAACCATAGTCAATTTCTTTGCCGTCTTTGTCTTTGCCAAATGCTATAATCTCGCCCGAAACTCGAGCTCCAACATCGACCAAATCTTCAGGTTCGACAGTGCCAGTTGCGTCTATGTAAAAGATGATGTCTTGTCTTGAGACTTCGGATGTTTTGAAATCAATTACAGACTCATCTTTTTTAAAGAAGAACGCATAAACAAAATATGCGATTCCTAACGCAATCAATAAATAGACTATCTTTTTTAAAAAAGTTTTTTTCACTTACTATCCTCCATGTTTGGAATACGTATAAAAAGACGTATTCAATAATGCATCCATTGAAATAAAAATCCTTAGCTAATGCAAACTCTTTTTAATGAAAAATGAAGAATTAAAAATGAAGAATTGAATTCAGTCTTCCTTGCGGAGATGTTAATACTGTTTAAAAAACTAAATGATATTTCAGTCTTCATTGAAGTGACAATAGCAGGGGTTTTGCGAAACAAAACCAAGCGAGGAAATACAAATGAAGAATTATTTAATCTTTTAAAAAGCTCTAAATTCCCCGCAAGGAAGAGTAAATCTAATTCTTCATTTTTAATTCTTCATTTTTCATTAAAAAGAGCTTGCATTTATAGAAAATTTTAACACAATCCTAACCATAATTAAATTTTGTGTTCCTTTTCGGGAGTGCAAAATTAAGTTAAAACAAACTACATAATTAAAAAACTATGAAATTAAAACTTCTAAGTATATTGGCAGCTAGCGCATTTGTTTGCGTTGCAGCTCAAGCTCAAGACAAGGCTCTCCTTGAAACTCTCGTGAAAAAAGGTATGCTCTCTCAACAAGAAGCAGCTCAAATCGCGAAGGAAAGCGTTGATCAGNT
>JGI994J12354_10005382_pt1 | contig 11039 bp, 10 predicted proteins | sample IntmicLarv3ML3BL_FD_12354 | JGI IMG/M metagenome (IMG submission 12354) | reverse complement strand
AGCCAATGACTTAAGCACTAAATATCGGGTCATGGTAACGGCGGACGACGCGGCGGCTGTTATTTTTCCGCCCGGGGGATTTGTATCCACTCTTCCGTTGGTTCCCAGCTTGGAATAGACCAAACCGGGCGTCCCTTCCGCAAAGCCCCGCTGTGCGCCGGACATTTCCCATATGTAGTAGTCGTGAAAAAGATGTTCGGGTGTCATAGCCTGTTCGCAATCTTCAATGGACGCGCCGCCGTATGTGTGAGGTGTCCAGGTGTTTTTTTGCTTAACATTGGCGGCAGGGACAAAGCTTTCACCGCCAATTTCCATATACTCATCCAGCCGCACGCGAACATAAAGCGGAAACTGTCCTGAATTCTCAACAAACACATCCTTATCACCTGTTTCCTCGTCATACTCGTCATGCAAGGTTACATCCGCTTCGACGGTTCCCCGGAACCGGTTTGTTCTTGACTGCCCGAAATCAGTCCATGCAAAAGCGCTTCCCATCATTACAGCAGCAACAGCAAGGGCGCTCAACGCAAGAAAAAACAAATGCCTGCTTTTGCGCCCCTTACGGCTGCTGCGTATTTTTCTCATAAACGTATTTCCTCCTCCCTTTGAAATTATTTATTGATATGTGAAAGTGTATTCACAGTACAAACACGCTTTAGTTATCTGCAAAGACAAGTCTCAGCAAGGAAACCAATATACATATAATGAAAACTGCGGCGATAAACAGAAGAAAATTTTCACTGATTGTCGTCAGAATCTTTCCGGCATAAGGAATATGCCATGTAACACGTCCGATAACATTGCCTTCGTAGGTAATAAAATTATCGGGAGATGTGTTTTCCACCCCTTGCGTCCGAAACGCGCGCAAGCCGCTGTTGTCATTGTTTTCTATGATTTCAACAATTCTATGAACGATGACTTTTCCGCTCTCTGTTACAAAAACAATGTCGTCTCCGCCGGTAAGTCCTTCGTGTAACAGTTCTCCCGGTTTTATCCCCCATGAGGTTACAAGGGAGCCTTGCGGATATACCGATTGCATAGACGAGGTAAGAACCGTGTGGTATGAAAATTTGCCAAAGCGCCGGCCCGCTTCATTGTTATTTGACCAGAAAAAGGCAAAAGCTACTACGACGATAAGAAATGAGTAAAAAATCATATTTTTGATAAGGGAACCTTTTGGGGGCGCTTTGAGTATTTCACGTTCTTCAAGATAACACTTGTAGCCGTATTCACGGTTGAAATCAATGAGAGCTTTTGCCACCGGCATCAATCTCCGTTTCTGCTTCTGATATCTTTTATCAATTCTTCAATATCAAAACCGAGTCCGGTTGTTGGACCGTCTTCAGACGGTTCACTGATATCCGGCTGTTCTTTTCTGTATTTCTTCAACTCCGATTTCATTTCGAAATTCTCATTAAACAGACATATGTATTCATTTACAAGGGCGACTAAATACCTGTCCACCTCATACCGGTTATATCCCGGAATGCTGATGCTGAATTCGGGAACCTCGTGTAAATCAAATTTTTCATACATTTCATCGCGTTCTTTATCTGTTGATTTTTTGTCGTATCTTGGCGTATTTTTCAAAACGATTTCTCCTTTCAAAGCCGGATGGATATAAATGGATTTTTTTAATAATAGCAAATTTTTTTTTCAAATAAAGCCTTATCGCATAACTCGGACGTTTCATCGTATAAGTCGGACAACCTTGCTTTTTTCGCCAATAAAGAAAGGGGGTTAGCAAAATAAAAATCTTGCTAACCCCCGGTGAATTATATGTTCAATCATTTTGACTTTTACTGATAAGGATTCCCTTTTGAACTCCTTTTTTAAAAACGCCGCCAAAGCCTCTGATACTGTCAAGCTTCTTTTTGTTAACGCTCCGAAGGATGACGGTAACAGCAAGAAGACAAGCAAACAAAACAATGCTGATCAGTGTAATAAAAGTCATTTTTATGACCATCCTTTCGCAGAGACCGGGAGGGTTATCCTTCAAGCTTGGCGCCGCCGTTCTTCATCAATTCGGTACGCTTTTTTCTGGCCTTGCGTTCCCGGGATAATACACTGTATTCTCCGAAAAGGATACCGGCCGAAACAACCGCTAAAATAAGGCTGCCGGTATTAACGGCAATGGCAGCGGGCGTTATTTCCATGGTGATTCCCGCCGGGATACTTTGATGCTCAACATGGCTGCCGTCATGCCCGCATATGCGGTATTTATGCCCGGTGTGTGTTAAGTTTTCACGTTCATCTGTGATCCATTCGCCCCAGTTATGCCCGGTGGCCGGGAAAAATTCAGAATATGTATCTCCGTATATCTTACAGGTGTATGTGATTTGGCCGTCATGCCCGCAACCGGCTTTTATTTCTTCTGTTATTTCATATTGATGAGACGGCAAAGGCTCATCATAGGAATCGCCGCACAGGTCACAGCGATAGACGAGAGCACCTTCCTTATCCTTCGCGTCCGGCGCGATTGTCTCTGTATGGTATTTATGTCCGAAAGCTTGGCCGAAGGGTTGGGTGTAAGAATGACCGCACCGGCTGCAGGTATATGTTTTTGCGCCGTCCTGTGTACAGGACGGTTCCTTGACAGCCTCGCTGTACTCATGCCCGAGGGGAGCGGTTTCAGCGTATTCACTGTGCGTAAGCGCTGTGGCGGTGCAATCTCTGTGACGCTGCCCCGGTAACGCGCAGGACGGTTCTTTGTCTATGATCCATTCGCCCCATTGATGCCCTGCGGCAGGCATAATTTGCACATAGAAATGCCCGCACAAATCACAGGTGTGTTTTATTTCTCCGTCTTTGCTCTGTGTCGGATTTGTTATAATTGTATCTGTATATTTGTGCTTGCCGGAAGGACAATCATATTCACCGGCAGCAAAGGTCAGAAAGGTGAAAAGATCCGGCAAAAAAATCATGAAAACTAAAAACAAAAAAATGGCCGCTTTTCGTTTCATGCCGGACGCCCCTCCTCAATCCCTTTTCAATTTGACATACTGGTGTACTCTTCCAAAACCTTTTTAAAACGGGTTGCGTTATCCTTGTTAATGGGGATTTTGGTTCCGTTCTTCAATATCATTTCTTTCCGTTTGACTTCCGAAATGAAAGAAATTTTCACAAGATACGCGTTGTGCGCCCGTAAAAATCCATGAAATTCAAGCTGCTTTTCAAACCGGCTGAGGCTGTCCCAAAACTCAAAGGTCTTGCTGCCCTCATAATACACAATAATTTTGCGGTCAAAAAACTCAAAATAATGAAGGTCCTTTATGGCAATGTTTTTTGTTTCTCCGGCAAAGGACAGGCTGACATATTCGCATTCGCGTTCATTGCACGATTCTACAGCGTCCAGAAATATATGTTCAAATTCCTCATCATCAGTCTGGTCCTTTACAACATACTCCAGAGCTTTGTATTTCATGGCTTTTTTGAAATGCTTAAGCTGTTTTGAAACGGTTAAAAACACAATATCGTTTTCGTATTTTCGTTTGCGAAGCTCCTGCGCCACAGCATCTCCCTCCATGACGGGCATGTTTATATCAAGGAAAATTAAATCAGCCTTACAATCAGAGCTTTCAAAAGCGTTGAGCATGGCTTCGCCGCTCGTGAAATTTCGCAAACTGATGTGAAGCTTGTGCTTTTTTGCAAGCCTTTGAATTTTTTTTGAATACTCATTGTGGATTTTGTGGTCATCGTCACAAATAATAATTTTCATCTTTGTTCACATCTCCTGTCTTGCGAATTGTTCTTTAAAAAAGCACGGCCGCCGCTCAATCATGAACGGCGGCCGTAAATAAACGTTAAAAATCGTCGATACGTTTCAGTTTCCCAATAGGCATTCCTGTTTTATAATGAAAACAATCAAGAACAGAGGAGAAATCAAAATGAAAACAGAAGAACGCCTGTATGGCAAAATAACGGCTAACCTTCCCAATGAGCATGAGCGTACGCTTGCCTATTATATATTGGACAGCGATATAAAAATTGAGGGGGCTACAGTACGTGTGTATGGGTTAAAAGCGGAAGAAATCGAAAAAAACAACAAATCTACAATGAAAAGCATCCTTGATATTACTTCCTCCCGTGAGGAAATTGAACGCCTGGCTGAAAAAATGCTGAGGGGATTCGTTGCGCTGCATTTTTTTGAGAATGTCATCGAAGACTATATCGCTTAGACAGCGGCTGAAACAACGGCAAAATCATATGCCTTTTTCAAGGGCAGATGTTAAAAACTTTTTCAAATCGTCATAAAATTCCGCGCAGTCAACCGGTGGCTTTACACCGGTATATTCATGTATACGGATATCATTGCCCGCCATAATACTAAACATGAAAATCGCGGCTACCACTTTGGTGTTGGACTTGGGAATCACACCTTTTTCCACCAAATTATCAAAATCCGACTGCATACATGATATGCTGTATTCCAAAAATAACTCAAAAAAACGTTTGCGCGCGGCCGCGCTGTGATGGTGCTCTTTAATGGCCAAAGACATGCCTAAACAGCCCATAGGGTTAAGCATTTTCAGCAGTTCCTTATTAAACATATTGTCCATAAGCTCTTCCAGTGAATCCGCCTTCATGTTGGCCTCTTTAAGCCAATGAAAATAGTGCCGGTAGCCTTTTTCAAAGCGGGACAGAACATCCTCCAACAAAAGCTCCTTGCTTTCGTAGTAATAGTAAATTGTACTGATTTGTGTTTCAGACTTTTTCGCGATATCTCTTATGGACACAGCGCCTACGCCGTTGAGGGCGAAAAGTCTGGTCGCTTCGTCTAAAATTCTGTTTTTGGTTTCATTGTCATAACCGGAACCCGGGATATCCCTTTTTTTCATTTATACACCACTCTCACTTGTTATTTATTATAAAAACGCGCGGAATCGTTAAGACTAGATAGCGTGGACAAGAGATGAAATGTTCAGATTTTAAGCAAATTTTTCGTCAAACAAGGTAAATTTTTGAAGGTATCTTATCAGATAGCTGGTTGCAATCCATGGGGATTGCATTTTCGCACAGCGAAAAACCCAAACTTGCGTATTGCAAGAAAATTCAACACAGATTGGCGGAAAATTTGCCAAAAGACGGACGTTTTGGTCTCTTGTCCACACTATCTGCCTCAATTGAATAAATTATATACTTATTTACGCTGTATGTCAATAAAATATTTAATAGAACGTTCGTTATAATTTTTTCTTGACAATAAACTGAACGTTCGTTATAATATTAACAAAAGAAAACATCTGTTTATGCCAAGAAAAATCAAAGGAATGTAAATTATTATGATTGAAATTATACTCAGTCGTTACCCTTTACTGGTCGAAGCCATACAGTGTTTTTTCTGTTTTTTTCTTTCAAAACGCATGTTGGGTCAACGCATTGATTTTAAACATAACTGGTATATTCCGATTTGCATTATGATTGGTTGTTACTATATGGTTGGCTATATAAGCGAGCCTTTTTTAACGATTGCCGGCATATCAATGACGTCGGCGTTTCTGTGCTTGCAAACAAAAACAAAACCGCGGCAAATGTTTTATGCGGTTTTTATCGCCTTTATGATTGAAACCGCGATCCTGATGTCGGTGCTGCCTGTATCAGGGGCGGTTGTATATTGGCTTGCGGGCTACAATAATGATGCCGCTAATCTGGCGGCCTTTCCCATGTTTGTTGCCATAAATATCATTATATGCCGCACCGGAATCATGAAAAGGGGCTTTGCTTTTTTGTTTGAAAAAGGCAATCGGTTCAAGCCGCCTTTGCTTATCATTTCCGTAACGGTATTGATGCTGTACATAACGATCCACGAGCTTTTTGACTCGGGCATAGACCCGACAGAGTATATAAGTGTTTATTTAAGTGTTGCGGCGTTTTTCATCGCAATCATTGGTTTTTTCTTCCATTACCTGTATTCGGCCATGAAAGAAAACAACGAAAAAAGCGAACTGGAAAAACTGAATAAGGCTCTTGCTGACGAAAAGCATGATGTGGAAAAATGGGTTAAAAATTTAAAAAAAGAGCTGAAGTCAGCGTCCCCCGAAATTTCCGCCGAAATTGCCTCCGAGCTTGAGGAATTACTTCCGCCTCAACACAATTGGCATAAAGAACTGGCATTTCCCTCCACCGGCAGAGCCGTGCTTGATTCCTATTTAACCAACTGCCGGGACGCCGGACTGCCATATGGAATAGATATCACTGTATTGGTCAGAGATTCATTGACTTGCATTCCGGGAAAGAAAATAAAATGCTGCGCCGTGCTTTCGGTAATTTCAAATTGCGTAGACAACGCATTCAAAGCGCTTGAAGAAACAGCACGAAAAAACAAGAAAATTTCAGTGGAATTCGGCATAAACGGTGAAACCAATATATATGAAATTATGATTTCAGATAATGCCCATGAGTTTGACGCAGGGGTTATAAAAAATCTTGGAAAAGAAAACAATACCACAAACGGGACAGGACGCGGCTTCCCGAACACCATGAAAACTCTTGCGGGTATAGGCGCCTGTATGACCGTCAGAGAATGGGAGTATGACGACGCCAAGGACATTCCTACCAAATGTATCGTGATTCACTTTGACAAAAAAGGAGAATCACAGGTGGAGTCGTACCGGTTTGGTCAGTTTAAAATCATTCATAAAGAAGACATGGCTCCCGCTTTGACATCAAACAATAAAGAACGGGAGGTGAAACTGTGCCGGAAAACATAAAACGTATACTGGTCGTTGACGATGACATTCAGTTTGTTTACGACATGCAGGCGTATTTGGTCGGCCGGAAAGATTTTAAATATGTCGGATGTGCCGGAACCACAGCCGAAGCGCTTGAGCTTGTAAAGGACAAGCTGCCTCATGTGATTTTGGCGGACATTATACTCCGCAACGGCAATGACGGAACTGATTTTATCGAAGCTGTGGAGGAAATGAATAACGAGCTGAAAATAAAACCGTTAATTTTTGTGATGAGCAAAAACGGATTTTATGAAAGCTTTTCCGTCAAAAAAGGTCTGCCGTTTATTGAAAAAAGCCTGAATATTACGCCGGAAACCATTCTGAAAAGAATCGCGCGTAATTTTACACCGAATTTCAACTGTACCAATACCGGAGCTTCAGAGCCTCCGCCCCGGGACATAAGAGACCGGGCCATTGACAAAATAGAATCAAAGCTTGACGGACTTGGGGCGTTAAAATACAAGGGCAGCAAATATATCGCGTATATTGTTGTTTATTTCGCTGAAACGCAAGGCGGCCAACCCAATCTGGATATGGCTTATGAGCTGGCCGCCCAGAAATTCAAAGCAACAAAAAGCTCGGTGGAATCGGCCATACGCAAAGCCATCCAAAGCATATGGGACATAGCCGGCGAAGAGGCAATCAATCAGTATTACGGCGGATTCGTCGGTGAAAAAAAGGGGGCGCCCACCAATTTAAGTTTTATTTCGCACTATGTCAGAGAAATAAGGCGGGATTATTATCCGGATTATAAATAATGCCTGTTGAATCATTTTAGATAGTGCCTGCGCAGGGACTAAATATCTATCCCCGGGCATGTCGCCGGATTTTTTGATTTACAGCAATTTCACAAACGAAAAGGAGAGGAGTGAAAACGCGGTTGCGCTGCGTTTTTGGCTCCTCTCCTTTTCATTTTCTCTACGCCTTCATTTAACACTTTTCAAATTCGCGTATCTTCGCAGTGTGTATTTTTGAAATTTTGGCAAGAATTCTTTATACCTCTTTTCAGCTTCTTTTCACGGCTTTACTGCTTTTTATGAAAAAGTAAATGCGATTTGCGGTCATCTCCTCAGTTTGGTGTTGACATGGGAGCCGGATTTATGGCATTATAGGGAAGTAAGCAGTCCGGGCGTAAGCCGGAGGCCATTGAATTTGGTCATCTTATAAATTTTAGAGCGGCAGGCCGGACTCTCGCAAAACGATTTATAAAGAAAATGCTCTTGGATGGAAAAGAAATGAAAGTAGTTGATACATTGTGGATACAGTAAAGGGAAAAGCGCGTCAACTGGTATCGGAAATGACAACGGAGGAAAAAATTCACCAAATGCTCCATGCGGCGCCTGCCATTCCCAGACTGGGGATACCGAAATACAACTGGTGGAACGAGGCGCTTCACGGCGTGGCGCGGGCGGGGGTGGCTACGGTTTTCCCCCAAGCCATAGGTATGGCGGCCAGCTTTAACAAAGAGCTTATCGGAAAAATTGCGGATATTATCTCTACCGAAGGGCGCGCCAAGCACCACGAATACGCCCGCCGGGGGGATTTTGGCATGTACAAGGGGCTGACCTTCTGGTCCCCCAATATCAATATTTTCCGGGATCCGCGATGGGGAAGAGGCCACGAAACCTACGGTGAGGATCCGTATTTAACCACTGAGCTTGCCCTTGCCTTCATAAAAGGCATACAGGGCGGGGACGAAAATCACCTCAAAGCGGCGGCCTGCGCCAAGCATTTCGCCGTGCACAGCGGCCCCGAAGCCACACGCTTTGACTTCGATTCCGTGGTGTCCAAAAAGGATATGTATGAAACCTATCTGCCCGCCTTTGAAGCCTGTGTCAAGGAAGGTAAGGTGGAAGCTATCATGGGGGCGTACAACGCCATTAACGGGGAGCCGTGCTGCTGCAACGACTGGCTGCTCAATGAGTTGCTGCGCAAAAAATGGGGCTTTGAAGGGCATGTTGTGTCCGATTGCGGAGCCATTCATAACCTTCACGCTTTCCATAAGATTACTACCTCTCACCCTGAATCGGTGGCACGGTCGGTGAAAAACGGATGTGACCTCAACTGCGGTCAAGCATATCTCTTTTTGCATCAGGCTCTTGAAGAAGGTCTTATCGAAGAGCATGAGCTTGACGCAAGCGTGGAACGGCTCATGTGCGCCCGGATAAAGCTGGGCATTCTTGAGGAGGAAAGCAGTCCCTATTCCGGTATTCCCTACACCGAGAACGACAAAGCGGAGCACAGCGCTGTCAATCTTATCATGGCGAGGGAAAGCATTGTGCTGCTGAAGAATGATAAAAAGCTGTTGCCAATCAATGCGGAAAAGATTCAGAAAATCGCTGTCATAGGCCCTAACGCCGACAGCCGGGAGGTGTTGAAGGGCAATTACTGCGGAACGTCATCGGATTATGTAACTGTGCTTCAAGGGCTCAAGGATTTGTTGGGGAAAGAGCGGGTTGCCTATGCGCCGGGCTGCGGACTTTTGCAGATGTCCCTTGAAACGCTGGAGCCGGAAGAGATTCCTTTGGGTGACCGCTTGACCGAAGCTGCGGTTGCCGCTGAGATGAGCGATATTGTTGTTTTATGTCTGGGGCTTGACCCGTCTGTAGAAGGGGAAAACGGCGACGCTTTCAATGCCGAAGCCGGAGGCGATAAAAAGGACTTGGAACTGCCCGAATGTCAGCGAAAACTGCTAAAGACCATAAGCGCCCTTGGAAAACCTATGGTGGTTCTTCTTTTTTCAGGCAGCGCGCTTTCCGTAGACACAGAAACGCCCAACCTTGACGCCGTCGTACAGTGCTTCTACTCGGGTGCGACAGGCGGAACGGCCATTGCTGAAATGCTTTTTGGAAAATACAGCCCCTCCGGACGGTTGCCGGTTACTTTCTATCGTTCGGTTGACCAGCTGCCGCCCTTTGAGGAGTACTCCATGGAGAACCGTACATACAAGTATTTCACCGGCGAACCGCTCTTTCCCTTTGGATACGGGCTTTCCTACACCAACTTTACCTATGGCGAAATCAAGCTTGACAAGGCCGAATACAAAACGGGAGAGAGCGTCGGCTGTACTGTCACTCTCAAAAACACCGGCGAGTATGACGGCTATGAGGTGACAGAATCCTATATCGCCTCGGATATCACAGAATTCCGGCTTCCCCAATATGAGCTGAAGGGCTTTGAAAAGGTGTTTTTGGCCAGAGGTGAGGAGAAGGAAATACATTTCACCTTCACACCCGAAGCGCTTTCGGTCATCAACATGGAAGGCGACAGGCTTGTTATGCCGGCCAATTATACTCTTTACATCGGTTCGGGTCAGCCGGATGAGAAAACCGAGGAATTGAGCGGAACCACTGTCAAAAGCACACAATTTACCCTTTCGGGCGAGACCCTTGTGCTGGATACCGCCATTTAAAGCAAAAGCGCCTGTCCTGTTTCGCTTGCGTTTTGCCGCAAGCCTTTAGACAGGACGGGCGCTTTTTACAGGCAAAAGAGATTTTAACGGTAAAAATAGATTTTCTGCATGAATTTGAAAAATATTTACAAATTCCTATTGACAAATGAGCGGTATTCGTGTATATTTAACACATAGCAAAACGATTTGCGTGCCGAAGCTCGTATGTCTTGGGTATTGTATTATATACTGTTGCTTTGTATGGGGAGGGGGTCTGCCGGTATGAAAAATAGATTGACTGTAAAACAGGCTGCCGTTCTTGCCCTTTCCGGGCTGATATTTTTTTCAGCGTTTGCTTTGCCTGCGTGTGCGGAGCCTGTTTTATTACCGGCAACAGCGGAATATGAAGCGGCACAGGACTATTTTTCTTACTACAATACACATAAAACCAAAAATAAACCGGCGGACTCCATCAAAATAAGCACAGAGGAATTACACAGGTCGCAGTTTGATTCGTCTGAAAAAATGCTTGACGACACACCCGGTGTGGTGTTGGACAACAACAATCAATGGAGCGAGTGGACTTTCGAGGTGCCTGCGGCAGGTGTGTACAATCTGAATGTAGAGTATTATCCGCTCCCGGGCAGCGGTAAGGATATTGAATTTTCCTTGCAGATGGATGACGCGCTTCCTTTTTCCGAAGCAAATATCCTGAGTTTGCCGCGCCTATGGTCGTATCAGCGGGACGAAAAGGGCAATGCCATCCAAAAAGATGCTAAAAACAATGAAATCCGCCCTCAGCAGCAGGAAATTTCAAAATGGACGTCGGCTTGGCTGACAGACAGCATGGGTTTGTATGACGAGCCGTATCTTTTTTATCTTGAAACAGGGACGCATACCCTGCGCCTGACCTTACG
>JGI994J12354_10005381_pt1 | contig 11042 bp, 10 predicted proteins | sample IntmicLarv3ML3BL_FD_12354 | JGI IMG/M metagenome (IMG submission 12354) | reverse complement strand
AAATGCTCGCAAAAATAATTTCCAAAACAGCAAAAATCTATGTTATAATAATGGTCAAAGGATGGTGACCGCATGACCGCTTACGAAAAGGCACTTGCCCACTGGAAGAATCAGAGCCTACAAGCACCGAGCGACATTGACATGGCGCTTGATAATTTTCGTATCCTTTTCGCCTACCACTCTGGCAAGATTGAAAATCCGGAAATCACCTATCATAACACTCGTGAAATTTTTGAGAATGGTGAAGTTAAGGGTTATTCCGGTAACCCTCGTGCTTTGTTTGAAACTCAAAATCAAAAGCTCTGTTATGAGTTTTTGAAAGGCAAAATCGTTTCCCGTGAGCCTATGTCCATTCCTCTTATTTTAGAAGTGCATCGCATCTTGACCAGCGGCACATTTGATGAAACACGCTTCATCGAAAAGGGCGAACGTCCCGGCGAATTTAAGAAACACGATTATGTGACAGGACGGCACGAAGTCGGTGCGTATCCAGAAGATGTTGAAGAACAGCTCACCGAACTTTTGAACGAAGTAAATGATTATTATGGCGACAAGATTCTACACGTCGCCGCCTATTTCCACGCTCGCTTTGAATATATCCATCCCTTTGCTGACGGCAATGGACGTGTTGGTCGCACATTGCTCAACTACTACCTCATGATACACGGTCACCCGCCGCTAATTATCTATGACGACGATAAGGGCGACTACTACCATGCGTTGGAACAATACGATGCCACCGAAGATCTCAGCGGTTTTGTCGCCTTCCTGCGCCATCAAACCACCAAAACATGGGAACGGGCGATTGAGCGAGAGATCCCCCAAAAGCCACGCAGAGGTTTAGATGAATTGATATAACGATGAAAACCGTCCATTTGGGCGGCTTTCATTATTGTCTAGTCTATTTGTTTCTATTATGTCAAATTAATATCCAGATTGCAAACTCTTTTCATACACCCACTTTAGGACATTCTATTCCGAATATCTCAGTGCCTCGACTAACACATTTACTTCTGGTCAGATTAGTACAAAGTTAGAGCACAAAAAATCCGCCGATGCTTCGCTTTGAAGCATCGGCGGGGGCTTACAGGATCATGAATTCATATTTCACCTTCACCAGTCATCATCGAAAGCATCTTGACTTCCCAGCATAGCACAAAAAAGCGCCATATCGTCCAGCGAAAAATCCCCCAACAAACCGTATGCCATTCCTGCGGCTTCATATGTATCTGGTTTTCCGTTAGGTTTCCTGCTCGCTTCAATAGCTGCCGAGAATACCATGTCTTTGAATAGTCCTTCAAAAAAGTCCATTTTTCCTCCTATCTTTATATATCAGGATTAGTCAATCAAACCCAGCGGCAATTAGAACGGAGAGGTCTGCAACAATGGGAAAGAATGCGGATATTATAAGGAAAATAATTATTGCCACGACATCGAAGCCAGATTTTCTCGTAGGAGCACCCTCTATCAACGAAATCCGCCAACAACATGCGGCGCATAATGAACTCTGGCACGCCGCCGTTTAATAATCTGTTTATTGTTCATTGTTTGATATAGCCCATCATAGATTCCAGACCTCTGTTTCTTTTTATCTCGACACGCCTTACAACGAACAGGACTTGCCCACTTTTGTATTGCAAAGAAAGAGCTTTCTCTTTCACTAAACTCAAAGATTCTCGTGCAATCTTTACATTGAAGATAAGTTGGCACTAAATATCCCTCCGTTTTTTGTAATGATAGCTTTGGTGTGAACTGCACACTTCAAAAACATTTTTTATCCATAACAAGAGCCGCAGCAATGTCAAAACGATAGTTAAGCCTCTGAAAAAAACTATACATCCTACCTCTTGCGAAATCTGGGTCTCGAGTTTGTCTATGGGATAACTCTTTGAAATCGTAACATAATGTAAAATCCAGCGGCCACGATTATTGCGCATCGCCCGTATGAATCTAATTCCTTCCATTTGTGCTGGTTCCAAATGCGCAACATCAAGTATGCTCTGAGAATCTATTTCTGGCTCCGCCTTACTGCGATCTTTTTGCCGCTTTTCTTTGCTTGTAAAATAAAGGCAGTTTTTCTGAATACAGTTGTGTTCTTGTCGTAGCTTTTGGGTCAGAAAAGCAGGAGCCCTTCGCAACGGCAATATCCAGCACAATTTCCACGATCAGTTATACTGCTGCCTATACAACGCCGGTTGTGTTCGAAGCTTGAATGCTTTTCGGAAACCTCATAAGTCTCAAATAATTGAAAAGAAATCACACTCCCATCCTCCTAAATATCAGGTTCTTCTGATTTGAAAAAGTCTGTTATATTGATGTGGAAAAACACCGCAAGCTCTTGTAACACATTGAGCTTATTTATTCCTTCATTGACATACCGGCTTACTGTTCGGACGTCTGCCCCAAATTCATATGCAAAGGCATCCTGTGATGAACAGTTTTCTTTTATGAGTTGCTTTAAAACATGACCAGCAACTTTTGACGCATCAAAATCAGACATCGAGGCGTCCTCCCCTCAATCCGATACGCATCTGCATTCGCTGCATTGCATTTGCAGACTGCATCGCATATTCCGGGATTTCTCTTTCAGGAAGATGTAAACCTCCAAGTTTTGAGGGAGAGGATAATTCTATCAGCATTTTCGCATATTTCTCACCATCGCCAAATTCCTCTGTGGTTTTGGGTACATATATAATAGTAGGTTCTTTTATTTGTCCGTCATATCTCGGCAGGCCCATATGAAGTATGTCAAGCTTACGTTGAATTGAATCCACACTTGCTTCTTCATCAGAGAGGAGTTGAATCGGTTTCGCATCTGACCAAATTATGATGCATTCAAAATTCGACGCCTTCATAGCGAAATCTCGCATTTCAGCTTTCGTATGAGGATAAATGTTCACAAAAGCCTGGACGAGTTCTCTATTGCTTACAAATTCAGCGCATCGCCACGGATAAAAGCACTTTTTTCGAGAAAACTTTGCATACGAATAAAAGTCTTTGTAGCCTTCGTCCTTGAATAAATCTTTGCAACGACGAACATGATCATAGTAGAGATAGTGAGAGGAACCGAGAGCATAGTCCGTTATGCCAACAGACGAAACAAGAAAGTTGTACTCATTGATTTCGTCTTCCGACAACTCTGCATCCCACGCTCTAAAAAATAACGTTTTCGCCCGCTCAACCATTTCGATAAAAGAATTGACCATTTCTTCAACACCATCATAGTAACAAAAGTTTCCGGTGTTAACTTGTAAGTGTATTATCTTTCCGCTTTTGTGGTAAGTACCGGGGATAATTTTGTCATATTCATTTAGCATAGATATTAGGCGCTTTTTAATATCATGACAATCAAAACGGAGAGGATATCTGTCCTCCAGATTAGTTTTAAAAAGCACCTCCTGCAAGCGAACAGCATCATACCGTTCGCCATAAAATGTCTTTTTGTAGGCATCTTCAAACCCTGTTTGGTGGAAAAAGTATGGATACTTTTTATACCACCTTCCGGCAGCCCTATCATCCAGTGCTAGGAGTTCATTCTGATTAACACCCAATACCTTGCCCGCTTGCTCTAAAAACTCTACGCTGAGCTCATGATCATGTGCTGGATATTCCTCTATGAGTTCATCATTGTCTTCAAAATCTGCGAAAAATTCATGATAACTCAACCCATATGCTTCCATCCATTCTCTGATATGCTGCTCAATTTTCTCTGCTTGTTTCATTGATGCGTCCTCCTTTGTTTGTTATGCTCTAATCATATCAGCACAACTTATTCTCGTCCAAGACAGTTTTTGTCGTATAGTTTTACCACATGCCTGAAGAAATCACAAATTCCTAACTTCAGCTCTGATTGGCCCAAGATTGAATGACGGTTCTAGCAAAAAAACTGAAATCCACTAAGAGCAAGATGAACGACGGCGCACTTGACAGCCCTTTCGATTTTCGCCATTCGGTAATTAGAGCAGTTAAACCTTTTATGGCTTGACCAACTTTAGTGTGAGAGTGTAGAACTGCACTACTGAGAAGCTTAGCAGTTTTATCGCTTTGCTGCACTAGGAAACCACAGGCCACGGAAGCAAGTAATCGGACAATATAATGCAAGAGCACGGAAATCAGGTGAATCAATTCGGTGAAAGAGCCGCCCAAATGGGCGGCTCTTCTTGTTGCCTATATGGACAAAAATTCTATTTGTATATCGCCGCTATCGGCCAGCTCGCAAATGTTTCTCTTTCCTCACTCGTCAACTGATCGTAATATTTTTCAAAATCGTACTGGTTCCTTAGCAAAACTGACTTACATACTCTTGCCATAATATTTTCCTCAGGCAATGCAGATATTTCTTCTTTTTCATCCAGATTTAGCTCTCTCTGACGAATAATTGATTGGTAGTAGTTTATCGTATTAATGACACTATTTTCCTCGCTTTTTAGAAGATAGAATAGACCTTCTGCTAAAGCGAGCACATCTTCACGGTTAGGGTTTGCATCAAAGTGGCGGAGCAGTGCCAAACCTCGCTCGGCTATTAACCGTGCGACTTCTTCATTGATTGGAAACCTCCGTATATCGTCTAAAGCTGCTTCGGAATCAAAATTCCAGCAGTCGAATACTTTTTCACTTTCAAAAAGAAACCAACAAACGCTATGTGGACATTTCTCACCTGCGACAGAGTATGCGAATTCGACAGAGTTTATTTCATTTGAAAATGGATTGAACACTTCCAAACTTCCATCATCATTTGTCTTTACAAAAAAGACAATCTCTCTATCTTCAATTTGGGTAAAATAGAAATTGTTTTCCACCTTAACTCCTTGGCTCTCTCCAATAAGAAAATTCAACGCAGAGTTTTTTTGCTCTAAAATCATATTGAGGTCAACCTCAAGTGGAACGTGAAAGCGCTCCAATACACCAATGACCTTTTCTAGCCATGACCGTTGTTCTAATAGTTTTTTCAAGAAATTTTCATCAAGTTGAACTCTCTCAGCAAAAATAAGTTGCTTATTACCATGCTTAATCTCTAAGTTCTTATCCATAATATTCAACAAAAAATCGATGTCTACCTTTGCCTCTTTGACACTCCCCCTCGCATCATACTCAATCCCATTATTCGTCAGCGTGATTTTATTCCCAAATACAATATTCTTGCCACTGGTCGTCCAAGCGTATCGAGCATCATTATACATCTCAGATCCATCAGATAACACAGTGAGAGGAATCTGAGGTGAAATAGCTATATCACTAACCTCTGCAATTGCGAGCGAGTCGCCATTCTTGAAATATATTCTATGCTTCCCTGTTGCGTTGCTGTGGAGCGGAGAAAACTTTAAAGTTCCTTCAGCATCTAAATTGGCCAGCATGGTAATGTGTTTTGGCCGCTCCAAACCAAGTATCTCTTGCGTATTGTTTACCAGAAAAATTCTCTTTCCGACTTGAATCTTCCTGTCTGACAAAAAAGTAAGACACATATTATAAAAACTAAACTCGAAAGGATTAAATTCTCTAAACGCAATCGTTATACTTTTTTTCTTTCCCGCTTTTCCTAGCGCTCGCTCTATTTCAACCGGAAGAAACACGTGAAAGAATATTTTGCTTTCCCCTGTTTTTTTCACTTGCACAACAAAGTATAGTGTTCCCCGCAACTCTTTCTTGTAATTCCTTATGTGACTTATTTCTACCGACTTTTTTAGGTGACCCTCAGCAAAATCGTTGTGAGGTTCAACTTCTGTTCCCTTTATCTGCACTTTTATATCACCAATGTACTGCTCTTTTCTCGGATCTCCGACAGTTGTCGGTTCATACACTTCAATGAATCCATCCCACGAGATCCCTTTATCTCCTTCGGAAAAATGGTCTACAAGTTGACCACATTTGTGTGCTTCTTTTCTCAATGCATCCACAGCTAGACTTTCAATTTGTTTTCTGGTCATGTGCCACCCTTCCTCAGCTTTCTATTAGTAATTAGCTTGAATAAGACTTTGCCGTTTTCTTAATCCTTTTGGCCGTGCTTTCTTGGCGGCCTGCCTCCTTGCATACGCCTATCTTTCACTCTTTGAGTCACCGCGCTGCATATGCTTGCCAAGTCTGGCATAAGGCGAAATGTGTTATATCCCAGAGTATCAAGATATTTTAGCAGGTCATTTCGCAAGGATTTATGAATTCTTATGACAGATGTATTTCTTTCAAAAATTTCATATTGTTCTTTCTCCGAAAGCGTATATGGCACCATAAAAAGGCCCTGCTGCATAATGATACGTTGGTTTGATTGATTTGGATCGACGAAGCATAGCTTCCTATTTAGCGCTTTTCCTATTATATCCTCTTGCCGACTTGTTTGCTGATGTGAACTGCTTCTGAGGGCATTCATATAGTCGCTTTTACCCTTTAATTCCTCTGAAAAAGCCTTTGTATGCTGCTTCAATAGCAACTCACAACTACGAGCGATCGAAACTGCTTTAAAGCCCCCGAAATTTAGCCCCTCTTGCACTGGAAAATTACTTAGATGAATATTATCCGCTGTCTTACAATACCTAATATAGTAGAATTCTTTATCTTCATTTACTCTGTAATTCCCTTGAGACTTCTTAGAAAACAATGCAAAGCTCAACGCAATGAATGGATTATGCGTAAAGTCCAATAGCCGTGTTGGTAGGCCATAGTGTTGAGCAACAGATAAAAAGTCGATTGGAGTGTTAGCTGCAAAATAGTGGCTACCGTATTTTTCAAATTCATGCAGTAATTCAAATTCAACATCTGTATAGTCCGAACCTCTGATAATGCTTGGTAATATCTGCTCTCTGATATTATATCCTCGAAAGACATTTCCGCCATGCTTGCCGAGATCTGTCAATTCTATGAGCAATTCATCCATATTGTAATATTCTGACTTTTTCTCACTCATCTCGTTACCTCTTCTGCTTTTGTTTTATAATTCCCCCGTCCTAGGTATCCCTCGCTAAGTTATTTGCACATACGAGTGCGTAGAAATATGGTATTTCGTTTCATCACTTCTGATTTTCGATTTCTTCGAAAAAAGCTAACAACTCTGTTCGAGCATCTTTAATTGCACACCATAAAGCAGTTTCCCAATGATTTATCCCGTTTATCTCATTGCTAGACCGAATTTCTTTTTCAAGAAATTCAAACGTTACTTTGAGTGCAACTTCGGGCGCCAATTTGCCGCTCAATGTGTCATAGAAATTTTTTAACGAATGTAAGTTTGTCGTTAACTGGGTGGTCGCTTTACTCATATAGCGTCCGCATCCTGAGGATGTGATGAGTTTTAACTTCTCACAATGCGACCTGAATAATGCCACCGCCCCAACGTCTGCGTCCGTTGCGTCATCAATATAAAAGATAACTGAAGGAATACTGTCATGACCAGATTTATGCAACCTTGCCTTCAGTATTTGTTGCGTGGGAATTTCATGAAAAAATGGATTAATTATTATGCCTTTGGAGCAATCCCACTTTTCCCCTTTCTCTTCGTTGCAATCACTACAACTGGGGATCAAATTAGCGTCTAGCATCGAGAACTCAGGAAACTTTTGCTTGGGTAAATAATGATCCAGTTTTTTCACAAAACCCATAGCGCAATATGGACAATCTCTCGCCGCAGATATATATTTTTTTCTTAATGCTCTGATTACAGCAGGATTTGCAACATATGCATTTACCAGTGCCGTTCTTTGCTCCTCACTGAGAGGAATTCCAACTATTCTATATAGCTGCTCTTTATTCTCATAATATCCCTCGTATGCTTGCTCTACATCTCCTTTTATTTTCTTCAATTCCTGCTTTTCAATGTTTTGGCCTCCGCCTCGCAGCATTTCATGTTTACTGCGAATAATTAAGTCCAACATTTCTTTACTTTCCTCTTGGCTGAATGTAGCATCCCATTTCTGCACTTCATTCACCATCCATTTCAAGAATAATGGATTTTAAGAATACCCTTGCTTGAAAACTCAAACGCCCGCCGAAATATTCATTAACTCTTTCATATGTGGCGTTTCCTCCATCATGAGGATATATTTTTCTTGCCATATATTCCAGCACCGATTTGTAATTGCTGTGAATAATGTCCACATCAAATATTGAATCGACAATGGATGATATCTCACTCCCAAATGTTTCAATCGGTATTTCCACAGTATAGCTATTGTTTCCATCTCGAATCATATTTGCAATATGTTTGCTTGGCACTTCTTGAAGAATAATTGGCGAATGCGTTGCCATAATGGCATAAGAATTATATTGCTCTAAAATTTTGTAGATAATTTTCAGCAGATTTGAAACGGCATTGGGATGCAGATGCATCTCTGGCTCATCAACTATCACAATTGTATTCTCCTCAATGTGAGCGATCATTTCACTGATAATTGAAAACAAAAAGTACTGCCCAGAACTTAAGCCAAGCTTTTTATAATCACTCGTATCCAGCAATTCGAATTCAGACGGCGAGCCTGTAAAAGACTCTGATAAAAGAATTTTTATTTGTTTTTTCCAAAAGTCCTTGCGCTGTTTCTTTTCCAAGAGTTCATACGCCTTTTGAAAATTACTCTCTATGTCATCTGCAGACATTACGCCTTCTTCTCCAATAAGCCCGCAATAGATATAGTTATTTATCCTTCTCTTATTTTCGTCTTCTTGCTTCTCGCTCTCTTCCACTGCGCTATCATTTCGCATCATTTCAAAAGGTTTTGAAAAGCTGTCAAACAAACTATAACTTATCACTAAAACCCTATCGAAAGGAAGCGCATAGCCACTTATCTTTTGTTTATCTGAACCATCTATTTTCGCAAAATAGTTAGCAAGTTGAGACAAACAGGATGTTTTTCCGCAGCCGTTTTTTCCTACCACCAAGTTTATTCGATGGGGAATTATTATCCCGCGGCGCTCTTTGTTGCTTATAGTTGGGGAAAAATCAAAAGTTGCCTCAAGCTCTCCTTCTCCACTTCCGACAGGTGTATGAAATACGAACTTGAATTCTGCCGGTTCATGAGTAATATTCTGCACAAAATCACTAAACCATGTTTTAATATGGTCGTATGCGCCATCACGATTTAGCGAATTATGGAAACCTTCCTCGTTCTTAAAATCTTGATAAATCGCATCATTAGACACGCTATCTCTCAGAGCTCCTAAAATTCTATCAAAAGTTTCTTGCGATATCTTTCTAAGCCCTTCATAGAACCCCCGAGATCCAACAGAGCAGTATTCCTTCGACAGTGATTGAAATTTCTCATCAAGAGTCGTATGCGTTTCCGCTCGCTTTAAGATTCGAATAGAACCTAACTCGGTCATTTTCCCCTCAAAGTCATAATAATCTACATAGAAGTAGGTTTTGTATCCAAAATCATTCCATGTGTCGCATCTCAAGCAAATCGCCGGATATGTATCAGGCCGTTTTTTTACAAAAGCAGTGCCTCTCGCATAAAATTTCATTTACCTTCCTCCAAATACTGCCGCCCTAGGTTAACTTTTCACTGAACATAATATGCCTCAGTCGCTTTCTATTATATGAACTTTTGGGTTCGAAACTCTAGTAGAAATTTATTAAGTGCGTATCCCATCGCAATGCTCGCCGCATAACGGTTTTTCGCAGGTTCTTCTTTGTAAACGCGTTGCATATTTTTTATTTTAAGCATTTCAACTTCTTCGATAATTTGTTTAATGTTATCATCAATGTATAGAAGGAAATCTGCCTTCTCATTTTCTGATTCAAAGACTAACACAACCTCGAGAAAGCCATCACGTGCATAACGTGCCTCTCCGCTCTCCTGATCATATAAATAGCGGTGGAGTAGCCATGCAATATTATCTTTCGTGTAATACTTAAATGAAAGGTGCTTTCGGTCATATTCGCCATAGTGAATAAACTCCCACGATGGTGTAACCGTCAAATATCTTCCACCATCGAGATAGACTGTTGCATGGCTATACAAGGTTGTTCCATAATACTTTGCACGAACCATACCATAACTTGTACTCTCATTTGTCATTACAAACGAGTAGAACTCCTCTCGGTTTCTTTCGTCATCTTCAAACGACAGCGTAAATTCAGGATGGTTTCTATTGTAGTGTCCCTCTTCTCCTTCAATCCACTGCGCCTTATCCATTAGAAGCCAGCATAAGCGTCTGAAAGGAGTTAAATGTAAGCCCAGACGCTTTTTCCATAAATATTCCACATGAGAGTAGTCTGCTGCCTTATCTATCGGCGTGTTTGTATCTCCAATTCTCGTATAAATTGCATTTGCTCGGACATTCTTATCCTTCTCCCTAAAATCCATAGTCAGATAATACGGCGTATCTAACGTGTTCATTACGACGATGACATCTATCTCATGCTCTTCAATCGTCAAGGTATGTAACTCCACCACTGGACAATTGTCTCCGGCAAATTTCTTGCTTCTCAAAAAGTCAATAAGCTGTTGTTGGTTTTTCCTTGATAAATCATTTTCCACTCCGATAACAGTAGCAGTCTGATCATCAACGCCCAAAATAATCAGACAATCCTGGTCATGACGGCTGTTTGCCATACAAAGGATGTCATGTAGTAAGCTCGCTTTATTCTTGTAATGCTCTCGCTTAAAATCCCAATAGTCACCTTCACGTTTCGTTCCAATGAGTGCAGAGACCGTCACAAGTAATTTGTTCATACTCTTTATGGCAAACACCTCATTTTATTTAATCTCGCTTTGCTTTTGTTCACAGTGACATAATTTTAGCATATTCTACAAAAAAAGAAAAGAAGTCTTCAACATCAAAATGAAAAGCAAGCCAATCAATGGCTTGCTTTTTTATTTCCTCAAACGTGCCCCAAACTTGAAAGTAGGTGATTTCATGTAAAACTATCCCCCACCCAACCACAATCAAAAAGGAGGAATACCCCCATGAATACAGGCGGCGAAGCAGCCGAACAAATTGTCCGCATGAGCCTCAATGGCGTTGAGATGGCGGCGAAGATTTCCGGCGCAGGAGCCAAGCACCTCGCCATCCTGCTCTACACCATCCTCAGCCAGCGGGAGAAAACCAGCGGCAAGGCAAGA
>JGI994J12354_10005380_pt1 | contig 11045 bp, 12 predicted proteins | sample IntmicLarv3ML3BL_FD_12354 | JGI IMG/M metagenome (IMG submission 12354) | reverse complement strand
GTTATGGGAACAGAGGGGCATTTATTCCAGCGTCTGCACGGAAAAGACCCGTATGCGCAGCTCGATAAACTCGTAAAATATAACCTCGGTTCTCTCGATTATGAAATTGAACCCGCTGAATAATAATTTTATATAACATTAAAATATTGGGGCAGATATTAATATCTGCCCCATAAATTATTTATATCCCCAAAATCCTTTTTGCGTTACCTGATAAAATCGCGGTTTTTTCGATTTCATCAAGTGGTAAAGCGTTAAAATATTTTATCTCGGTTTTCGCGTTGCTCCACGGAGAATCGGACGCGAATAATATTTTATCTGCCCCGTGTTTTTTTATTATCCTCAAAAACTGCTCGTGTGAATAATATTCAAATCCCATCGATGTATCGAGATAAATATTTTCACCGCATAAATATTCTTCAACATCGTCCCATTGGTCGTGACCTCCCAGATGCGCCGCAATTAACATTCCGCCGCGCATTTCTTTTACTATATGTAAAAATCTCTGCGGATTACTTTTAAACGGCGCGGGAAAAGCGGGGTCAAATCCCGCGTGGTGAAGAAGTATTAAATTTTTACTGAAAGCATAATCATATATATCGAGCATTTTTTTATCGTCCAATATAAAATTCTGATATTCCGCGTGGAATTTCAATCCTTTTAATCCCAGACTTACGATAAAATCAATATCACTTTTATAATCGTCCGAATGAGGGAATATACTGCCGAAGCATATTATTCTGTCTTTGTAATCATCGCAGACTTTCGCCGCCCATTCGTTTATATGTTTTGTCTGCGATTGTTTTGTGACAATCGGCTGTACGACTGATATATCTATGCTGCAATTGTCCATATGTTTTATAAGTCCGTCGATTGTACCGTTATGTATGGGGTTGTATAATCCGTTTGTGCTTGCCGTAAGCATTGGTATCGCTTTTTCTGCTACATTATCGGGGAAAGCGTGTGCATGAAAATCTATTATCATATTATTTAATTCCTCACTTCCAAAAGTATAGTATAACAGGATTTTATAAATTTTTCAATGTCTGAAATATTAATATATTGTTTTCAAAAAATCAATAAAATTATTTAAAATCCCCTTGACAAAATAAAAAATGTGTGGTATGATACAACTGTACTATATGATATAGTGCAGTTGATTTGTTACTGGTAGTGATAAATAATAAAAAAAGAATAAACAAAAAACGAAAAGGAGAAATTTTATAAAAATGAAAAGTTTCCTGAAAAAAATGAACCGCGGCGTCGCACTCGCAATTGTCCTTGTTATCGGACTTGGCGGATTTCTTATCGTTGACGCTGTAACGTTTTCAAAAGAAGAACCCATATTAAAAGAATTTTTGGAAGAATATTTACAGGAATACTCGCAAATAATTCTTCTGCCTGAACAATACAGAGAAATTGACGCGGATATTCCCGACGATGTTATAAACGCTAAAAATGAAGAATCGAAAAAATTTATAGAAAAATATTTTACCGAATACAATACAAATAACAGAAATTATAATAATTCATCTATGCAGAATATAACAAACGGTTTGAAATTTATTTTTCAGTACAACAAAGACAACGGTTATTGTATTAAAAATGCGGAATGTTCACTTTCCAAATATATCGAGTATTCAAAAACAGGGTACAAACGCAGTAAGAATAAATTTTAAAGTAAATATGAAAGTATCAGCTTCACCTCAGGCTCAATTTGTTTTCCTTACACAAACATATTCTTCCGCCGACAACGGTATAAACGGAAGTATCACAGATTCAAAAAATATAGCAGATGAAACTTTGGAATATGATTTTATTCTCACTCTTTTAAAAATAAACGGCAAATGGAAAATAGCGGAAGTCAGTGGAGGATATGAGCGTAATAACCTGTATTATTATTAAAAAATTTATAAAAAATAAGAGAGGGGAAAATTTTTGATATGATAACGGAAAAACAAACCGTACTTAAAATAGAAAATCTGTCGAAATATTTCGGTAAACGCAAGATAATAGACGATATTTCGTTTGAGACATATTCGGGCGAGGTTTTCGGGTTTCTCGGTCCTAACGGAGCGGGAAAAACCACAACGATAAAAATGATTATGGGTTTACTCTCGAAAGATTCGGGGCAAATATATATAAACGGTATAGACGTGCAAAAAGATTTTGAGGGAGCTATGGCGAATATCGGCGGTATAGTCGAAAATCCCGAAACGTATAATTATCTCACGGGGTTACAAAATTTAAGACAATACAAACGAGTTAGAGACGGCGTTACAAATGCGAGAATTGACGAAGTTATAGAAATTGCGGGACTTCGTAACAGAATAAACGATAAAGTAAAAAAATATTCATTAGGAATGAAACAAAGGCTCGGTATAGCGCAGTCGATAATGCACCACCCCAAAGTTTTGATTCTCGATGAACCGACAAACGGACTTGACCCCGCAGGTATAAAAGAACTCCGCGATATACTCAAAAAAATGGCACATGAAGAAAATGTAGGAGTTTTTGTTTCAAGTCACCTGCTTTCGGAAATGGAGCTTATGTGCGACAGAGTGGGAATTATAGTAAACGGCAAACTTATAGACGTTAAAACAGTCGCAGAATTAACATCGTCGGCAGGCGGAGAGCTTATATACAGATTTACAGTAAATCCTGTCGGACGCGCCGTTGAAATACTTTTATCACTGGGTTATACTCCCGAAAAAATAACGGTAGCCGACGAAAAAATAACGGTAGCCGAGCGATATATCGAAGTTAAAACGGATAGTGAAGATAAAGTAAACGAGATAAACAAAGCGTTTATAAACGGCGGAATATCTCTTACAGGTGTAACAAAACTTGAACATAACCTCGAAGAAGTGTTTATTGAATTAACAAACGGAGGAGGCGGTCAGATTGCGTAAATTTTTCGGATTGATAATAAATGAATATGTAAAAATATTTTGTAAAGCATCGACAAAAATAATGATGGCGGTTATAGTGCTTGTAGCTCTGGGATATAATTTTATTATGTATATAGGAACAAGCTCCGAAAGTGATTTTTATTACAATGCGATGGGACCAGAATATTATATAGAAAATGCCAAAACACAAAAATACGACGGTTGGGAACGCGATTTGGCTATGTACACATATTATTTGGAAAATGATATTGAGTATATTGAATATTACAGTGTGTCAGAACCGAAACCGGACGAATGGCGGAGCGAAGCGATACAGTCTATGTTTTGGTTAAAATATGACACTTTAAAAGAAGCCGAAACCAACGGCGAAAAAAATAAAGTTGACGCAATAAATTTATATGTCGATGAACTCGACAAAGCTATAAAATCCAAAGACTGGAAAGCGTATTATAAAGCCGAACTCGCTTATCTTGAAAAAATTACGGGAAGCGGAGAGAGGGAAATTCAAGAATATGATATAAAAGCATGGCAGTTGAAATATAAAACAGATAACGATGTCGCTCCCGACGATTGGCGATATATGCTTATAAACGATATTGCGGGTTACAGATATACATTACTTGATTATACAGATGTAACAGAAATTGACGAAAATTATGCGATTAAGATAGATAATCAAAATAAACTTGTTATAGCCGAATACAGACTTGAAAACGATATAAAAGAATATACCTATAACGGTATAGAATCAATCTATCAAAACAGCAGTCTTGTCCCCGGATTCTGGGATATATTCGGAATGTCAATCATGACTATTTCGGTTATAAGCGTTTTAATTATAATAATCGCAGGAAGTTTGATTTCGTCTGAATTTTCATCGGGCACGGTAAAATTTTTACTTATAAACCCCGTTAAACGCTGGAAAATCTTTGTTGCGAAATATATCTCTGTTATCAGTATAACCTTGGTTTCTTTACTTGTTTTATATATTTTCAATTTCATTTTCGCAGGGATATTTTTCGGATTTAACAGTATAGCTTCACCGTTTTTATCCGCTGAAAACGGAAATTTGATTGTCGGTTCGAGTATCGGATATATCGCGGTGAAATATCTTCTCGATTCTATCGGAATGGTTTGTATGGCGACATTCGCATTTATGCTTTCGTCACTTGTTCGAAATTCGGCGTTGGCTATCGGGCTTGGTGTGTTCCTGTTCCTTACGGGTGAAAACGTCATTGTAAATATATTGACTATGCTCGGTATATATCAGGCGAAATATATATTATTCGCGAATACGAGTTTAAACTCGGTCATAAACGGAGATACGCCTTTTGTAAATCATACGCTTTCTTTCGCACTTATAAATATAGCCGTGTATATGGTTGTGTTTATATTGACTGCGTGGGATGGATTTGTACGGAACGATATAAAATAAAAAAACAAATAAGACGCGGTTTTCTGCCGCGTCTTAAAGTCTGAAAAATTCTAAAAATTCTGAAAGGAGGATGTTATAATCCTATGGCTGATTTATCAAATATAACAGATATGACAACAACGCAGATAACGGTGGATTTACGGAGCAGAATTCCCATTTATGAGCAGATAATAAATAATATAAAAGAACTCGCGCTTGTCGGATTATTCAAACCCGATGAACAAATTCCCTCAATAAGACAACTCACCCAGCAGCTTGGCATAAATCCCAACACTATACAAAAAGCATACGCAGAGCTTGAACGTCAGGGGATAATCTACACGCTCGCGGGCAGAGGCGCTTTTATATCCGGTGAAACCGACAAACTTGTCGAACAAAAACGCGATGAAATACTGGGAAATATAGAAACGGCAATTTTTGAAGCGAAAAAATATTTTATACCGAAAACGCTTGTAGACGATGTTGTAAATTCGGTTTATAATAATAAAAGCAGTAAAAACAATAATAAAAAGGAGTTGATTTAACAGATGATAACGCTTAAAAATGTTACGAAAATTTTCGGGGATATAAAAGCTCTCGACGACGTCAGCGTGAATATAAAAGATTCGACAATATACGGATTAATCGGTTCGAATGGCGCGGGAAAATCGACTCTGCTGAAAATTTTATGCGGTGCGTACAGAGCCGATTCTGGCGAAGTATATATAAACGATGCGCGCATTTATGACAACTACGATATAAAAAAAGATATAGTATATCTTTCAGACGACCAATATTTTTTATCCGGAAGTACGATAAACGAATCTGCGAGATTTTATAAATCGGTTTACAAAACTTTCGACGATAAATTTTTCAAAAATCTTCTTGACGTTTTAAAACTTAACCCAAACAGAAAAATAAACACTTTTTCAAAAGGTATGCAGAAACAAACGGCGGTTTTACTCGGATTGTCTGTGCGTCCGAAATATCTTTTCTGCGATGAAACTTTTGACGGTCTCGACCCTGTTATGCGTCAGTACGTTAAAAAACTCCTCGCTTCGGATACGGAGGAAAACAAAACAACAACGATAATCGCATCGCACAATCTTCGCGAACTCGAAGATATATGCGACCATGTCGGGATTTTACACAAAGGCGGGATATTGTTTGAAAAAGATTTGGACGATTTGAAACTTGAAATAAACAATTTCCAATGCTCTTTCGGAACGGATTATGTTCCGATGAGGGCGGATTTCCCTGAACTCGATATTGTCACATATAAAACCATCGGGTCTGTTATACGAATGACGGCGAGGGGCGAAAAAAATCATGTTCTTGATATAATAAAACAAAAAAATCCTGTTTTGGCTGAAACTTTACCGTTGACGCTTGAAGAGATTTTCATAGAAGAAATGGAGGGAAAAGGATATGAACTCGGAAATATCATACAATAATTCCGGCAATTCTTCATTAAAAGATAATAAAACAAATATATTTGAAAAATTTATAAATATCAACCTGCTTTGGGATAATATAAAACGTCACAGGGTATTAATCATAATAACGGGAATTGTAATGTTTTTCGCAAGTCCGTTTGTCGAGCTTTTATATTATGTGACTACGAGAAATTCTTATTTTTCATTCAAAGATGTAAACGAAGGTTTGGTACCTGCGATTTATACGCTTATAATGATAATATCGATTATCTACGGTTTATGTCTCGCACTTACAGTAATGAAACATATGCGTGACAAAAAAGCGTCGGTATTTTTCGCGAGTATTCCGATAAAGAAAACGACATTTTATATAACTCAATGTTTAAGCGGTTTAATATATTTCACCGTACCGTTTATCGCAGTTTATCTGATGTCGGTATTAATCATGCCCAACCCTATTGTTTTCGCGAGTTTTACAAAAGTATTTTTTGTATGCTGGTTTATATTTTTTCTGATTTATTCATTTGTTATAATGTGCGCGAATATTGCGGGAAACGGTTTGAATTCTGTAATAACGGCAATATATCTCACGGTATTTTTAGTCGGCTGGTTCGGAATATTTATATTATTTGTCGAGATATTTTACAGATTTACAAGTATTTCCGTGATAACGGAACAACTGCTTGGTTACAGTACAGCTCCCATAATGTATTTTATCGGTGAGATATACAGTAACTGGGAACATAATTTTGTTGACAATGTATTGATTCTTCTTCCGGTTATGTTTGTTTTATCGGCTGCATTTTTATCTGTCGGCGGATTTTTAAATAACATCAACAAAACCGAAAACGCCGAAAAACCGTTTTATTTCAGAATTTCACAGACGATATTCAAATATACATTACTCGCGATGGCTGTCGCGCTGTCGGGAATGCTTTTTTATCAAGGTTTACAGCAAAGCCTGATATTTATGATAGTCGGTATAATAACGGGAGGATTTATCTCGTTCCTGTTTATTAACTTTATTATAAATAAAAGTATGAGAGAAGTTTTCAGCGGATTCAAACAATTTTTGATTTTCATACTCGCCGCGTGTATAATAATGACTTTCTTGTCGCTGGACGTTTTCAGGGCAGATAAATATCTTCCGAAATTATCGGAAGTCGAAAGTATTGAGATAATTAACACAAATAATCATATATTAAGTTACAGCGTGTACAGCAGAGATAGTACATCATATAGATATATAGATTATAAAGAAAATAAAAATATAATAACCGACCCCGAAGTAATAGAACTCACGACTGATTTAATAAAAACGGCGATGAAATCAAACTATATGTCTGCAAATGATTATAACAGTGAGATGTATTTCGGCAGAATGTTAGGTTCTGAAATATCTTATAAACTCAAAAACGGCAATGTTTACGGTAAAAAAATTCCGTATGATTTGAATTTTAATAATTCCGCTTATTATGGAGAATATACAAACGCAATAAAAAAATTATACAATAACAAAAAATTTCTGGAATCATTTTTCGCGCCTTTGACAGATTTGGATTTCATGCGGAATCTAATATATAACCCCGATTTTACGCTTCATATGACATCGAATATGAAAAGTTCTGAATACGATTACACCGACAACACTTTCAGTTTTAGCAGAGATGATTTAATGAAATTTGTTGAAAATATAAACAAAGATATATTTGTGAGTGAGAACGAATTTTACAAACCCAATTATACTGTTACAGACAGCATAAACATTGTATTTAACAGTATTTATGAAGATGAAAACGGTTTAATTACTACTTATACTTTTAATATATATATTCTTGAATCATTTAAAAACACTATAAGTTTTTTGGAAAATGTAGATATTTATGTTGAAGAATATTTCACATATTAAAAATTTTCGCACAGCTTGAATAGTTCACAGATTTATGTTAAAATAAATCTGTGAACTGTCGGCTGAATGTGTGATAATCCAGCCGGAAAATGATAATACGGAGGGAAAATATTCATGAGTGAGCAAAAAGATATTATATTGACAAGAAGAAGTATAAGAAAATATAAACAGGGGATAAAAATAACACAGGAACAACTGGATTATATGCTCAAAGCCGCGTTTACCGCTCCGAGTTCTTACAATAAACAGCCGTGGGAATTTTTGATTGCTGACAGCGACGAAGCGAAAGCTAAAATATTGAAAATACACAAATGGTGCGGATTTTTAAAAGACGCGTCTATGGCTATTGTTGTTCTCGGTAACACGGATATAAACCCTGAACTCTGGGCGGTTGACTGTGCTATTGCGTCAGAAAATATAATCCTCGCCGCAAACAGTCTCGGACTCGGTTCATGTTTATGCTGCGGTTATCCTTTAAAAGATATTACGTCGGGTATAGAAAAAGAATTTGAACTGCCCGATAATATAAAATTATTCGGGATTGTTGTCGTCGGAGTCGCTGACGAAGAAAAAAATCCCGCACTTGAAAGATTTGATATGAAAAAAGTACGGTTTAATAAATATTAACAAATGTTTTTTGGGAAATTTTATTGACTTTGAGGTTGAAATGTGATATTATTATATTTATAAATGTAAATTACATTTACTTGTTTTATAGATTAGGAGAAATAAATCATGTTGAGTATAGAATTTTTAAACGTTGACACAGAATCGCTTTCATGGCTTATAAAAATTATTCCGCTTTTGATACCGTTGGTTGTATTACAATTCGGGCTTATGCTTTACGCCGTTATCGACATAATGAAAAAGAGGACAACGAAAACCCTCAATGTGGCGTTATGGCTTGTAATAGCATGTATGGTTAATATGATTGGTCCGGTTTTGTATATTATATTCGGCAAAGCTGACGCTCCCGAAACCGACGACGATATATAAAAAATATAAAAGAGGAAATATATTTTAAAAGCGAAAGGAGTATATTTTATGAACGACGCGCTCAAACTGGTCAACCTTACCAAAACATTTGAATCCGGCGGATTAAAAAACAAAATAACCGCGGTTGACAATTTAAATCTTACAATTCCCCACGGTTCCGTTTACGGTTTTCTCGGAAGAAACGGAGCGGGAAAAACCACGACGATTAAAATGATTGCTGGGTTATCGAAGCCGACCGACGGAGAAATATATATTTACGGAAACAAAGTGGAATTCGGGAAGCCTACTTCATATAAAAACATCGGATTTCTTCCCGATGTCCCCGAATTTTACCCGTTTATGACAGCGAGAGAATATTTGTTTTTATGCGGCAGACTGCACAAAATGTCCGATAACGAAATAAAAAACAAGATAAGAGAAATATTTGAGCTTATTAATTTTGATAAAAAAAGACTTAAAAATAAAATCTCGACGTTTTCAAGGGGTATGAAACAAAAACTCGGCATCGCCGTAGCTCTCTTAAATTCGCCCGATTTGATAATGCTCGACGAACCGACCTCCGCTCTTGACCCTATCGGGAGAAAAGAAACGATAAATATAATAAATTCATTAAAAGGCAAATATACCGTTGTTTTTTCCACGCATATATTGACAGATGTTGAAAGAGTATGCGACAGGATAGCTCTTATTGAAAAGGGCACGCTCGTCCTCGAAGGAAGCATGAACGATATAAAATCAAAATATATGGACAAAAACGGAGCTTTAAATATTGATATTGCGGGAAACAATAAATCCGGTCATGATAAATTTTTGTCGGAGATAAAAAATCTGGATTTTGTAGATAAAACCGATTACACGGAATATCAGGAAAACGGAGTTACAAAAATCAGTCTGAAAACATCCGACAGAAATAAAATCGGCGAGATTATCCCGAAAATGATAAATGAAAACGGTTTGTCACTCGTAAAATTTGAATTTGAAGAATTGAATCTTGAAGATATATTTATATCTGCGACTTCTTCCGAATCGGATAAAGAAAAAAAGGAGGAGTTGAAATAAATATATGAATAGTTTTGTTATATTTTTGAAAAAAGAAATCATGGAATATATAAAGACGGCGAAAGGCATTGTATTAATTATTATATTTTTATTTACAGGTATAAGCTCGCCGCTTATCGCGAAACTCACTCCCGAAATATTAAATATGGCTGCGACAGACGAAGCGACCAAAGAAATGATGGATATGCTTTCCGCATTAATTCCGATGGCAGATACAACAAGCAGTTATTCGCAGTTTTTCGGTAATTTTACACAAATCGCTATGCTCGCGCTTATTATAGTTTTCGCTGGGATTGTGGCAAACGAAAAATCACGCAATACAGCGGCATATATGCTCACGAAAAATATATCAAGAACGCAGTTTCTTTTGTCGAAATTCGTTTCGTCTGTAATATTCACTATAACGGCTTTTATATTGTCAATCGGAGCACAGATACTTTACACGAATATTCTTTTTGACGACAAAATTATACAGACAAATAATGTTATGATTTTTTCGGGAGCTATGTGCGTATATTTGATTTTTATACTTACGATAATTTTATTTTCAAGCGTTGTGTCAAAAAGTACAACACCTGCGACGGTTATAGCGTTTTTAATCTTCATGGCGGTAAGTATGACAAATTCTATCCCAAAAATCGGCAAATATATGCCCCCGCAGACAATAACTTTCGGGATATTTACAGAGGGAGCGAATGTAAGCGGCTTTGCCGTGAGTATTATAGTAACGGTTTTATGCTCTGCGGCATTGTTGTTCGCAAGTATAAAATTGTTTAACAATCAGGAATTATAAAAACACAAAAAAACGAGGTGGTTAATATTGACTTTGGATAATAAAAAAATAAAAAATCCCAAAATATCAGCAATAACAGACGGCATAAAAAAAGCCGCATCAAAAGTGTGGCAGTTCAGAATTGAAAATACAAATAAATATAAAGTATTAAAGATTGTTCTTCTCACGCTGTTCCCTGCCCTGCTCGCGTTTACTACGGAATTAAACCAAACACAGTCGCTCGAAAAACTTTTTCAGCGTATATACGACAATCCCAATATGTTTATATTTTCGATTATAGTAACGGCTGTTATTTTTTCGGGGATATTGTTTATAACGCGTTCAGCGGTTTTCAGCGTATTTTTTAACTGGGTCGCTTTATATACTTTTTCGTGGATAGAATATTTTAAATTCGCCGCAAGCGGAACGCATTTTTCTGTAACAGATATGGCAATGATAGGCAACGCTGCGGATATGACGAAGTTTACGACGGTTAATATAGGAATAATATTCAATATAAATATGTTCATAATGATTGTTTATACAG
>JGI994J12354_10005379_pt1 | contig 11045 bp, 10 predicted proteins | sample IntmicLarv3ML3BL_FD_12354 | JGI IMG/M metagenome (IMG submission 12354) | reverse complement strand
GGTTGGCACGGCGGGATTGCGGAGCTCGCGCCTGACCGAGCGGTATGCGCCGATTGCGGCAACGCCGCCGCCGAGGCCGTCGAGTATTAAATCCTTCATCGTGTCAAACACCGCCGCGTTGCCGATGAGAGCCGTGCCGTCCTCCAATAAGCACTTTTGCATATTTAAGCCGAGAAGGCTGTCGCCGGCGAACTCGTAGACCTCCCACACGACACCGAGGCAAATCGCAAATGCACCCGCCGCGACGGCGATAAGCGCAGGCGAGATTAGTTTTTCGCAATCTGTGCGCCGCAGGAACTCGACGCACAGAATGCCGCCGAGCATTCCGGACATTATGCCACTTGCAACGTGCAGAATGCTGTCCCAAACGGCAATTCTATAATACAGCGCGAACATCTCGCCAAGAACCGTTGCGCACAGCACGAAAACGTAAAAGCACGTGCTGAGTGCGGCGGGGACCTTGATTTTTGTCAGCCGCGTCAGCAGACGCGGTGCGTTCAACACCGCCGCGCCGAGCAAGCATTGAATCAGCGACAGCGTTAGCTCGGACGAGGAGGAATCAATCCGTACAAATGACAGCCACGAGCGCCCGACGACCTTCACCGATATCAGATAGAGCACCGACAGCAACGATATCGCTGTCGCGGTGAGATAGACCGCGCGCTCGTAATTGCGGGGGCTTTTGTTGTGGTGTTGCGGTACAGTGTGGAGTGTCATTTGAATCAGCCTCTTTTCTATGTGATGGGGTTATAATACGGCGGTGATATTTGCGATTTGTCTGAAAAATGTTTGAGAAATGTTAAAAACGGTCAACTCATAAAAATGAGTTGACCGTTTACGGTTTGGTGTTTTCTATTGTTCCGGTAGGGCGCGGCGGCGTATGCTATCGGTGATATTGACAGAGCACCACGCAGTCTCAGCAAAACGAAGAACTCCCTGCAACAGCAGGGAGTTCTTCCGCGCCGACGCGACAGCGTTCGGCGTGGCGGAGAGAGAGGGATTCGAACCCTCGATACCTTGCGGTATACATGATTTCCAATCATGCGCGCTCGACCGGACTACGCGATCTCTCCACAACAATATTCAAGCTCACATATTATAAGCTATCCACGACGTAAAGTCAACACTTAATTTTACTATTTTACTGCTTCGGCTGAACGGATTATATATACATACTCTCACCGTGCGGAAAAGAAGCTGTGAAATTAAAAGTTTTGATTATAGCGCGGCGGGGAAAAGTTGTTCTTGAAATCCTGTTGCAAATAGGGTATACTAAAAACATATTGAGGTTGTGGGGAAGGCGTGTTACTTTGTGGCAGCCTTTTTCTATTTCGGGAGGTGAGCGCGAACCATGGAAAAAGCAAAAACTGAGCTATCGCAAATCGAAAAGCTGGCTCAGCGGGCGAATAAACTGCCGCGCTCTCCCGGCGTTTATATTATGATGGATAAATCGGGTGAGGTTATCTATGTCGGCAAGGCAATCTCGCTCAAAAACCGAGTGTCGAGCTATTTTCACGGTGCGCATGCTCCGAAAACGGAGATGATGGTCTCGAAAGTCGCGACGTTCGACATAATCGTTGCAAATTCAGAGTTTGAGGCGCTTGTGCTGGAAAATCAGCTCATAAAGCACCACATGCCAAAATACAATATCCGACTGCGCGACGACAAGAATCACCCGTATATCCGTGTCGAAACATCAGAGGCGTATCCGCGCTTCACCGTCGTCGCGAAGCGACGTGCGGACGATGCGCGATATCTTGGACCATATGCGAGCCGCAATGTCGCCTTCGGCGCGATTGACGCGGTGTCAAAGACATTTGGACTGCCGACGTGCTCGCGCAAGTTCCCGCGCGATATCGGGCGCGAGCGCCCGTGCTTGAACCTGCAGCTCGGAATCTGCCGTGGTTGGTGCAAGCCCTCGACACCGCCGGAGGAGTTTGCCGTGGCTCTTGGCGGTGCAATCGCCGTTTTTGAGGGGAACGCCGCGCAACTGATTGCCGAAATCTCTGCGGAGATGGAGGATGCGGCGGAAAATCTGCGGTTTGAGCAGGCGGCGGAGCTTCGCGATAAGCTGAAGTCGATAACGGAGCTGACAAAGCGTCAATTCGTAGTCTCCGGCGCGCGTGCCGACGTTGACGTTATCGGCTGGTATCGCGGTGAGGCGAAATCGTGTTTTGTAATTTTGCACCACATCGACGGAAAGCTGCTGGACAAGGAGTACGAGCTTCTTGATATTCCGCTTGAGGACGACGGAGACGCGCTGTCAATGCTTTTGCGGCAGTATTACATCAACCGTGACGTGTATCCGCGCTTGATTTTCGTGCCGTCACTGCCGGAGGATAGCGAGGTATTAGAGCAGCTGCTTTCGGAAAACGCAGGGCGGCGTGTCGAAATCATCGCGCCGCAACGCGGTGACAAGCGGAAGCTCGTCGCGACGGCAGTCCTAAACGCGCGGGAGGAGACGGAGCGCGCCACAACGCGCGAGGAAAAGACGCGCAAGACCATCGAGTGGCTGCAAAAAGCGATGCAGTTGGAGGCTCCGCCGGTGAGGATGGAGGCGTACGATATCTCGAACACAGGCGCGGACAACATCGTCGCGTCGATGACTGTGTTTGAAAACGGAAAGCCGAAAAAGGCATCGTACCGCCGATTTACGATAAAATCCATCGAAGCGCCAGACGACTACGCGAGCATGGACGAGGTTATAACACGCCGCGCCCGACGGTTTATTGAGGGGGACGAGAAATTTTCGCCTCTGCCGGACGTGTTTTTGATTGACGGCGGCGCAAATCACGCGAACGTCGCGAAAAATGCTCTGAACGCGCTTGGGATTTTCACGCCGGTGTTTGGAATGGTCAAGGACGACCGCCACAGGACGCGTGTGCTCGTAACGCCGGAAGGTGCAGAGATTGGCATTGACACGAACACCGCCGCATTTGCGCTAATCGGCACGATTCAGGAGGAGACGCACCGGTTTGCAATCGAATTTCACCGCGAAAAGCGCGGAAAGAGCATGAAAAAGTCGAAGCTTGACGAGATTGAGGGCGTTGGAGAGGTTCGCCGCCGCGCCTTAATAAAGGCGTTTGGCAGTCTGACGCGCATAAAATCCGCGAGCCTTGAGGAGCTTGAGCGGATTGTACCGAAGAATGCGGCGCTTGCCGTATACGACTTCTTCCACGCAGAGGAGGAGCAGGAAATGGAGGGGAAAGTATGAGAGTAGTTTCCGGTTCGGCGCGCGGGCGGAGGCTTGAAACGCCGCGCGGCAACGATATTCGCCCGACGAGCGATATGATTAAGGAGTCGATTTTTAACATAATTCAGTTCGATGTACCGCACACGCACGTGCTTGATTTGTTTGCGGGAACGGGTCAGCTTGGGATTGAGGCTCTGTCGCGCGGGGCGAAGTCTTGCGTTTTCGTAGACGGCGCGCAGGAGGCGCTCAGCCTCGTGCGGAAAAACGTCGAAACGGTGGGGTTTTCCGATGTTTCTGAGATACATCGCGCCGACGCGCTTGCGTATTTGTCACGTTGCGGAAAGTTTGATATAATATTTGCAGACCCGCCATATAACACAAATTTGCTTGAGGAAATACTTCAAAAAATTGTTGCATTTGACATTCTCAACGAAAGTGGTATAATAGTTTGCGAATCCCCGACAGAGCTAACCCTGCCGGAGCTTTCGCCGCCGTATCGGCTCCGCCGTGAGTATAAGTACGGTAAGAAGAAAATCACCCTGTATGTTAAGTCGTCTGACACGGAAAACGAGTAGTTGCAGGAGGTTGGGAGTTGCAAAATATGAGAGTCGCACTTTACCCCGGCAGCTTTGACCCGATTACGCTCGGGCATTTAAACATTATTCGACGCGCGTCACGCCTGTACGATAAGCTTATTGTCTGCGTGATGGTCAATTCCTCGAAATCGCCGCTTTTCACGCGTGAGGAGCGCATGGAGCTTATCAAACGCTGTGTTGCGCACCTTGGAAATGTTGAGGTCGTCACGAGCGATGACTTGCTTGTAAAGGTCGCAAAGGAGTTCGGCGCGTCCGTGATTATCAAGGGGTTGCGGGCTGTCTCGGACTTCGATTGGGAGTTTCAGATGGCGCTTGCAAACAAGGTCATCGAGCCGGAAATTGAGACGCTTTTTATGACCTCGAGCAGTAAGTACACGTATATTAGCTCAACCGTTGTGCGCGAGATGGCGCGCTACGGCGCGAGCATTGAAGAATTTGTCCCGCGTGAGATTATTGATGATATTATAAATAAGGTTCACTCAAAATAAAACGAAAGAGGTATGTGGTATGCCAAGTGGTGAGAGAGTTGCGGATTTGCTCGAACAACTGCGAGTTATGATCCAAAGCGCGCGATGGATTCCCATCGGCGCCGATAAGTGTGTAATCGACAGGGGAGCGGCACTCGATTTGATTGACGAAGCGCGTGCGTCTTTCCCGCAGGAGATTGCGGAGGCGGAGCGCCTTGTTTCCGCGCGCTCTGACTTCATAGCGAACGCAAAGCGTGAGGCCGACACGATTCGCCGTGCGGCTGAGGAGCGCTCGCGTCAGCTTGTCGAGGAGCAGGAGGTTCTGCGTATCGCAAAGGCTGAGAGCCGCGATTTGCTCGCCTCGGCAGAGGCGAAGGCAGAGAATCTGCGCCGTTCCGTCACGGATTACGTCGACGAAATGCTGCGCGGTAGTGTTTCTGCGCTGTCTGACTCGCTTGATAAGATTGAGCAGACACGCTCGCGCTTTACGCAAGTCGCCGGAGTGCCGGCTGACTCTTACCCCGCAGATGAGCTGCCCGCGGAGGAGCTTCCGCCGCTTGAGCCGGAGCTTGAGGGTGAGTTTGACCCCGACGCATACGAATACGGCGAAGAATAAAATATGAAGCGGATACTTGTAATCGGCGGCAGCCAGTTTGTCGGACGTGTGTTTACGATTATGGCGGCAGAGTCTGCGGAGTTTGAAATCCATGTCGTAAATCGCGGCAGATTTCCGCTTGGTGAGCTCGAAAACGTCACGGAATACAAGTGCGACAGGCATTCTGTCGCCGTTTTGTCGCGCGTTGTGCCGAAGTTTCACTTTGACGCGGTAATTGATTTCTGCGCGACGACGGCGGGGGATATTGCCCCGCTTATGACGGCTATGGCGTCTCGAATCGGGCAGTATGTGCTGATTTCAGACGCTACGGTGTATGACGCACAGCTACGTAAAACGCGCGTTGAGGGTGATGCGCTTGATGCGGCGCACGTCAAAACAGTGCTGGAGGCAGAGCTTATCCGCACATCGGCGCGCTGCGGTGTGCCGTACACGATTTTACGTCCGACGACGATTTACGGACCGCTGAACTATATGCCGAATGAGCCTTGGTTTATTGAGCTGATTGCCCGCCGACACGTTGTGCCAGTGCCGATTGACGCGACGGCGAGTTTCGGATTTGTCTATGTGCGCGATATGGCGCGCGCTCTGATGGCGCTTGTTGGCGATGAGCGTGCGTTTAATGAGGTTTTTAATCTTTCGGGTAGAGAGAATGTGACGTATACGCGGCTGATTTCGGATTTTGAGCGCTATAACGGCGGCGGATTCGAGACTCGTGAGGTGACAGTGCGTGAGGCGGAGGAGGAGGGGATTGTGTTCCCGTTCCCGCTTCGCAACGACAACCTCGTTGATGGCACGAAATTTGCCGAGACATTTGATTTTCGATATACTCCGTTCGCGAAAGGGATGGAGGATACGTTCCGGATTTTCTACGAGTTCTTCGTGAGTTGATGATTATTGACTAAAAGTGCGCCAGATAAAATAAACCCCGCGCCTTATGGCGCGGGGTTTTCTTTATTTATGCGTATGTGATTCGATATGCTCCTCACAATAGCAGTGGAAACCCTCACAACGTGAGCAATAACGGAATTGCGTCTGCGGGTCGCTGATATCGGTTTTGCCGCAGACCTCGCATTTGTGACGGTACGGCATGGTCTTTTGCGCGGATTTAACGGCGGATTTGAAGTTTACGACGTTCGATTTTGCCTTTGCTTGGGCAAAGCGAACTCCGGGAAGTCCGCACAACAGCAGATAGTTTGCAATCGCAATTACCGGGAGGAATGCTTCTATAAATTGCCGCGCCATAAGCATTAGGATAAAACTGCCGACAAAGAAAACGGCGTTTGCAATCGCGAGCCACTTGATTTTTATGGGGATAACGTAGAAAAGAAGAATCCGCAAGTCCGGAAACATCGTCGCATACGCGAAAAACAGGGAGAGATTGATGTACGAAATGTGCGCGGGAAGTCCCGTAATCAGCGAGTAAATCAGCGTCAGCCAAACGCCGGACAAGTAAAAAATCGTGAATCGTCCGGAACCCCATTCGCGCTCCAGTGTTGCGCCGATGCGATAGTAGAAAATCAAAATGAGCACATCGACAAACATGCCGTAAACGGTTATCGGTATAGGAGCACCGCCGCCGGTCAGAACGGGGAAACCCGCGTCGAGGAAAATCCACGTTACGAGCCGCCAAACCTCGCCATGTTTGAAAATTCGCTGAGGGTCGAGGCACAGTATCTCATACGCTCTGCCGCCGGACGGGTCGAACCACTGAATGAACATCACAACTGCCGTCAAAACCGACACATACAGCATAAGATTGCGTATGCCAAACCGCGGGTGCTTATGGCAGTATTTATAAACTTTGTTCTGAATGAATTTCAAAATGTAAGCCTCCGTTTACTGAGGTGAATTTAACAGTCATTATAGCACGCCGCAAGGGATATTTCAAGAAAAATTCGCCGCCCGTAATTATTAGAAGCCTGCCCAGTCGGGAGGCGAATAAAAACCCGTACAGTAATTTACTGTACGGGTTTTGTGTTTGTTTATGTTGCTAAGTAAAATCGAAAGAGCGTTCTTACTTAACTTCGACCTTTGCGCCTGCCTCTTCGAGCTTCGTCTTGATCTCGTTAGCCTCGTCCTTAGAGACGCCTTCCTTGATCTTGGCGGGCACGCCCTCAACGAGAGCCTTTGCCTCGGCAAGACCAAGACCCGTGACACCACGGACTTCCTTGATAACCTTAATCTTCTCTGCACCGAAGTCGGTCATGACGACATCGAACTCGGTCTGCTCCTCACCGGAAGCTGCTGCCGGCGCGGCGCCGCCTGCTGCCGGTGCTGCCATTGCGGCTGCGGAAACGCCAAACTCTTCCTCAAGAGCATGGACGAGCTCAGAAAGCTCGATAACGGTTAAAGCCTTGACTTCTTCAATCAAAGCGGTGATTTTCTCGCTCATAATTGTAATCTCCTTTAAATATTGTTGTTTTTATTATTCTGCGGGAGTCTCAGCGACTTCTTCCGCGGCTGTTTCCTCAACAGCGGGGACCTCAGCGGGGACTTCCTCGGCGACGGCTTCGGCTTCTGCAACCGGAGCGGCCTCCTCAGCGGGAGCTTCGACAGCTTCTGCGGCGGGAGCCTCCTCAGCGACAGCTTCGACGACCTCGACATCCTTTACGACATCAACGGATTCGCCGCCTTTTTCGGCAATCGCTTTAATGACGATAGCCAAGGACGAAATCGGTGCGAGCATCGTTCCGAGAAGCTGTGCGTAAAGCACGGGCTTTGCCGGAATCGAGGCAAGCTGCTCAACTTCTGCCGTGGTAAGAGCTTTTCCGTCATAGAAACCGCCCTTAATCGTGAAGTGGTCCGTGAACTTTGCCGCGTACTCTTTGATAATGCGCGCCGGAGCGACAGCGTCATCAGCGGATACGGCAAGGCTTGTCGTGCCGTTCAGCAGGGGGTCAAGCTCGTCAAGACCGACGTTCTTGATTGCGAAGCGCATAAGCGTGTTCTTTACGACGGAATAATCGACGTTCTCGGCACGCATTTTCGCACGCATTTCGGTGTCTTCTGCGACCGTGATACCGGAGTAATCAATGAGAACACCGGAAACGCCGCGCAGCTTTTCGGTAAGAGTTTCGACTACCGCTTGCTTTTCGCTTAATACTTTGGAATTAGGCATACATTTTCACCTCCGAAATTCAAATCACGTCCAAATAAAGAACCCGTGTCAAAAGACACGGGTTACTACAATCAATAATGAAAGCAGCCCTCGGCAGGACTTCCGTTGCATTGTGCAACTGCCTACTGTCTTTGGAACGCTTTGATAGAATAGCACAAGCGGACTGCATTGTCAAGAGAAAGTTTGAAAAAATACTGCAAAATCAGAAAATTTTGCCCCGATTATGCTAAAGCGCCGAAAGATATCTTAGCGGCGGCTTAAAAGCTCCTCAATCTGTGCGAGCTGTTCCGGCGTATTAACGCCTAAATGCTCGCCGTTGTTTGCGATTTTCGCTATACCGACAGAGCCGCCCGTACTCGCTAAAATTGCGGGCGCGTCCGTGAGATAATACTCGCCCTGCGCATTCGAATTCTTCAGATTTTGGAGCGCGGCGAACAGCTTTTTCGAATCAAAAGCGCAGATTCCGGAGTTAATCTCTGTAATTTTGCGCTGTTCCGGAGTGCAATCCTTTTCCTCGATAATTTCGACGAAGCCGCCGGCGGCGGTGCGCGAAATTCTGCCGTAGCCGAAAGGCTCGTCAAGCTCACCGGAGAGAATCGTGCATGCATTTGCACTTGAAACGTGTTGCGAGACAAGCGACTCAAGCGTTCGGCGGTTCATCATCGGCGAGTCGCCGAAGCACACAAGAACTGTGCCGTCAAAGCCGTCAAGCTGAGCCTCTGCACAGCGGACGGCGTGACCCGTGCCGAGCTGTTCCTCCTGCACGGCGTATGTATAGCCGGGAAATTCGGAGATAACATCCTCTTTCTTATAGCCGACGACGATTACGATATCCTCCCGCGGGAGGTCGTCAAACGTCGCCAAAACGTGAGCCAAGAGAGGCTTGCCGGCAACGGTCTGCAAGACCTTCGGGATATCTCCGCCGAGCCGCTTTCCGCGTCCCGCCGCGAGGATAATGACTTTGTAATTACTCATAAATGCTCCTGTTTTCGCCCAAGTGCGAGCGGATTTTATATATGGTGCGTCTCCGTGACGGGGCGGACGTTGTACTCGTTCGCGCGCATGTGTGCTAAAATCGTAGGTAGAATACGCGCGGAATTCTCAGAGGCGGCAAAACGCAACTCTGCGCGCGCATTTGCGGTCGTTGGAAGAGCGCGAATCACGGCAGACGCGCTGTTACTCTCCGAGACTGTGGTCGTCGGCGCAAGGTAGATTAGACCAAGCTCCGACGCGAGCTCGCGAACCTCGGCACGCGTGTCGGCGGGGGAGGAGACGAAAACGGTTTTTGTAAATGCCGCCTCGAAAAACAGCCTGTTTGCGTGTGCAAGAGCGTCCGCGTCGGCGGTTTCCAACCACACGCCTAACATATGACCCTCACCGGATATGCGCCGCACGAGGTCGGGGTCGCGGACAATCTCACCTGCGGTCATGAAGAAAATTGCGTGCTCTGCGTGTGATTTCAAGGTGTCGAGGATATCTGCTGTCTCGCCCGCGCTTGTGGCATAGAACGAGAGGTAAATCGTAATATCGCGGTATCTTGTCGTCTCCGGGTCGTCGGATTCGCGCGGCGGAGGCGTAGGTGTCGCCTGCGAAGCGATATAGGCGTCATATTGGCTCTGCATTTCCGCCTGATAATGGCTGACGAAGGTTTTGTCGTTAAAGACCGCATTTGCAGTCTTTAGGCGCAGTACAGAGACGGGGTCTGCCGGGTGAACGACGTACGAAATCTCGAAAAACTCGCACATGAAATCGACGGGCAGGTAGTAGCTTCCGTTGAGAGGCTTCGCCGCGGCGGTTGAATATAGCGTGCCGTCCTGATCCGTTGCGTCGCCGGAGGCGATGGAGAAATTCAGCCGTTTTCTGCCGAGCGAGGCGTATAGATTCGTTTTTGAGGAGGTCGTGATTGTAATCCCCGCGCTCTGAAAAAGACCCATATGCGCATAGACGCGAGTGCCGAAATACGTCGGCATCGTGCTCTCTGCCATTGTCATAAGTGTGTCGTCGACCGCGGTGAACATTACAATTTGCGCCGCACTCGACGGAATTGCGAGCAGGGAGATTAGTATTGAAATGGCAATTAAAACGATGATTATGCGCTTTTTCATAGCGAACCTCCCGAATTTTTGATAGCAATATGTTTACGCGTAGCAACTATTATATCATAATTTTTGCCGAAAATCCAGTGAAATTTGCTGAAGAAAGCCCCCGCCGCCCGGTAAAAGGCGGCGCGGGCTGAAATTGCGGTTTTTGAGGGATCTACGATGCCTCGATATCCTCAAACTGGCTGTTGTAGAGGTCGGCGTAGAATCCGCCCTTTGCGAGAAGCTCGGTATGCGTGCCCTGCTCTACAATGTCGCCGTCACGCATGCACAGGATTAAATCTGCGTTGCGGATAGTCGACAGGCGATGCGCGATAATGAAGCTCGTGCGGCCCTTTAGCAGGTTATCCATCGCGCGCTGGATTAGAATCTCAGTTCGCGTATCGACGGAGCTCGTCGCCTCGTCCAGAATCAAGATTTTTGCGTCGGCGAGAATCGCGCGCGCAATCGTCAGCAACTGCTTCTGACCCTGCGAGATGTTCGAGGACTCCTCGTTAAGCACGAGATTATACCCCTCCGGTAATGTGCGGACGAAGTGGTCGACCTGCGCTGCCTTTGCCGCGGCAATGACCTCCTCATCGGTTGCGTCGAGCTTGCCGTAGCGGATATTCTCCATAATCGTGCCGTTGTACAACCACGTGTCCTGAAGAACCATGCCGAACTCGCGGCGGAGGTCACGGCGCGCATAGTTTGTGATGTTGCGCCCGTCGACGTAGATTGCGCCGCCTTGAATATCGTGGAAGCGCATCAGAAGCTTAACCATAGTCGTCTTGCCCGCGCCCGTGGGACCGACGATTGCGACCTTTTGACCCGCCTTAATCTCGGCAGAGAAGTCGCGGATAACGGGCTCGCCTGACTTTTTCTTCTGCGGCTCGGCAGTATCGTCGTCGTCGCCGAGGCGCTTAATCTCGTGCTTATCATCGTCGAACAGGAACGGGGGAGGCGGCATTTTGCCC
>JGI994J12354_10005378_pt1 | contig 11046 bp, 8 predicted proteins | sample IntmicLarv3ML3BL_FD_12354 | JGI IMG/M metagenome (IMG submission 12354) | reverse complement strand
GTCTCAAAAGCGAGATCTACATTCAGTGTCACGTGAGTCCGGGAAAATGGAATCAGACAAAAGAACGAGCTTCCGGCAATGACAGGCTATCCTGTCAGGTAAATGCGTGCCTCGATGACTTTCGGGCAACAATACTTGAAATCCGGCAACAGCTGATCGGCGAGGGCTATGACGGCAATGCGATTCAGATCAAAGAGCGTTTTGCCATGCCGAAACACGCTTCATTGATGTTCCTTGCCGAATTGGGTAAGTATTGCGAAAAGCGGCAAACGGAGGTCGGGATTCGCATCACCCAACTTACGGCAAACAAATATCATCGGATATTGCGCTATCTGACCGAATACACCAAAGATATGTACGGCAAAGACGATGTTCTGCTGTCAGTGGTCAATTATGAGTATATCGACGGATTCAATACCTATCTGCAAACCAAATACAGATGCAAGCATAATGGCGCGGTCAATTTGTTGTGCTGTTTGAAAAACTTTATATTCTATTGCTTGAGAAACGAATGGATCAGCAAAAATCCTTTCCAGAGTTATAAATTGAAAGAGGAGCATAACAGGACTAAGGATCATTTGCTTAAATCGGAAATAGATATCCTCATTGCCAAAGAGATGCCTAATCGACGTCTGGAGGCAGTAAGGGATGTTTTTGTATTTTGCTCGTTCACCGCGTTGGCGTTCACCGATGCCGACCACCTGAGACGAGAACATATTTCAAAAGACGATAAGGGCAATTTGTGGGTCCACAAGCCGAGAGAGAAGACCGGAGTCATGAGTGCAGTTCCCCTATTGCCCCATGCCGTAGAACTACTCAAAAAGTACGAAAATGATGAACTATGCAAGGAGAAAGGAAAATTACTACCCGTACCCAGCAACCAGAAGATGAACGCATATCTGAAGGATGAAGCCGCTATTATCAAGAAATTTATCACTCAATGTTATGCTCAAATAACGAGCTCAGCCATTTGCTCAGACCTGATTGAAGACTTATTTGGTATTAATTGGTTTTACAATTGGTTGATTTATTGCATAAAGCTAGGGTTGTTGAAAAATTCTCCAAACTATAATTTCGAGGACGTAAAAAATCTGTTTTCATATCTTACAAGAGACTTAGAGCCATTTAAAGGAACTCCAAGGGTCTGTGATCTATATTATATCAATGATATTATCTGTGCTACGATTAAAGAAGGATTAAAATATGTCAAAACAAACGAAGAATGGATATATATAATTCCTGTATTAGAAAAGGTCAATTCGGAAGTTACAACTTCGCTTCAAGGGTCAACTAACGGCCCATTATCAACCCGAAGACTGTTTAAGCTATATAAAGAAATCGCGACATCTATCAATATCGAACTACTCATACAGTCATCGGTCAACCTTTATGACAAAGAAAAGGGCTACAGTTTTTTTAGTGATCTTGCGGATGACTGTTTCGCGATTGCTAAATTATACATCAGGTCAAGTACTCCAGAAAATGCTGAGCAATTTTTCCAATTAGGAACGAGGTATATGGTAAGTTATACTTGGAGACGTGACATGACATTAATGGATGCTCTCGAAAGTATAAACACCATTTCAAAGATAGATGTGGACTTGGCTGAAAAAGACTTCAAACTCTTATATGAATTAGCAGAATCAGTCATAGACCATACAGATGGGAAAGACACAAAATGGCTGACGATTTATTGGTTTGAAAATTATATGAAATATAGTCTATATGATTCTTCGCTTTGGCTGTTAGACAAATTATGCGAATCAGGATATGATTGGAGATCTGAACATATGCTTGAGGGTTTAATGAGGGAAACAAGTGGTGCTATAAATCCTTTGGTAGAATTGTATATATTAAACTCATTTGCTACAGCTAACTCAGAAATGCATATAAACACTATGCTCGCAACATATAATAATCTCTCTCCTGGCACCCACCAATCGCAATTCAAGCATTTACTATATGAGATAAGAACCCGTCTATTCCATAAGCAGTATACACCTTATTCTGATGAGTTGATAATCAAACTTCATGAATTTTTTGCCACACACAATATTCAATACAATGCACCACTTAATACTCTACGTAAAAGGATGCATTATCATAATATATCAAATCTCAATAACAGAAGTATCGAGTTCTCAGATATGAAGTTATCTGAGATAGGAGAATCGATACGAGATGGTTATCAACTTCGTGATATAGATGTCCAGTCTCTAATATATATTGTGGACGACCTCCAACTTAACGACGAGTCCAAGCAATTCGTCAATGACTTAGTTGTAAAAAAATGGCGATCTAGCCTGGATGAGAATGAGACACAAAAGTTAGATATTTTATTCGAAAGCAATAGTGCATTAAAGTTATATTACAATGTGCTTTTATTTGTATGGCACACAGATGGAAATTATAATAGCTTTAATCTGAGAAATCATTTTAAAGAAGCTTTTCTAATAGATGAGCGACAAGCTATTTGTTATTTCTTTGATTTTTTGCCATTGATGTTTAAAGGAATAAATAGGGGCTTTTCATCCAATTTATTGGAAGTTTTGGCGGATGTCAGTTACGATACAGATGTCGTTAAGCGATGTTATTCAAATCTGATAGATGCAAGTGAATATAAATTGCCTGTCAAACGAGGGTGTAACTGGACGAAATATCAAAATAATGAGTTAGACTTGAATACAGAAGAGATTTTGATATGCATTTTATTGACACGGATGAAATCAAATACTAAAAAACGGGTATGGAATAGTTTGAGTGGGATAGGGGCAATACTATATACTTCTTCGTATACAATGATAAAGCCGCTTAAATGGTTTTTTCGCAATCATAAATTATTCCTAAAATCAATTCTGTTATGCATTTTAGATATGTTGAGGGAATATGCGAAAGAGAATTCGAATTATATTACAAATTTTGAGCAAGAGCTAAATGCACTATACCCTCAAGATTATTTTTTAATCGATTGTATATTGGAAGATTTTCTTGCGAAACCTAAACACACTAAACTTTTTGAAGCCTCATTGTCCTATCCGCCATATAGCCCTTCAATTTCATTTAATGAACGCACAGATAAACTTGAGCTTGGGGGAGTTGACATTCCTTCTATAGTGGGAAAATTCAAAGCTACATTTAGTACGAAGTATGGAGAGAAAATGAACTTATATTCCAATAGGAGTTGCGAGAAAATGGTCTCCAACATCTATCCTTCTGATTATATGTTAGAACTTATTAATCAGGATTTATACAACGAACTGAGGGAAGTGGAGAAATATGAGAAAGATAATTGTTATAATAACCTTAAGATACCTACTAGGTTATTGTTGGTGCAGAATTATTCTTTCTCATTACGGCCATGTGAATTGTTATTACCGTGGGACATCACAGGAACACAACAAATTGATAATAGCACAGTTGATGGGTGGGTTAGGATTGCTCATTTTGAGGTTGGACTAAAAGAACTCGATCATTGGAAGTTGCAAGAATATAAAAGTATTGGGGCATTCTCATTAGGATATTTAGAAATCGACTCTATAGCCTTAAAAAGTATTTATGATATCGACGAAATTCCTTGGATAACTTCTGATGGAGTTGTTTTGATGTTCACGCAACTTTATGATGCAATAGAGCCTCATAAAGTTATCTGGTTAAACCCGATTATGATGAAACAACTAAGCATTAGAATTGATCAAGATTTTTTAAATGGGTTAATTGCAAAAAACGAGAATAACGAAATGGTGCTAAAATGCAACCAATGGGAGAGTCATTACGTTGGTAATGGAGAAATAGCTGGATTAAGTGATGAGATTGCAAAATGTCAAGGAGTAGAGTTAATTATGCGTGAAGATTATTTCTTAAATATGATTAATATTCTGAGGTTAGATGATGAAAATAAGCATTTGTATACATTAGTTGGGACTGAGGCATAAACGTATAACTAAAACTATACTGTCATTACTTTCATAGATAATTATTAGAGTTATATCCAAATATATATTAACTTTGTAATCGTAGCACAGAAATGCAAGCAAGTGCGGGCGTGTCGCATCTTATGAGTGACCTCCGAATTTGAGAAGTATCCGAAGATATTGATGTATAGAGGATTGAAGCCGAAGGTTCGGTTTTCGTTTTCCGCTCTCAGCGGTTTGGAAACAAACTGATTCAGAAAGCAAAAATCCTTATATATCAATGATATATGGGGATTTTAATTTTAGGGGCACGCAAGTCGAAGTATCGCAAAGCAGATTATTCTGATCTAAATCGTGGCCTATCCGGCCCGAACCTTATTAAAAAGGTCACGAATAGCATTCAATGCGTTACTTTGCAGTGATTTATGCAGAAGCATTCTCGCTACACTGGTTTGGCGGTCACCGATGCCGACCATTTGCGCCGTGGGCGCATATCACGCGCGACGACGACGGAGTGATGTGGACACGCAAGTCGCGCGAAAAGGCGGCTGCTGTACCAAGCCGCATTCCTCTGCCGGCCACTTTCTCAAATATTGAGAACGTTGCTGTCTTTATCCCAAAAGTTCTTTTATAGCGGAAATTCTATTTTTAAACTCATCAATAATATCGGTCTGCAAACTTGTTAATCCCCTTATATTCTTACCACATTTTTTACAAAACAACTCATCGGAATCATTCTGATGACCCTCCGGACAAATGAATTTTTCCTTTTCTTTAGATATGAGCCCTCCTTGGATTACCTTTTGTTCTCCGGTGTCTGGAATCTCATCAATATATTTAACTATTTGCTCCATTAATGGTATATCCGAATCTTTATTATAAGTACCTTTATTTAAGGATAAACAAGCAATAGCTGAGTTTAAATAACCATCTTTGAACAAAGACAAGACTTCGGTTGGAGAAAATAGATTATTTGCCGCGAGTAAGTTTATAAGTTTTTCATTACTCCTTATTTTATTATAAATGCTTTTAATTGCCGAATCTGATTCCGTACCTCCAAAATAAGTGTGTACGTTCTTTTTTAAAGTTTCTTCTTCTTCCAGTGTAATCACAGACTCAGCCCTTTCATATAAACTGATTAAGTATTCATTAAACACATCTGAGGGGTTATCCAAAAGAAAATCCCACTCGTCCTGGCTCGGAAATTTTCTAGATTCCAATAACGCTAGAATCCTTTTTTGCATTAACCGCACTTCCACATCATGTGAACTAACTATATTTCGAGTCTTAACATCTTTTATTTCTGTTTTTGAATCCATCCCCTTTATATTTACGGCTGTCCCTATTGCCGATACCATGAACATTGATTTCCCTTTACCGGAGATTTCATCGAAATCAATCTTAAAGCCTATAATAGCATTCGCTCCAATTTGGCTGGCCTGATCTTTTAATTGATTCATGGCAACTTCATATAAACGCTCTAATTTTTTTTGATAAGTACCGGATTGGCCTCCAAAAAAATCTGTAAAAGTGGCTGCAAGGTCAGAAAATAAATGAGTTCCGAAAACAATGTGAGATGTAATTACTCCAAAGTGATTTTCTATCACCGTACCCTCAATGGAATTAGTTGTGGTAACAGATACATATTTACTCATATCAATTAAATTTTAGTTAAAGAACCACAATTAATGTGATTAGTTGAATTATAGTTCCGATTTATTACTGATGTTGTCATAAAGTTTTCTTTTTTTAAGGAGTTTTAATTTTGGTAAAATCTTAAACTGGCTTTAACTCGCGCTATTTCCCCCAAAATATACAAATATAACGTAAAAAATCAAAAAAATGAATTCACCTGAATTTTTGAAGCAGCATAGCGAATGGAAAGATAAAGCGATGTATTGGCATCAGCAATATGAGGAAAATCAGAAATTGGGAAAGCAGGTGAGATTAAGGAATTTAAGGAATAAAAATAAATTCCTTTGAAAAGTTTATCTTTGCATACGTTATGGATGCAATTACCCTTCACTATATATTAATATTTGGTTCCGCTTCAATTACTCTTGTGTTGGGGCTTTTACTGCTGAGTATACGTTTCCCCGAATACGAAAGATTGAAAAAACTATCTGTTGTCCGGAAATATCTGGCTATTGCCTTTCTTATTCTTGCCGGAATGAACTAGGTCAGCTATTTTATGCAAAGCAAGGCGGAGAGCCAGCAACTTTTATCGGCAATTATTTTATTGATAGGCTCCTGTCAGGCTCTCCTGTTTACACTGACATCCGTTACATTCATACAGCCCATTGCCGTAAGAAATAATCTTGCCATAAATCAGCTGATCCCTATTACGGCAATCGGCATTCTCTTGGTAGCGTCTTCTATACTTTCGCCCGAGCGAGTGTTCCCTTATCTTTTTTATCCTGCTGTCGGGTGTTATTTGTTTCAGCTGATATATTATACTTATCTTTTCCGCAGCGAGTACAATAAATCCCTGGCACAGCTGGAAACGTATTACGACGATGAAGAAAACGACCGCTTGCAATGGGTGAAATTTTGTTTCTATAGTGCTTTGGTNATAGGCATATTGGCATTGTTTACCCTTTTTCTGAACTACTATTTCTATTGNGCATTCATCATTTATCTACACAGCTTATTATGCCTATATGGTATGTAAATTCTACAATTACATTGCCGACATGAAATTCCTTATTCCTGCTCTTGTGATAAAAACGGAAAATGCGGAAGTTCCCCAGACAGCAGAACCGGAACTAACGGAAGAGAAAGAAAAATTATTCCGGAAAGATGAGCGGCAATTAAAAGCGGCATTGGAGCAATGGGTGGAAGGAAAGAAATATTGTCAGAGCGATGTCAGTGTAGATGACATCGTAAAAGATTTGGGAACGGACAACTATTCTTTCCGGTATTATTTTCGGGAGGTTATGAAAACCGATTTTCGCACATGGCGGGCAGAACTTCGTATTGCCGAAGCCAAAAAATTAATGAAAGAGAATCCCGCCATAACCTTAGGCCAGCTAGCCTCCTTAACCGGACTCAACCACCGGGCTAATTTCCATCGCCAGTTTCAGAAGGTTACCGGAGAAACACCCTCCGATTATAAAAAACGACTGTAGAAAATCGACTGGTATTTTCCTCATTTTCATAGTGGAGTTGTTGCCTTTTGCGCAAAATCTCGTTGCCTCTTATGACTTTTTTGTTGCCTTTTGTTATTTCAACAAAAGGCAACAAGGAAACTTCCATAAATTATTTTTTTTGGTATATTTTTGTCTGACCAGCTAGGATTCAAAATCATTCCTGACAGAAAGAAAGAGTAAACTCCATCCTACAATAAAGGTGAAACTTCGCCTGGTTGTCTCCTGTCAATAACGGAAACAATATAAATCAATCAAATCAAAATTTAGCATCTAATTAAGTAATGAAACAGACATTATCAATACTCTTTCTGCTCCTGTTTTCATCTGTATACGGTTACGGACAGAAGTATGGTGTGGCCGAGGCTGCACAGACGCAAGGTAAAACTATTGTATTTAAGTTCGTCGCAGAGGATGACACATTCTACATACCCTATCAGGGTAATGGGAATAAACTGCAAGAGCTGTTTGCGACTATCGACCATTACAAAACCCTGATTGTCGATGGTGTGGCGAAAATCAACGTAACGGGTTACTGCTCGTCTTATACGACACAGAGCGAGAACCTGAAATCGGCTGCGGTTCGAGCCAATCGTGTAAAGTCGGAACTGATCGTGCATAACGGCATCAAGGAGGAAAATTTTTCAACTACCGTCCATGCCACATCTTATGAAGGCGGCAAGTCGGTGGTTGTAGTTACTTTGCGCGTACCGCAGGTTCAACCGCCTGTGGAAGAAAAGCTTGTGGTTGTCGGGCAAAGAAACGAAGCTGTTCCGGAGATCAAAACTGAACAGAAACCTGAATCCAGACCCGATCCACAACCTGTGGTGGAGGAATCTAAATCCACAATTGAGCAATCCATATCTCCGACTGCTACTGCATCGTGGGACAATTACCGTTTTGCTCTTCGCGCCAATATATTATACGATGCGCTGGGAGTACCTAACCTAGGGCTGGAGTGGCGTGTAGATGAGGGTTGGGCAGTCAATCTCGATGCAGGAGCCAGCAACTGGGGTAGCACAACAGGCACGATGCAGAAATTGTGGTTCGTGAATCCCGAAATGCGCTACTACATGGGCAATGCGCGGCGATTCTATGTAGGCGCGGGAGGAAACTATGCCAAATATAATGTATATAAGGGAGTGATCGGCAGTATGGCCTCCAAGGATACAGGCTACCAGGGGTCTATGTGGAACGTGGGAGCTACCGTTGGCTATCAACTGCCGCTGGGACGTTCGTTCGCATTGGACTTTAATCTCGGTTTGGGCTACAACAGTTTCAGCTATGATTCATTCGAGCTGATAAATGGCATCAGAGTGAAAAAGGAGCGCGACCAGACTAAAAATCTTTTTGGCCCGACACAGGCCGGAGTGTCGCTTGTATGGAAATTTGTAAAATAAATAGAAAACAAGATATGAACAGATTGAAAATTTCAATGACTATAGCGGCCGCTCTGGCATTGGTATCATGCGGTCTCGATGAGCCTATTTACGAAACGGCTAACCCTCAGTATGGCACGATTACCCTGATTACCGATTGGTCTAAGATGGGCGAAGGTATTACCAAGCCGGCAAACTACACAATCGAAGTCGGCGGGCATAAGGTTACCGCCAACAAAGACAAGTACACCATCGAGCATTTGTTCGAAGAGGGAACCTACCGGGGATATGTTTATAATACGGCAGAGCACATCACTGTTTCAAACGGTCTGGCTACTGTGGGCAGCGTCAACAACTCTTCAACGACTATCGAGCCGAGTCCGAGTTGGTTTTTCAGCGCAAGCGACCAAGTGGAGATTAAAAAGGATACTCACTACGAATTTACGGCCGTGATGCGCCAGCAAATACGTCAACTGAACATAGAGCTGACAGTTACAGACGGCGATATTAATAATATACAATCAGTAACCGCATCTTTAAGCGGCGTAGCGAATACAATAGATTTAAAAACAGATGTTTGTTCCGGTGTAGGGCTGAAAGTAGAACCTGTATTTACCAAAAACGGCAATAAGTTCATTGCATCCGTAAGGCTGATCGGACTGACTGACGAAGCTCAGAACCTGGCTCTCGATATCACTTACGTTGGCGGATCGCAAGAGCAAATTACATCGAATATGAGCAACCAACTAACAGGCTTTGGAACAGATAAACATCTGCCTATGACTTTATCGGGCAGCATCAGCATATCTGAATCAGGTGCAATCTTCAATTCGGAAATATCCGGCTGGGAGAGTCAGGGGCATATCAGTGGCGATGCAGATGAACAGTAACTTATAAATTTAAAAAAACAGAAAAATGAAAACAAAGAAGATATTAGCCGCATTACTCATAGGGTGCATTTGCGGATTTACAGCCTGCTCGAATGACGATGAAATACTGAACTCAGTGGCAGATATTGTTAAAATCAATAGTTCTATCAATGGGGCAGATCCTACGACAAGGGCTTACATCAATGACTATACGGGTATCGGAAATTTTGAAGCCGGAGATACTTGGGGAATGTATGCAACAGTTGGAGGTTCACATGTATTGACTAATAGTGCATATACTGTTGGTACTACAAATCTTCTTTGGAGTGCTCTCAGCGAGACGGCTCCCGTAACATTCGCCGCTCATTATCCACTTATAACATCAACTATTACCGACCCAACGGCATACATGTTTAATGCTGCCACAGTAACAAACCCCGACCTACTGGTGGCTACTCCGGTAACGAAGAGCAAGGGTGAAGCGGTAGATCTTACGTTCAATCATGTTATGCATCAGTTGGCAATTAATCTGAGTGCAGGTCTTGAAATTCCGGGGAGTTTGTTTGACGTTACAGTTACTTTATTGAATATGAAGTCGTCAGCAAAAGTAAATCTACTGACAGGTGTGGTCGATGTCTCCGCTGCATCGGGAGCGGATGCCTATCCGGTAAAAGATGTGGCTGAATTATTCTTTGTCGCTCCGCAACAATTGACCCAAGGTACAGATTGGATTCAGGTTGACCTTGCGGGGAAAACCTATATATTCAAAGTTCCGGCATCACTTACCGATCTGCAAAGTGGCAAACGACAAGTCTTGACCCTTACCCTTAAAAAGAAACCTGATGGTACAACAACAGTAATATTGACTGATCAGGGGATTACCGGATGGACTAATCAAGGAGGAACAATAAATGGCAATGCGGATGAGCAGTGATAGAAAAGAAAAAACAATACGGCGATAAGCCTTTTATACAAAGTTCGCTACCGAACGACACAGGAGCCGCACCGAAGATGTACGGCCCCTGTGTCTTTTTATTGTCCCATAAGTGCGTGCGATCAATCCTTCCGATATTGTTGCTTCATTTGCCGCCTGTTTCGTTTGCGGTATTTCAACATCTACCTTTCAAAAAACGATAATTAAGGCAAGTTATTCTTGTTTTTCCGGTAAAATACCTATAATAATTGCAAATGTTAAAATATATATATTTATATTCGCAATCTCGAATCACGTAGAATTCGACCTAATGAGATTATAATATTTGTCTATGAAAAAAATTCTTCTTGTTTTCGCGATGCTGGCGCTATCTGTGGCGGCTTTCGCTCAGTCCAGTGCTTCGGTACGTGTGGTAACCTTCCGTTTTGTTGCGGGTGATGACATGTTCTATATCCCCTGGGAGGACAACATTGTCGAACTCGACCGTCTATATTCCATCGTAGACGAGTATCGTTCGCAGATTACAAGCGGAGAAATCCCCATCCGCGTCGACGGTTACAGCGCCTCGATGCGCGATGAGGCGAAGAACCACGTGAAGTCGGAGCTGATCACCCATAAAGGATTAACAGAGGATAACTTCATCACCAATAACTACACCACGGCCTACACGGCCCCGGACGGTACTACTTATAAGGATATGGTCGTCGTAACGCTGCATATACCGGCGAAAACGGAACCGGTGGTTGAAAAGCAGACCGAACCGGTGGCAGTCGCCGAACCGGCCGACCGGCGGAAGCGCCCCTATTT
>JGI994J12354_10005377_pt1 | contig 11048 bp, 8 predicted proteins | sample IntmicLarv3ML3BL_FD_12354 | JGI IMG/M metagenome (IMG submission 12354) | reverse complement strand
TTGTTATCTGTTAATTGTTTTGGACAAGATAAAATAACAATAAGAGAGATTTATTATCAGGTGAGTAAGGATGGCGAAGTCAATGATCGTAAAACCATTCAGGATCGTACCATTGAATATAATCTTAATCGCGGAGCCACGAAGATAAGTAGTAATATTACTCGTGGAAACTCTATTTATGTTCCTAATGAGGATCTTTATGATCTCAGAAAGATATCTAATAGATCGGACAAACAAACTCCGGTTTATGATGATAACAAGCGTCTCATTGAATGTACGGAACATAAAGAAAACTCTTCAACTATTAAATACTACATCAGTTATAACCAATATGACGATCCTGCCGAAATTAAATACATGTTGGAAAATAGTGACGGAACATTTTCCGACATGCAGACCATCACAATTGAATATTTCTATTTTTGTGATGTTCCTAATCTGAAGCCTAAGGACAAAGAATTGAAAGAATATTACAAATTTGGAATCATTCCGTCGGAACAAGGGTGTCACTGGATGTTGCGTACAGTAAAAAAAGACGGAATGATAGTTCAGCATGCCGAACGTAAGTATAATATTAACTAATAAAGAAAATAGGAGAACGGCTAAAACAACAGTGAGTACTAAGAGATAAAAAGTAAAAAGGGTCTATGCCTATGCGAATAAATCCTTCGTCTATTAAAAAAACTACTGAAAACGGAGTTATTACTATGGATTTTTTCTCTACCTTTGCAATTGAATCGCTTTTTTATGTTTGATATCACAAACTTTAGCGAATTTACTAATATATTATTACTATGTGCAATCAATCAGAACATTTCAAAAAAAGCTGTCAACGGATAATGGTGGTACTTGTGTGTATGTTCACAATATTTTCACTAAACGTTTTGTTTGTGTATTCACAAACAAAGGTACCTAAGTTCGAAAAGGTTGTACTATCTGAAAAGTTTCACGGAGAGGGGTCTTGTATTGGTGATTTCAACAATGATGGCATTCCTGACGTTGCAATCGGACATTATTGGTACGAAGGCCCCGCCTTTAAAAAAAATCATCAATTTTTTGAAGGTCAGGATTTTGATCCGGTAGGTTACTCGGAATGTTTCGGCATGTTCGTTGGCGACTTCAATGGTGATGGATGGGATGATATTTTAGTCTGTCCCGATCCGGGCAAAGAAGGTTTTTGGTTTGAGAATTCAAAAAATAATAGCGGGATGTGGAGAAAACACCTTGCTACCGTTGAGTTAGGAAACGAATCGTGGGTATTTGCCGACGTTATTGGTAACGGAAAAAAAGGTTTGCTGTACAACCGCAACGGTTATCTTGGCATAGCAACGCCAAATATCAAAAGTCCTAATGAACCATGGGATTTTTTTGCGGTAAGCTATCAGGATAAGCGATATGAAAGGTACACTCATGGAATCGGTTACGGTGATATCACAGGCAATGGTAAAATGGATATCATCGAGCGGGTAGGTTGGTGGGAACAACCGACCGACCCTACGATAACTCCTTGGAAGTTTCATGATTTTACCTTCGCTGATGCTGCTGCGCATATGCTCATTTATGACGTTGACGGTGATGGTCTGAACGATGTCGTGACTGTATTACACTGTCACTTGTATGGTTTCGCCTGGTACAAACAAGTACGGAAGGATGGCAAGATAACGTTTGAACAAAACGTTTTGATTCCGCGCTCGGATAAATTATTCGATCCTGATGAAAACTCCTTTCCAAAAGTGAGTCAACTCCATGCACTTGTTGCGGCTGATATTAATGGCGATGGGATTCCCGATGTTGTAACGGGGAAACGTTTTTGGGCGCATGGTCCGGAAGGTGATATTGCGACCAATGATCCGGCAATTCTCATGTGGTGGGAAACGAAACGAGATGGTGACAATACAACGCTTATTCCGCATATCATTGATGAAAATTCCGGTATCGGAATGAATTTTACCGTCGGTGATCTGAACGGTGATGGAACTCCTGATATTGTCATTGGCAACAAAAAAGGAGCATTCATCTTTTTGAACAAGTATTAGAGTTTAATAATCAGGCGAATGGTTAAGTTAGCAGACATTATTCAGAAAAATATCGAAGCTTTGTGTGATTGTGAATGCAATGAATATAAACATGTTAAGCAGGCGGAGGGACAGTCTCTTCCTAATATGACAAAGCTAAAAGAAATTGTTTCTATTGTCAAAGAGATAGTGTTTCCCGGTTTTTTCAGTGAGGCCGGCTCTAATGTAAGTACGCAGAAATATCATCTTGGAATACAGATGGAGAGGCTAAATTTTCTTTTGGTCGAACAAATTAGGAACGGTTTACTTTTCTTTTCCGATAACGATTCCGGTATGTCAAGTGCCGAAGATTCTGATGCTCTCGCGTTGTCGTTCCTCGAAAAAATACCGGAGATAAAGCGTCTGCTTGGAACGGATGTGCAGGCGATGTTTGATAATGACCCTGCAGCGAGAAGTCACGGGGAGGTTATAATCTGCTATCCGAGCATTCAGGCGATGATTCATTACCGTGTGGCGCATGAATTATTGCTTCTGGAAATACCTGTTTTACCGCGTATCATCACTGAATTGGCACATTCGGAAACAGGAATAGATATTCATCCCGGAGCGCAGATAGGCGAGTATTTCAGTATAGATCATGGAACAGGTGTTGTGATTGGCGAAACGACAATTATAGGAAATCATGTTAATTTGTATAAAGGTGTTACTCTGGGTGCTAAAAATTTTGTTCTCGACGAAAGCGGTAATCCTATAAATGTGCCTCGTCACCCTATCATTGAAGACAATGTGGTGATATATTCCAATGCTACTGTTTTGGGGCGTATAACGATAGGACATGATTCGGTTATTGGCGGTAATGTCTGGCTGACAAACAGTGTTCCCCCTCATTCCCGTATTATACAGCAAAAAGCTTCCTCGAACGACATAACATAAGTAGTCAATTATAAAAAATGTGTATATGAAAAAAGTAAAATTTAGAATTCTGTTTACGCTTATTGTATCGAGTGTAATCCCTATGCAAGCTAATGTTGTACCTAACATAGATAATCAGGAGGGTTCTAGTAATCATGGAATGAAAGTAATGGAGTCAACATTCTCCATATCTGCAAATATCGTAGATAAATTAGAGTCATTTAATGTTTCCGCACAATTCATTAATAAGGCAGATAACGCTTTTTCAGGTAGTATGGGAGTTGCATTAGTTGATGATGACGATAAAATACTTGAAGTAATAGGTATATTCGGAATCGGGTTAAATCTTCCATCAGGGCATCAATGGTCAAATGTTTATAATGCAACATGTGTTGTCTCGGCGTCCATATCCGGAGGCGAATATAAGATAAGAACTATTGCAAGGACAACCGGCAAAGACTGGTCAATAGTTTACGGCCAGAGAGAAAATGTCGTTGATATTCTGCCACTTACCGTGACTGATATCGTACGTTCGAATAAAAGCGAATTGATATTATATAATGATTCGGACCCAAGTTTTATTATTACTCCCAACCCGGTTGTTCAAGGTTCTCACATAGAGGTAAAATTAGGGGTTGCTAATACAGGTAAAATTCCGTTTCTTGGCAATATTATATTGGCTATTTGTAAACCTGATGGAGATACACTTGAGATAGTTGAAGAAATACAATCTCTTAACATCGGTGTTCCTAATAATGACGAGTATTATATTTTTACATTTAAATCTTCTAAAGTAAATTCATCGGCTGGTGAGTACTTGTTGACATTATTTCAAAAAGAGAATGTGAGTAGTGATACAACACTTGTCAGAGATTATTATTCTTATAATAACAAGATGCCGATAACAATTTTGGGAACGGTATCAAATGAAAACATTGAAAAGCAGCACATATCTGTTTATTCAGGTCAAGGTTTTATTAATGCGGTATCCCAAATATCCGAGATAAAGAGAATAAATATTTATAATCTTCAGGGAGTAGAAGTATATCAAGCGGAAGTAAATGATAAGTCATTCCAAACGACAAAGACATTTATTCCCGGAGTATATATCGTGCTTATAAAAACAAATGATAGTATCATATCTTATAAAGTGATAATAAAAAAATAAATACTACCTTTATGAAAACATGAAGGTAGGCTGCATTCGGTAATAAAAATAAACAAGTTTATTTTGTATTACACTCAACTTGCACTACCTTTATGAAAACATGAAGGTAGGCTGCATTCGGTAATAAAAATAAACAAGTTTATTTTGTATTACACTCAACTTGCACTACCTTTGTGCACGTAAAAAACTAATTACATATAAATTATGTCACAATTATTTCCAACCGGTCTGCCTTATAAAGTGGCAGACATCCAATTGGCAGATTTCGGACGCAAGGAGATCGAAATCGCCGAACACGAAATGCCGGGCCTTATGGCCTTAAGAAAAAAGTATGCAGGTCAGCAACCCCTGAAGGGTGCGCGTATAATGGGATCGTTACACATGACGATACAGACTGCGGTACTTATCGAAACATTGGTAAGCTTAGGCGCGGAAGTACGCTGGGCAAGTTGTAACATTTTCTCGACGCAGGATCATGCGGCTGCGGCTATTGCTACTGCGGGAGTTCCCGTTTTTGCATGGAAAGGTGAAACACTGGAAGAATACTGGTGGTGTACCGACCAGGCACTTCGTTTTGCTGAAGGAAAGGGGCCTAACCTGATTGTGGATGATGGAGGCGATGCATCACTATTATTCCATTGGGGATACAAAGCTGAGAACGACCCTTCAACAATTGACCGCAAGGGTGGAAACCACGAAGAACAGGTTATTCTTGATACACTGAAAAGTATTCTTGCCGAGGATCCTCAACGTTGGCATCGTATGGTTGCCGAAATGAAAGGTGTCTCGGAAGAAACGACGACAGGAGTACATCGTTTGTACCAGATGATGGAACGTGGTGAATTACTCGTTCCGGCGATCAACGTGAACGACTCGGTTACAAAATCTAAATTTGATAATCTTTATGGTTGTCGCGAATCGTTGGCCGATGGTATTAAACGCGCTACGGACGTAATGATAGCCGGAAAAGTTGTCGTAGTTGCAGGTTATGGTGATGTAGGTAAAGGCTGCTCTCACTCAATGCGTACATACGGAGCAAGGGTGCTCGTTACCGAGATTGATCCTATTTGCGCATTACAGGCCGCAATGGAAGGATTCGAAGTAACAACGATGGAAGAGGCTGTTAAAGAAGGAAATATCTTTGTCACAACAACAGGAAACCGCGATATTATCACTATCGACCACATGAAAGCTATGCCTGATCAGGCTATCATTTGTAATATAGGCCACTTCGACAATGAGATACAAGTAGATCTGCTCGTAAACTTCCCGGAGATAAAACATATTAATATAAAACCTCAGGTAGACAAATACACTTTCCCTGACGGACATTCAATATTCCTGCTTGCTGAAGGACGCCTTGTAAATCTTGGATGTGCAACAGGACACCCGTCGTTTGTTATGAGTAACTCATTCACAAACCAGACTTTGGCACAAATCGACTTGTGGCAGAATAATTATGCTATAGACGTATATCGCTTACCAAAACATCTTGACGAAGAAGTTGCCCGCCTGCACCTCGAACGCATTGGCGTAAAACTTACTGCACTTACAAAAGAACAGGCAGATTATATCGGTGTTCCCGTAGAAGGTCCGTACAAAGCCGACCACTATCGTTATTAATAGAATAACCCGATTACAAATTAAAAAATCAGGCTAATCGCATTGTATTAGCCTGATTTTGTTGTCTTTATCAAACAATTTCGGATGGATGCCTATCCCGAAATAGTTACGATACCGAGAAGACTATATCTCCTGGGAGCGCTATGAGGCAGAAATGTACTATAAGTATAAAAATTTCTATGGTTATGTTTTTTATATCGCAAAAAAGATAGCATGATGATTAACTTGAATACCGAAAAAGCGGTTAGTAGTGGAAAAGTAATTCTTTGACGATTGTTAAACGACAATATCATATTTTTATGTATTTTTGTCAATTGAAAGACGCTGTTTATCCATAACGTATACAAAATGAAAAAGAAACTCATCCACTTTTGTTTGATTCTATGTATTTCTTTGTTGTTTTCTGATTGCTCAAGGGAAATTGATGATAATCCGGGAAAACCGCCTCAGGAAGAAAATACTGCAAATATCGAAACGAATATTTACGACGATTTTTTTCTGTTTGGCTCTAATATGGGTTGGCTGAATAATAACTGGCGAGATGAAGATGTCGCTGATATTCTCGTCGGAAATACGACAAAAAAGATTGAAGGCGTTGGTGTAACAAGTCTGCGTTTGAAATTGCATGAAGCTTTTATTGAGACCTGGGGATATGATGTTCGTATAGACGCGTTTAATCATTATAAGAATATTGGAACGAGCAATAATGTGGTTTTTGTCGGCGATGAACCGAGTGATGCACATCGTGAACGCAAACAATACGTGTCCGGTATTCGCTCCGAATCGTTCGAAAACCTGTATCAGCCAATCTGGGACGATGGAGAAAACGGGACGCCTGTCAATGACAATAATTATTATGCCTTATATTTGTATGAAATAGTCAAGCGATATAAAGGGCAGGTCAGGTTTTGGGAAATCAAGAACGAGCCGGATTATACATCTTCCGGTTGTGGCTGGACTGAACCCGGAAGTTCGTGTAACTGGTGGGACAGAGACCCTTTGCCGGCTGAACTTGAAAATTGGCGTGCACCGATTCAAAGCTATATACGGATGTTAAGAGTTTCGTTTGAAGTAATAAAATCGATTGACCCCGATGCGTTTGTTTGTGTAGGTGGTATCGGTTATCAAAGTTTTTTGGACGCTATACTGCGCAATACAGATAATCCTGATGGAGGTAAAGTCACTGACCAATATCCATATAAAGGTGGCGCTTGGTTTGACTGCCTGAGTTTTCATTGTTATCCGATGTATTATTTAAGAACCTGGGGAAATGGCGGCTGGAATAATTTCCGACACTCCGATGCCGCAGCGGAAGCCTTAATTAACCAGCTGAAATCACATGAACAGGTATTAAAAAAATACGGATATGACGGCGAATACCCACGAAAAGAAGTAATTATAACCGAAACAAATATTCCCGGAAAACAAATAGGCGACAATATAGGCTCACCCGAAGCGCAGCGGAATTATTTAATCAAAGCGGCTATACTCGGACAGAAAAACCGGATAAGTGCGATTCATCCCTTTTCTGTGTGGGATGATGCAGAACAAAATGGAAGCGGTTGGGAATATAACTATATGGGCTTTTATAAACCGTTGCCTAATGCTCCGGGAGGCAATCTGCGTGTCAACGAATCGGGTATAGGATGGAGGACGGCAAGTCGAATGCTGAAGGGATACAAGTATGACGCCACCGAAACAGCCAAATTATCACTTCCGGCAGGAATTGAAGGCGGTGCGTTTTACTCAGGCAAATCAAAAGACTATATCTATGTTCTTTGGGCTAAAACATCACGCGACTTAAACGAAACAGCTTCGGCTTCTTTTACCTTTCCAACATCTATCAGAGCCAACAGGTTGCAAATCACGTCGTGGAATGGCACGGTTACGGAGATAAATGGCAGAGCAACCACGCTTAGCGGAAGTCCGGCGTTCATCAAGTGCATATAATTCTTTCATTATACCACTACCCCACGAATCAATATATCCACCAAGAAAACAGGCATTTGCCATTATAGAATTGCGCGGGTGAGACGAATGATTCGTTTACTGCATCATTTTTATTTCAAATTATCGCTGTAATTATGTGGTGATCATACGAATAATTATTAAAATTCGCATATATATTAATAAACTATATAAACAATAAATAATTTTATCTATTTTTGTAGCGAAAAAAATGTTAATCAAAAATGTTTATACTAACCATAATAGACAAAAGAATCCAATGAAAAAACTAAAAAATCGCAAGAAAAAAGGTGATCAACATGTATGGCAATTTTCGCGTGTTGGAGGCATAAATCGTGTTAACCTGTATTCCGGTAACGATTTGCTTGCGTTGGAGCATCTCGACCAGAAATTATGGACAGCCTTGAGTTGTCCTGTAAGCGGCCTCGAAATCGATGACCAAACATTGAAACTGATTGACGCCGATGGTGACGGTCGTATCCGAATACCGGAAGTCATTGCTGCAGTCAAGTGGTTAGCAGCATCACTGAAAGATGCTGACGATATTATCAAAGGGAATACAGCACTGTCGTTATCCTCCATCAACGACAGCACTGATGAGGGAAAACAACTACTTGAATCGGCACAACAAATACTTTCGAACCTTGGCAAACCCGACGCTACAGAACTGACAGTGGAGGAGACTTCCGACACTACTGCCATCTTCGCAAATACATATCTCAACGGCGACGGTGTTATTACTGAAAAAGCAGCCGAAGGTGACGAAGCTACAATAAAATTGATTAATGACATCATCGCTTGTATAGGCTCATCCAGTGATCTTAGCGGATCAACCGGTATTACTGCCGAACATATTGAGGAGTTTTTCAAACAATGCGAGGATTTCGTAGCCTGGCATTCCAAAACCGAGACTGACGCCGGAATATTGCCTTATGGTGATGGAACGGCAGCTGCTTTCGATGCGTTTTCGCGAGTGAAAATAAAAATAGACGATTACTTTCTGCGTTGTCGTCTGGCAGTGTTTGATTCCGACTCAACCGACATCCTGAATACGTTCAATAGCCGTTACGACGAGATAAAGACAAAAGACCTCTCTGCATGCATTGACGAAATTGCCTCATTTCCACTTGCAAAAGTCGTAGCAGGAAAGGCGCTTCCATTAGAAAACGGTCTTAATCCGATATGGGAAGAAGCTATGAACCGCTTTAATGAATTGGTTGTGCAGCCAATAATGCCGCAAAAGACCGCTTTGACAGATACGGAATGGAAAAACATCACCGCACGGTTTGATCTCTACAGTGTATGGCTATCTGAAAAAGTCGGCGCTGTCGTTGAGTCGCTCGGATTACCCGCTGTGCGCGAGGCTCTTTCGGGAAATGCCCGCAAACAGTTAGAATCTTTTATCGAACAGGACAAAGCTTTTGAATCGCACACGAAAAACATTCTGCTGGTAGATAAATTGGTACGTTACCACCGCGATCTGTATAAACTGCTTAATAATTACGTCACATTTTATGATTTTTATTCGCCCGGCGAGGATGCCGTTTTCCAGTCGGGTCACTTATATATAGACCAACGCTGTTGCGATCTTTGTATCAAAGTGAATGACATGTCAAAACATGACCTTCTGGCCAATACGAGTGGTATTTGTTTGATTTATTGCGATTGTACCTCTAAGACTATGGGATCGAAAATGACTATTGCAGCCGCTCTCACCGACGGCGATTTTGACAATCTTGATGTCGGGCGCAATGCCATTTTCTATGATCGGCAGGGTAACGACTGGGATGCTACTATAGTGAAGGTTATTGAAAATCCTATCAGTATACGTCAAGCTTTTTGGACGCCCTACCGTAGGATGTCTAAATTTATTTCAAAGCAGGTTGAAAATTTTGCCTCTTCAAAAGAAAAAAAGGTAGAAAATTCGACAAATTCAAATATAGAAAATCAGTTTGTGCAAACAGACGAGGCAACTGCAATTACACCTACACCTACGCCTCCGCCTGCTCCACCTTTCGATATCGGTAAATTTGTAGGGATATTCGCCGCACTCAGTTTGGCGTTTGGCGCCATAGGATCGGTAATTATGTCGCTGCTTACCGGTTTCCTTAATTTGACGTGGTGGAAAATGCCGATAGCGGTATTCTGCATACTGCTATGTATTTCAGGGCCGTCAATGATATTAGCATGGCTCAAACTGCGCAAACGAAACCTTGCGCCCCTGTTAGACGCTAACGGGTGGGCTATTAATGCACGTGCATCTATCAACATTGTATTCGGAAGAACATTGACACATCTCGCAACGCTGCCTAAAAACTCACGTCTCAACTTGATTGACCCGTTTAAAAAGAGAAGAAACTATTTTCCATTTATCATCTCTATTATCATCGCATTGGCTGCTATCGCATTTTTATCGTGGAAATATTGTCCGGCAGTAAACGAGTTTGTTAATACGATTATTTCATTTTTTCAGAATTATGACTTTCAATGGCTTGATTTTTTAAAGCGTTGAACAGGATTATTTTTTTTCATGCGTTTGCCCCGGAGGAGGTTATGATAATTTTTTTGTTTCCGCTTTCCGTTTATCCGGCTTTTTTCCGTTTCATCATTAGAATTCTCCGTCCCGGTGTTTTAATTGGAAATAAATAATTTAAAAAACGTACATTTGCAGACGGTTTGTAAAGTATAGTAAACGCATGAATAATACATCCATATCATATCGCGCCGCTGCTTTGCTATCTTTAAGCGTTGCTTTAATAGTCCATCTGAATAGATTAGTTGGATTGTTAACCGGAAATATGGAATATTTCATGTACGAAATGTCGGAAGTGGTACCTGTTCCTTTGGTGCCCGGAATTATTACGTATGTGTTGATTTCGTTAATTTTCTTTTTATTTGTTCTCAGTTTTTTGCAGTATATCTTGAATTTCAGGCTGCTGAACCTTGAAATTTCTACTGCAAAAAAAATTGCGCTTGTTTTATTCGCGTCATTTACCCTGACAATAGCGCTCAGTTTATTGTATTTCTATATTTTGACGACCAGCCTGCAAATAGGTTTTGATTGGCAGGAAATACGGATGATTCTCGTTCGTAATATATTCGTAACATTGATTATCGTCATTTCGTCTTATCTCATATACATTTTCAAACATAAAAGACAAATGGAGATGGAGTATGAAAGATTGCAGGCTGAAAGTATCCAATCTAAATACGAAGCGTTGAAAAATCAGATTGACCCGCATTTTCTGTTCAACTCGTTGAATACGCTCAATTCTTTAATCGATATAAGCCCCGAAAAATCAAAAGACTATGTCCGCAAACTCTCGCAGGTGTTCCGCCATGCGCTTCAAAACAAAGAGGTC
>JGI994J12354_10005376_pt1 | contig 11049 bp, 13 predicted proteins | sample IntmicLarv3ML3BL_FD_12354 | JGI IMG/M metagenome (IMG submission 12354) | reverse complement strand
ATCCATTTCATTGGGAAATTCTTCGCAAGTAATCGCTTTTTGCCAAGGCCTTCAGGCCTATTCGCCGATTAATTCTCATGTAATGCCAATTCCAAGTGGATTACCCGGCTATGAAGATGAGGTAATTATGGCGGCCGGGACTTTCATACAAGGTGCTTCAATTGAAATTAGCGCCGATGCGCCAATGAGAGAGCCATTTACAATTTTTTTACAAGGTGGAGTGATATTGGCTCATTCAGTCTGGGCACTTTTGTCAGCTCTCAATAGAGTGCAAGAAGTAGGCAACGGGGCTGATTTTGTGGTAGAATAGGGTATGATTTTACTTAATTTAGGGGGCATAAAGTATGGCAGGGCATTCTAAATGGGCCAACATTAAACATCGTAAAGGGCGCCAAGATGCATTGCGTGCAAAAATAACAACAAAAATTGCCAGAGAAATTGCGGTTACTGTAAAGATTGGTGGAGCTGATCCTGCTTTGAATATGAAACTAAAGCTTGCTCTTCAAAAGGCAAAGGAAGGCAATGTGCCCAAAGATAATATCCAACGAGCAATTCAAAAAGGCTTAGGCGGTGCTGAGAATAATAATTATGAGGAAATCCGTTATGAAGGCTATGGACCGGGTGGAGTAGCAGTATTCGTAGATGTCCTTTCAGATAATCGTAACCGAACTGCTGCTGATATTCGTCATTTATTTTCAAAAAATGGCGGGAATATGGGTGAGAGCGGTTCTGTAGCGTGGATGTTCGATTCAAAGGGAATTTTTTTAGTTGATAAAAGAGAGTGCCTGCTTAATGAAGAGGAGTTTATGATGGCTGCATTAGAGGCTGGTGCAGAGGATTTCGTAATTCAGGAAGAGGAATATGAAATTTCAACATCACCGGAAGATTTTAGCAATGTTCTTGAGACTCTTGAGAATTTAAATATACCAACCAAAATAGCACAGGTAACAATGGTGCCTCAGACGACTGTTACTTTGGGCTCTGATGCGGAAATTAAAATGATTAAACTTTTGGAAGCATTGGAAGACCACGATGATGTGCAAGATGTATACAGCAATTTTGAAATGACAGAAGAATAATATAAGGTCCTCGATAATGAATAAACGATTTCATGTGTCGGGGGCTTTTGGTTGTTAGCATATAGAGAAAGGAGAGACATCATGCTGATTATTGGAATTGATCCGGGAACTGCAACTTGTGGTTTCGGAGTTGTTGCCATGGAAGGCAGCCGTTTGATTCCAATTACATTTGGCGTTTTTTCTACTCCTGCCAAAATGCCGATGCATCTGCGACTTCATAAAATTTTTCAGGAATTTGAAGAGTTGTTAGATAAGCATCCGCCGGATTGTGTATCCATCGAAAAATTATTTTTCAATAAAAACGTAACGACCGGGATTACGGTCGCTCAATCAAGAGGGGTCATATTACTTGCGGCTGCGAAGCGAGGATTGCCAGTTGTCGAATATACTCCCACTGAGGTAAAGCAAGCAGTGGTTGGATATGGAAAAGCCGAGAAAGCTCAAGTGCAATATATGGTGCAACGCTTGTTGAGCCTGAAAGAGATTCCGAAGCCGGATGATGCGGCAGATGCACTGGCAATTGCTGTTTGCGCTCTCCATGAGTCAGCAAGCCTCCAACGGAAAGGGTGGGTACAATGATTGGATTTTTAAAAGGTACTGTAGATGCAGTAACTTTGGATAATTGCTTGCTAGATGTGCAGGGAGTAGGCTATCAGGTCGGGATTACCCGCCGTACAAGCGGTGAAATTCACATCGGCATGGATGTGAAGCTTTATACTTATTTAGCAGTACGCGAAGATGATATGAGTTTATATGGATTTTTTCATATTGGAGAATTAGAAACGTTTAAAATACTCATAAGCGTTAGTGGTATTGGTGCAAAGGTCGCAATAGGAATTTTATCTGATATTGGTGTAGATGAGCTTGCAATCGCAATTTCTCAAAAGAATATTGGCAGGCTGACTAAAATCTCGGGGATTGGCAAAAAAACAGCCGAACGAATGCTTCTCGAGCTTAAAGATAAAATTGGGATAGATTTAACCAACGAAGCGGGAATTGATTACACGGAAGTTCAAGAATCGCCAAGTACTTCGCCGATAATCGAAGTACTCCGCTCCCTAGGCTATCAAATGCAAGAAATCAGCAAGGTTGTCAGCAAAATAAATTTTGAAAATATGAGTGAATCAGAAGCTGTGAAGCTGGCTTTGAAAGAATTGAGTAAAGGGAGGTAGCGGAGATGGATCAAGAACGGATGGTTGGAGGCATTGAGCTGACCAACGATCAATGGCAATTTTCTCTACGCCCGAAAAAATTAAGTGAATACATTGGCCAGGTTACAATCAAAGAAAATTTAGAGATATTCATTGAAGCTGCTCTAATGCGAAATGACTCGCTTGATCATGTTTTATTGAGCGGGCCACCGGGGCTGGGAAAGACAACTTTAGCAAATATTATTGCGGCTGAACTAGGAGTTCAATTGCGCGTGACTTCAGGGCCCGCAATTGAACGCCCCGGTGATTTGGCAGCAATTTTGACCAATCTAGGCGAAAAAGATGTTTTATTTATTGATGAAATCCATCGTCTATCACGCTCAGTAGAAGAAATTTTGTATTCGGCAATGGAAGACTATGCGCTGGATATTGTGATTGGAAAAGGACCTAGCGCACGATCAATTCGAATTGATTTACCACGCTTTACTCTGGTTGGCGCCACTACAAGAGCAGGAGCATTAGCATCACCACTCAGGGATCGGTTTGGGATGCTTTGCCGGTTGGAGTACTATACTCCGGAAGAATTAGCCATTATTGTGAATCGTTCAGCCAATTTACTGGAAATCGGGATTGATGAAAAAGCGGATTATGAAATTGCTCGACGTTCTCGGGGGACACCTAGAATTGCCAATCGCCTTTTAAAAAGAGTACGCGATTATGCTCAGGTAAAGGGGGATGGATTTATTGATTTGGAAATTACCGATGAAGCCTTAAAGAGGCTCAATATTGATAAATTAGGCCTAGATCGAACAGACCGACATGTATTGGAGACAATAATTTATAAATTTGACGGTGGGCCGGTTGGTTTGGATACTTTATCGGCGGCAATTAGTGAAGAAACAGAGACTCTTGAAGATATGTACGAACCTTATTTAATGCAGCAAGGTTTTTTGCAGCGCACTCCGAGAGGGAGAGTCGCAACCCGTGCAGCCTATGAATGTTTGGGGATTATGTGGAAGGATAAAGCTTCCGGTTCAACTGATTTATTTGAGGGCGAAGAATAATGATGATGGACAAATTATTTCTTCATATTTGCTGCGCTCCTTGCGCACTTTACCCAATTACGAAATTTCGGGAAGAAGGGATCTCGTTAACGGGCTTTTTCTATAACCCAAATATTCAGCCTCTGAAGGAATTTAAAAGACGAAAAGAGACACTTCGGCAGTGGACAATAAAAAATGAAAAAATTCCGATAGTCTGGGATGATAGCTATCCATTGGAAGAATGGCTCCTTCGAGCAATTCAATTAGGCGCTGAACGGTGCAAAATTTGTTATTTTGATCGCATGATGCGAGCCGCTGAAGAGGCTAAAAAAAGAAATTTTTCTCACTTTAGCACAACTCTGCTTACAAGCACTCACCAAAAGCACGACTGGGTTCGAGAAGCAGGGGAGAAAGCGGCGTTCCAAGTAGGAATCAAATTTTACTATGAAGATTGGCGCTTGGGCTGGGAATGGGCTGAGAAAACCAGTAAAAAACAGGAAATGTATCGCCAAGGCTATTGTGGCTGTGTATTGAGTGAAAAAGAACGATATGAAAAGAAAAAATCAAAAGATGAAAAGGAGAGCCTTTGATGAAAAACAGTAGGTGGCGTATTATCATCCACTTAGTTGTTATCATTTCTTTTTTAGGATTTTCTATAAAAAGCTTTGCCGCCAATATGTTGGATGAAAATCTGAATATTCGAGTTGGGTTACACCGAGGCATTTCTTCAGTTCGTCTTGCAAGTGATGGAAATATGATTATTTCTGATGCGGAATCCGGAGCAGTTTTAGCAAAAATTCAGTCAGGGAATCGGCAGGCAACCTTATCAGGAAATAAAGTGTATTTTGCTGGTACATCGGCAACCCGGCTTCGCATTACCAACGAAAATCCAGAGCAAGTAATTTCTGTATCAGGAAAACGTTTTCGTGGTGAGATTGAGCTCATGAATCGAAATGGGACGATAACAGTTGTTAATGTGATTGGCATTGATCAATATCTATATGGTGTTTTGCCTGCTGAAATGGTGCCGTCTTGGCCAATTGAAGCACTAAAAGCTCAGGCTGTTGCAGCAAGAACATATGCTTTGCACAATGGTAGTAAGCACGCAAGTTTGGGTTTGATGTCTGCACAACTACGGATTGTCAGGTATATAGAGGTTATGATGGCGAAGCAGAGCAGACAAACCGGGCGGTAGATGCAACAAGAGGCGAGGTCTTGACCTATCAGGGTGAGGTTATCTTAGCGGTATTTCATTCTTCCGGTGGTGGATACACTGAAAACAGTGAAAATGTTTGGAGTTCGCCAGTTCCTTATTTGCGAGGAGTTAGAGATTTTGATCAGGATTCAACTCATTATAGTTGGTCTTTGACACTATCACCAACCGAATTTTCAAATAAGCTGCAAACGAATGGCTATTCGATTGGTAGGATTCAAGCAATTCAATTATCTCCGATGAAAAAGTCGCCTCAAGGTAGCGCCGATCGAGGGGTTTCCGGCCGAGTGATTCAGATGACTGTTGTCGGCAGTCGTGGAACAGCTGTAATTTCTGGTACAAAGCTTCGAACGATATTGGGCTTAAAGAGCACTTGTTTTGATATATACCTTCAAGAAAGCCAAAGCGGGGTGAAGCTTCATATTGAAGAAGCTTCTGATGGTTGGAGCAGTCATAGTGGTAATCAATTAATTATCGAAGGATCTGGTTGGGGGCACGGACTGGGATTATCTCAATGGGGTGCGAAAGCTTATGCAGAAGAGAATCCAAGTACGGAAAATTTATATGTGGAAATATTGACTCACTATTATTCAGGTGCAAAAATAGAAAAAATGTATAGGTGAAATAGATGAAAACGGAAGATTTTTCTTATGACTTACCAGAGGAATTGATTGCACAAACACCACTAAAAGAGCGTTCCTCATCACGTTTATTAAAATTGGATCGCTCTTCCGGAGAAATATCTCATCAATCTTTTTCTCAAATACTAGAGGAATTATCCCAAGGTGATGTGTTGGTTTTTAATGATACCAAAGTAATTCCGGCTCGACTAATGGGGAAACGATTAAATGGTGGAGCAACAGAAGTATTGCTCTTGAAGGATTTGGGAGAAGACCGTTGGGAATGTCTTGTGAAACCCGGGAAAAAACTAAGAATAGGTTCAAAAATCTTTTTCCAAGAAAATATAAAAGGCATTGTAGAGGAGTCGACCTCGTTTGGTGGGAGGACTATTCGTTTTTACTATCAAGGAATATGGATGGAATTACTAGAAAAGATTGGGCAAATGCCTTTACCTCCCTATATTCATAAAACATTGGATGAAGCGAATCGGTATCAGACTGTTTATGCGGTTCATCCGGGATCGGCAGCTGCGCCAACTGCAGGGCTTCATTTTACGCCGGAGCTTTTAGAGAAAGCTCGCCAAAAAGAGATTGAGACTGCTTTTGTGACTCTTCATGTTGGGCTGGGAACATTCCGACCGGTAAAAGTAGAAAATGTGCTGGATCATCAAATGCACAGTGAGTATTTCCATTTCCCAAAAGAATGCGCTGATAAAATAAAAAAAGCGCAAGAGGAGGGACGCAAAGTAATTGCAGTTGGAACTACCAGCGTGAGAGTGCTTGAAACAGTTGCGCAAAGTGGAATACTTGGAGAACAAAGTGGCTGGACGGACATTTTTATTTACCCGGGTTATGAATTTAGGTGGGTAGATGGGCTGATTACCAATTTTCACCTTCCACAATCAACTCTGATGATGCTAGTAAGTGCACTGGCCGGAAAGGACAATATTTTCAATGCTTATCATCAAGCAATCGAACTGCGATATCGATTTTTTAGCTTCGGCGATAGTATGTTAATTATATAAGAAAGGATGTTTTTAGTAGGTGAGTTTTCGCTATGAATTAATTAAAACTTGTCCGGATACTGGGGCAAGAGCTGGAATTATGCACACTGCTCATGGTAGTTTTTTAACCCCGATGTTTATGCCGGTAGGAACTCAGGCGACAGTTAAAACGCTGACACCTAAAATGCTGGAAGAGCTTGAAGCACAAATTATTTTAAGTAATACCTATCACTTGTTTTTGCGGCCCGGCGAAGAGTTGATCAAAGAAGCTGGCGGGCTTCATCAGTTTATGGCCTGGAAGAAAGGTATTCTCACAGATAGCGGTGGCTTTCAAGTCTTTAGCCTTAGTGACAATCGAAAAATTACTGAGGAGGGAGTGATGTTTCGCTCTCACATTGATGGCTCAAAGCAGTTTTTATCGCCTGAAAGAGCCACTGAGGTTCAAATGGTATTAGGCTCAGATATTGCGATGGTTTTTGATGAATGCATTCCTTACCCGGCTGAGTACGATTATGCTTTGGCATCTACTGACCGGACGACTCGATGGGCAAAGCGGTGTCTAGAGCATCATGAGCACCCCTATCAAGTTCTTTTTGGCATTGTGCAGGGCGGGATGTATGCAGATCTTAGAAAGCGAAGCGCGGAAGCATTAGTTGAACTGAATTTTCCTGGCTATGCAATTGGCGGCTTAAGTGTCGGCGAAAGCAAAGAAATGATGTATGAGGTTCTCGATAATACGGTGCAATTTTTACCTCAGAAAAAACCGCGCTATCTGATGGGGGTTGGAACACCTGATTGTCTGGTTGAAGGAGTTGCGCGAGGAATAGATATGTTTGATTGTGTATATCCGACACGAGTAGCTCGGAATGGAACTGTACTGACTCGAAAAGGGCGACTTGTTATACGAAATGCAAGTTATGCAAAAGATTTTTCGCCAATAGAAGAAGGGTGTACTTGCTACACTTGTCAGAATTTCAGTAGAGCTTATATTAGACATTTATTTAAAGCTGGAGAGGTACTCGGATTGGAATTAGCAACAATTCACAATATTCATTTTTTGTTACGTCTGATGGAAAGGGCGAGAGAAGCGATTTTAAATAATTCGTTTAGAGAATTTCGTAAAGAATTTTGGTCTTTTTATGAAGATGGAAAAGGAAAATAGTAAAATAAGGCGAATTTTATTTTAGTGATTGAATAAGGAGGAATGTAAATGGATGGAATGTTTAGCCCGGAAGCGATGCAGAGTTTAATGAATTATGCTCCGTTTATTTTAATGGGGATTGTATTTTATTTTGTTTTGTATCGTCCGCAGAAAAGACAAGAAAAAGCCCGAAATGAAATGCTGGCATCAATTAAAAGAGGAGATCGGGTGGTAACAGTTGGCGGTATCCATGGGATGATTACCAAATTAAGTGATGATGGTATTGTGGTATTAGAAGTCGCAGATAAAGTAGAGCTTACTTTTAATCGTTCTGCTATTAGTGGTGTAATACCTAAATAAATGAGTATTTTTTCTGAAAAAAAACAAGTTCGAGAAGCAATTCGCGCAAAAAGAAAGGCTCTGCCTTTAGCAGCAAAATCGTTAAACAGTAAGTGCATTTGCGAGTATTTACTTACTGAATTGGAAAAATATCCTGTCGGTAACTTGCTTTCTTACATTGCTTTAAAGGAAGAACCAGACTTAATGATGGCAATGAAAGAAGCTCAAAAAAAAGGCTGGGGAGTTTATGTTCCAGCGCTAACAAGGGATTTAACAATGATTGCAGCACAATATCAAGAAGAACTTGAAAAAACTCAATTAGGATTTTTTCAGCCCAAAGTAGTTAAACCAATAAATCTGGCAGATATATCCTTATATTGGATACCGGGCATTGCTTTTGGTTCAAAAGGTTATCGCTTGGGAATGGGCGGCGGTTTTTATGATCGCTTTTTAGAGGAAAAAACAGGGACTTTGGTTGGGGTAGGTTGGTCATTTCAAATGCTTGATACCATTCCCAGAGAAAGTCATGACATTCGAATGAATCTATTAGTGAATGAGAAAGGTGTGCTTGAAACTTTTAAGCGCTTCTAAAGGAGGAATTTCAGGTGCGTAAGCAGCCTCTGATGATGTTTTTAGTCATCAGTATCGCAATTTTGGCGGCATTTGCCGTGTATGCAAAGCCTTTGGCTTTAGGAATTAAACAAGGTTTGGACTTACAAGGTGGTACCCATGTTGTATTGAGGCTTTCTGATACAGAACAAAATAAGGTTGATCAGGAAGCTGTGGATCAGGTTTATCAGATTATTGAAAAACGGGTAGATGAATTGGGGCTTACCGAACCAATGATTCAACAAGAAGGAAAAGATCGCATTATTGTTGAACTTCCCGGCATTAATGATCCGGAAAGAGCAATTGAGATTTTGGGTAAGACTGCAATGTTGGAATTTAAAGACGAAGCCGGTACATCTTTGTTGACCGGTGCGGATTTAAAAAATTCCAAGGCAGTACTCCAAAATAATCAAGCTCTGGTAAGCCTTGAGTTTACTGACGCCGGGGCAAATAAGTTTGAAGAAATGACCCGTAAAAATATAGGGAAATCCATAGCAATCTATTTGGACGGTGATTTGCTTACGAATCCACGAGTGAATGAAGCGATTAGCGGCGGAAGTGCAGTAATTACCGGACAACGGAACCTCGAAGAAGCTCAAAGAATTGCTTTACTGCTTCGCTCCGGTGCCCTTCCTGTAAAAGTAGATGTACTGGAAATCCGTACAATTGGCCCAACATTAGGGCAGGATTCTAAAGATAAGTCAATGCAAGCATTCACAATGGGCTTTTCAGCAGTATTTATTTTCTTATTTCTTTTCTACCGAATGCCTGGCTTAATTGCTAATATTGCTTTGGTTCTCTATATTTTGATGACTTTAGCAACATTATATTTCCTTAATGCGACGCTGACACTACCGGGTATCGCTGGTTTGATTCTCTCGATTGGGATGGCAGTCGACGCGAATGTGTTGATTTTTGAGAGGTTTAAAGAAGAGATGAGAGCAGGGAAGACATTACGTGCCTCAATGGAACTTGGTTTTTCCAGAGCCTTTAATACAATTTTCGACTCAAATATGACAAGCTTTATGGTTGCTGTTGTGCCTGTTAAAGGATTTGCCGTTACTTTGGCAATTGGCAATGTATTAAGCATGTTTACTGCAGTTACTGTAACTCGTTATTTATTGCTGTCGTTTATTCGAAGCGGAATGGTAAAAAATCCGAAATTCTATGGATATTAAGGAGGGAAAGTCATGAAATTGCAATTAATGAAACAACGAAATCTATGGCTTTCTATTGCTGCGATTTTAGCAGTACTTAGTGTCGCTTCGATTATGGTAAAAGGTTTTAATTTAGGCATTGATTTTACCGGAGGAACTTTAATCGAAACTCGCTTTCACCAATCCATTGAAATTGCAGATGTCCGTGATGTGATGTCTGAGCATGGATTGGGTAACAGTATGATTCAAGTTGCCGGTCAGACCGATGAGAATAATGCAACTAATGGGACTACAATTTTCATTCGGACTTATGATTTAGAAGAAAATGAACGTGCGGAACTGATGGCAGATTTTTCTGAAAAATTCGGTGCCTTTGATGTGCTGCGAATTGAAAGAGTAGGGGCAACTGTAGGAGCTGAGCTTACTCAAAATGCGTTGATTGCCTTTGCAATTTCCGTTGTGTTGATCCTTCTCTATGTGTCATTCCGCTTTGAGTATCGCTTTGCAATTTCCGGAATTATCGCATTAGTTTATAATCTGTTGATTACAGTAGGAATTTATTGTTTTCTTCAAGGAGAGGTGGATTCAAATTTCATTGCTGCAACACTGACAATTCTTGGTTATTCAATCAATGATACAATTGTTATCTTTGACCGTATTCGGGAAAATATGAAGGCATCTCAACGTAGCGATGATATTGTTGAGATTGCAGACTTTAGTATTAACCAATCTGTAAGGCGAACTATTTATACTGTGCTGATTATTCTATTCACAACAGTATCGCTTTATCTATTTGGTGGTGACACTACTCGCGATTTTGCTCTTGTAATGACAATTGGATTCAGTTTTGGTTGCTTGACTTCAATTTTTATTGCACCAGCTTTATGGCTGACTTTCAAGAAAAGTAACGAAACAAAAGAAGTAAGAACCGCCGCATAATATAATAAGTTACAATAAGTGAAGCAGTGTTTGTACTGCCTCCCGAAAATGAGACACTAAATAAGAAAAGACCTCCTATCATAGAATAAAATTCTGAGATAGGAGGTCTTGCTATGTCCAGTCCAGATAAAACTGATAATTAATAACCTGAAAAAGAGTGTACTCGATATTTTCNTNAAATAAGTTTACATAATATATATTATGCGACAAATTGAATCGAAGAAAAGAATTATTGCTTCTAGATTATAATTTTACCTCGGTTGCACCATCACCGCCTTGATTAAAAGGTGCAAAATTATAGTCTTTTATACTGGGATGTTCTCGAAGCATTTCATGAACTTTAGCTTTCAGGACTCCAGTACCTTTGCCATGGATGATTCGAATAAATGGCGACCCCGCGACTAAGGACTCATCAATAAATCGCTCAATTCGCAAAATAGCTTCATCAGAACTTTCGCCACGAACATCAATTTCAATGCCAATTGACTTTACCATATTTTGTTTTTCTTTCTTTTCATTTAGCCGTGAGATTCGGCGGCGGCCGGAATCTTTTTTTGTTTCTGGCTTAGGCGGTTCCGCAAGTTTTCGAGCACCTTTTTTAGGAGCCTTTAATTTCATGACCCCAACTTCGACCCACAGTTGATTGTCTTCTACAGAAATAATGATGCCTGAAGCTTTTAATGTTGGGAGATAAACCCCGTCACCAGGTATAAAAATGCTTTCAGTAATAGAAGTCGTATCACTTTCGTCAGGA
>JGI994J12354_10005375_pt1 | contig 11054 bp, 15 predicted proteins | sample IntmicLarv3ML3BL_FD_12354 | JGI IMG/M metagenome (IMG submission 12354) | reverse complement strand
TCACCATGTTCAATATCTCGGTAGACCATTTCTTTTTTCCTGATACGACCAAGAGCAAAACTACCACCCGCCGCCAGCTTGACGCTATGCTCGACGATATGAACGAAGAAACAGAATTGAGCATCATCATTGCCACGGCGAAAGCTATAAAGAAAGCAAGAAAAACGGGAGAATAAGTATTTCATCACTCGTTTGTTTTGCTGAGTTCCCTATAATGCTTTGCAAGAATCGCGTACTTTGTGCCGAGAAAAATCCCAACAGCACCGATAGCCGCAAACAATACGCCGCCGCACCAGTCGGGCAATGCTCCCCATGAAAAATTAAAAGTCGTGTATATTGATGCTGTAAACAATGCGGCAAAAATGATACCCACTACGGCAACATTAAAGCAAGAATTACGGACGGCGCGAAAGTACATTGCTACGTCCCGGGTATCTGTGTGCAGATTAAATGCTTTCCCATCATTTCTCTTTTCCACAATCAATAATTCGTTGTTATACGCGCCCGGTGATGTTGCAACCTTTCCTGTACCATTCGCCCAAGGACGAAACCTCATCTTGCCAATAGACCAATTAAGGTTAATGTTTTTGCAAATGACACGATAACCCAAGTCCTCTAAAAATCTTTTGTAGTCTGTTTGTTTTGAAAAGTTTTTATCTCCCGCAAATTCAACTCGGTACTGGTATTCATCAGGAGTACACTATTCAAATTCATACAAAAGTTTTCCGCACCGAACGAGGCGAAATCCGCGTGCCGACATTTTATTCAGCCATTTTTCTTGATTACTTACAAAATCAATGAAATATCGAATAACTGTCTTTTTCATGTGCCGATACCTCCTAATACTCTTTCCGCTAAATGTAGTACACTGGCAATGCGTTTTTGTTCATCGGCGGCAATCTGTTTACCGAGTGTCGTAATGATGTAGTCTTTTTTGACATCTTTATTATCATTTCCAACGGGTTCAATCCATCCCTTTTTTTGGAGTGTAGTAATCGCCCCGTATAGAGTTCCCGCACCCAATGTGACGCGCCCTTTCGTTTCAGTTTCAATGAACTGCATAATTCCGTAACCGTGGATTGGAACACACGTCGCCAGTAAAATGAGAAATGTAGTTTCTGTCAACGCACCGCCTTTGATATTATCTCGCAATACTTTCACCTCGCCTATTACGTTTACTGTAATAACTATATCACTAAACGTAACCCATGTCAATATAGGATTTCCGCGTCATTTTAAGATACCATTGTAAGCGTCGTAACCCGTCAAGGTTGCGACGTTTATTTTTTATGCCCGCGTTTAGCAGTTTAGCCGTTCCCACCGTAATAGTAGTAGGAAAGAGCGTACTTGCAAGCATAGGCAAGTGGTCCCATTTTGAGAAAATGGCGACCCTTGCCGTCAACCCGCCCGCGCTACGGCGCGTCGGTTTTGCTTGTCGGGAAGTTTCCCGAACCCTCATTTTTGGGAAGCCTCCCAAACCCTCTTATTACGAAAAGACAGGAGCGTTACGGCATGGAAAACGCAAACGGAAACATGGACGGATTAAAACGCCCGGTACAAATTAAATTCCGCGTCACCGAAGCGGAAAGGGATTTGATTTTAGAAAAAATGCGCCAGTACGGAACAAACAACCTCGCGGCCTATCTGCGGAAAATTTCCATAGACGGGTATGTGATTAACGTGGACACATCTGACATAAGAGCCATGAGCGCGGAGATACAAAAAATCGGCGTGAACATCAATCAGATTGCCAAGCGCGTCAACAGTACCAGCCGGATATATGAGCAGGACATAACCGAGATAAAGGAGGCGTTAGAGGAAATATGGCGATTACAAAGATTAAGCCTGTTAAGAGCGCGCTAAAAACGCGAATTGACTACATACAGAACCCCGCAAAAACTGACGAAAAAATCCTTGTTTCTTCCTTTGGCTGTTCCTTTGAAACGGCTGATATTGAGTTTGAAATGACCTTATCAAAGGCATTGGAAAAGGGTAACAACCTCGCCCATCACCTAATACAGTCTTTTGAACCGGGGGAATCCACGCCGGAACAGGCGCATGAGATCGGGCGGCGGCTGGCCGACGAAATAACAAAGGGACAATATGAATATGTACTTACTACGCATATTGATAAAGGGCATATTCATAATCACCTGATATTCTGCGCCGCAAGTTTTATAGACCATAAAAAATATATTTCCAACCGAAAAAGCTATTACGAAATCCGCAATTTCAGCGACAAGCTATGTAAAGAATACGGCCTGTCCGTTGTAAAGCCGGGACTGGATAAAGGTAAGCACTACGCGGAATATATTGCAGACCGTGACGGCGGCGGCAGTTGGAAAAGCAAGCTACGGCTTTTCATTGATACTATCATTCCCCAATCGAAAGACCTTGATGATTTTTTGAAGCGTCTGGAAGCGTCGGGGCATGAGATAAAGCGCGGGAAATATATATCCGTCCGCGCTCCGGGGCAAGAGCGTTTTACCCGCACAAAGACGCTCGGCGTTGACTACACAGAAGAAGCTATCGCCAAGCGCATAGCCGGGGATTATACCCGCGCCGTTCCGCTGGATAAACCTGTTATTGCCGCAAGACCGAGATACACCCGTCCGGCTCCCGCAATCAACCTTATTGTTGATATACAGAACTGCGTAAAAGCACAGCAGAGCGCGGGCTTTGCCCGTTGGCAGAAAATCCAAAACTTGAAAGAAGCGGCGAAAACTCTTAATTTTCTCACAGAAAATAATCTATTGCAGTATAGCGATTTGGACGCAAAAACGGCGGAGGTCGCCGCCGCTTTTGACGAAACCGCCGACGCGCTGAAGGCCGCCGAGAGCAGGCTTGCAGACATGGCCGCGCTGATGAAGCACATAGCGAATTATCAACAGACAAAGCCTGTTTATGACGGCATGAGAACGGCGAAAGATATAACCGTATATCGCCGCGAACATGAAAGCGAAATTATTTTACATGAAGCCGCCGCCAAAGCGTTAAAGGCTTATGCCGTAGACGGTAAGAAGCTCCCGAATCTTGCCAAGCTCCAAACGGAATATACCAAGCATACAGAGAGCAAAAACACGCTCCGCGCCGAATATGGCAAGCTGAAACGTCAGGCGCGGGAGTATGGCATTGTCAAGAAAAATGTTGACAGCATACTTGACCCCGGCGTTGAACAGAGGACGCGGAGCAAGAACAGAAGTGCCGAGTTGTAGGATTACCGTTGTTTTTCCCGGTATTGTCCGTTATAATGATAATGTACGAGTGGTACATTCTTATTTCCGCAAACATCAATTTCAGAATTATTCTAAAGAAAATGCAACCGTTAGGCAAATTTGTTGAGTATATAAGCATAGGTATCTATGTAGCAGTATTCTTCTGCAATCTATTGACAAACATACATTACAGATGTAATATAGAGTTACGCAAGTTATATACTGGAATCATATGAGCAATAAGTCAGATATATTGGAATTTATTATTAGAGGTAATAATATTGAGTGCCCATACTGTGGAACAGAAATGGAAAAAGGCGTTATCGAAAATCGAAATGAAATAAATTGGAAAAGCAAGCGCCATTTTTTGGGGAATGCTCAATTCCACGATGGGTCAGTAGTTTTGTCAGAACTTTCGTTTATAAAGGGCTCTGCTGTTATTGCATATCTTTGTAGAAGTTGTGAGAAAGTCATCATAGACTACAAGGATGATAAAAGTGATTTCAACAGGAAATAGGTTGTCGTCAAATTCCAGTTTGACGGACTGATAAATAAAAATTTGAAGAAGGGCGAAGGCAATATGAATAAGAAAAATATCCTCTACCCGTTATGGGCTTTAATCGTTGTTTTTATTGTAATGTTCATTTGTGGGCTTAACTGGTGGAGAGTAACCGGGGATGCTCTAAGCCTGCTTGGTACGGTTATCTGCATTGCCGCATCAGTAGGCGTTGTTATCTGTGTTTGTATGGCAATAATAATCTCTAAGTACATGGAATCGGTCAACGAAGAATTTCTTAGGTTGAACAAAAAGATTGAAGAACGCAAATGAGAAGTGAATTGAAAATAAAACAACTGGGGGAAATTGTTATGTCAGACAAGAATAAAGTCATAAGAACTGTTATTATTTCAATCGCAATTATCGTTGCATCTTCTATCCTTGCATGGGCGATAAGAGACGGCGCTCGTTACCTCGGTGATGCAATAAACAGCGGTTTATTTCACATAGGCAATACTCTGCAATGATTATGTTGTTACTATAAATTCCGGTTTGGAACGCATATAACAAAGGATTTTCAAGGGAGTATTTTTTATGACAAAAAGAACAAGAATATCAGTCGCTTATATCCTGCTAATGTTCGGGTGCGTTTGCGGAATAATATGTGCAATTTTCGTCCCTCCATTACCTTTTCGTATTGCGGTTGCCGCTATAGTTGTACCTACAGCAATCATTGTTTTACAAGCCTCTCATTGTCCTTTTTGTGGCAAATATAGAGTGAAAATCAAGCCTTTTTCAAAAGAGAATCCTGCCTGTAAAAAATGCGGAAAGGAACAACCACATCAAAATCCAGTTTGTACGAAATAGATTATTGCCGAATATGAGGTAATGCTTATGACAAGAAAGGATATAACGAAAGATTTTTTCTTCAAGACCGTTGTGCCTGTGCTGATTGCAGGATTACTATTTGCCATATTCAAAAACGTATTCACAAAAGATGGCGTAACCGATTATTTTTTAGTGTGGCTCATGTGCGGTATTCCCTTTGGCATCAGGCGAATGTATCTGTGGATTATCCCACGCGGGTTTAGCCTCGGCCTCGGCGGTATGGTCGGCGTATGGGCGTTGAACTTTATCGTCGGCGGGCTGATTGGCGGTTTCATATTAGCATGGAGGCTTTTAGTCGCCGCATGGTACATCATTCTGACGATTTACAGGCTTACTACATACAACAGCGCAAGCAACCGCATGGCGCGGGAAGTCGTGCAGTCGGCTATGATGGGTGCGGAGGAAGATATATAAATATGATTTTAGTGAGGTGAACGATTTGAAGAAGATTATTTGTATTATAGTAGTTTTGTCGATGATTATGAGTATGAGTGCGTTCGCATTGGAGCCGGACAGCTATACGTTTTTTGATTATTTCAAGTATGGTGCAGAAAAAGAAATTACTTCTGAAATTACCTCTGTAACCATTCGCAAGGTGAACACTGAACTTGAGCATGATGAGCGACAAACAACAAACAAAGAACAGCTTGCAAAATTCACCGAAATAGCAAATACAATTACGCTGAAAAGAGCAGAGGTGAACGATACTATCAGTTGGGGCGACGGTATGTACATAGAGGTTGCTTTTGGCGACTATGTATCTTACAGTTATATTAGCGCAGACGGCGGCGTGGACAATTACTCAATTTTTATGAGCCGTTTGCCTATTAGGGCATATCAATTTGACGTTGCAGGGAACGCATACCGAATGATCTCTGAATTTTTTGACGGCATTGATAATAACATATTCGATTGGGCAGCTTTAGAAGTTGAAAATGCGATTGAGCTTGGAATACTGCCGGAGCATCTGCAAAATGGCTATTTAAAAAATACCACAAGAGAACGCTTTTGCGAAGTCATAAACGGAATGATACAGTTAGACGGATTAGTTTTATCTGTTAAACCATCTGAACTACTTGAATATGGTTTTGATGATTGTAAAAATCCTGCTGTGGTATACCTACATAATCTTGGAATCGTATTCGGCAAAGGCAACGGAATTTTTGACCCTGATGGGCTATTAACCCGGCAAGAGGCGGCAACAATTCTATATCGCTTAATGAAACAATATGATTTGGGGTACGAAATAATCAATACACGCGCTGATTACGGTGACATAGATCAGGTTGCAGATTGGGCATTAGAGGGTGTAAATGCAGTTTCCGATTGGGGAATTATGAAGGGCGACGGAATAAACTTCATGCCAAAGGACAAGTATACCCACCAACAGGCAATCGTCACCATTATGCGGTTGCATAAAGAGATAGTTAATAGTAGACAACCTGTTGATGTGCCGGGAAATCCACGCCCCATTGATTTTTCAGCACAAATTATTGAAACACGCGGATATAATAAGGATGCCGAATACTCAATTATCACTACTATAAATTCTGTGATCGAGCTTAATAGTTATTACAATAAATACAAGGATATATATAATTTGAAAAGCGGGAGACCCTATCATGTTGGATTTGTAGATGCTATTGAAAGATATGATGATGATTATTTCAATAATTCTTGTCTTGTAATGGTAGTGTTACATGAAGCGAGTGGAACAGTTGGGCATAAGGTTGAGGAAGTCAGGACTGATGGTAAAATAGTTATCAAAGGAACTTATCCGGGTGGAGATGGAGATGTAACAATGGACACAGCAGAATGGCATGTTGTGATTGAAATCCCAAAGGAATACAGCAACCTGACATATACCCTTTAGAAACCAACTTGGAATTTGTAAGGTAAAGAGTAATATGGATAATCGCCTATGGAGGTTGATATGATATACCTTGTTGTCGCTTTATTGGTTGTAATTGGAATATTTTTCACTATAAAGCCAAATACCGTATGGAAGTATAATCATTACTTCACAGTAAAAGATGGCGGGCCATCAGATTTATACTTGATTTGTGTACGACTAACTGGTGTCCTCTTTATTATTCTCGGATTGATTTACCTCGGCGTTATGCTCTTTTATTAAATTTAGGTTGATACTAATGGCAATCACCTAATGGGATAAGCATTTCTCAAATACCATACAGCAACCTGACATATACCCTTTAAAAACTAACTTGGAATTTGCATGGGGAGTAACACAACATGAAGAAAAACAAAATCGTTCTTTTCGCATTTATTGTGCTGCTGATAATATCAGCCGTGTCCATTGGAATGAACATTCAAAACGCAAAACAACAAGACAGGATTATGCGAATCATGATAAATCGCGCCTACTCAGAGTTGCGTACTATTTCGCTAGGATTGGATGGAGGGCTCTATTATCATCATAATCCAAGCGGTGACCCCGGTAATGAAATAGACCGATATAGTTTGAACAACCTATCGCGCAATTTCATTAAATTGGACACAGTGCTAAAACAGTACGCAACATGCTTTCCCCCTAAGGAATAGTCAGAAATGTTTATGCCAATATATTTGATTTTGATTTTATTGCCACTACACTGACTTTCGGTACAGGCATGGCAAACGATATGCCGTATAACGGAATACTGGTAGACGATGTTATTTCAGAAACCGAAATTCGCTATCTTGAAATTTTAAGGGACGATATTAGTCTGATTGTATCCGCTATGGAATCACCCGATAATCCGCCGAATGAAAATCAAAACCTGACCGTTTTGCAAATGGACAACATATTAAAGACATTTTTCGATAAATGGTCATTTCATAATGAAGAAAGCCCATATTTCCTTTTGCGTACAGAATAAGTTTTATTGCATATTTTCTGCTCGATAAATTGATTAGGAAAGAATCATTGATGATGTATACGGAAAAGCAGTCATTGTTTACAACAACTGTCCTACCGTATGCATCATTTTTGATTTTTCCGAATTGAACAAAGTCGCGGAAGATGCTATGGAGATTCAATCAGGCGTCACTCACCAGAAAAAATTGCCAATTCCCATAAAAAGTAACCCAAACGTGCGATAGCAAAAAAATATTCTCTCCAGAGAGCATCAAACGGGTAGAAAACAACAGAGCCACCCCAAAAGGAGACATCGATAAGGAGTATTCAGTTTGCAAAATCCTATGTCACATAATACTTCAAGGCAATTTGAGGAGGGATACGGATCAGCTTTCCACCACAATCTTTGCAGGAACAAACATCGATCCCATAAAGATAGTTCAAGATCTGAGCAGTATCCATTTCCTTAAGCTTGGAAAGATACTGTTTACAACCCAGCAAAATCCTACACAGTGCTAATGTTTTCTTTTTTAGACGGTTCCCAAGAATACCATAGTGACGTATTCGAACAAATCTCCTTGGAGGGATGTGCATTAGGAAACGACGAATAAATTCAACACCGGATATACATTCCTGACGCCATTTCCCATTGTGAGAATAGTCCTTTACCCAATATGTGACGGTGTGTTCATCCATGCCAATAATTCGGCGATTACTGATTGCAATCCGATGGGTATATTTACCAAGATATTGGATAACCGATTGTGCTCCATTGAAAGTTGGTTTGCAGTACGGAGCCCATTCTTTACGGTAACAGATGTCAAGCAGGTCCTTGAAAGAATAATAATTTCGATACTTGGACGCAGAACCATGGAACTCAAGAATGTTGTTCTGCCAAAAGCCTTTTATCTTTTCCATGAATTTACCGCGGAATACTTTTGAGAGAACCTTAACTGGAATAAAGAAATCACCCGATTTTTCACGCCATTGATTTTTTTCATTCAGTCCACCGCCAAGAATAATACAATGAAGATGCGGATGATAGTTCATTGCAGAGCCCCATGTATGAAGAATACTGATATAGCCGATTTTTGCACCCAGATATTTGGTGTCCGCAGTCAACTGCTCCAAAGTCTCAGAAGCAGAGGCGTATAGAGCAGTATAAAGAAGCTTTTGATTGCTGTAAATAACCGGATTCAATTCATCCGGGAGTGTGAATACCAAGTGGTAATAGGGAGCGTCTAAAACATCTTCTCTGCGGGCATCAATCCATTTTTGTGTCGGAAGCTCCTGACACATAGGGCAGCATCGATTCCGGCATGAGTTATAGTGAACCTGGATACTGCCACATTCTTCGCAAACTGTAGTGTTCACACCCATAGCGCCGGTCTTGCAGTTCATGATACTCCATGCGGATTTTGCTTGTTCGGCAGATACAGCATACTGTTTTTTGTAATCATCATAAAAAGCATTAAAAACATCTTGTACGGTAACATTGCTATTCATGGGCACCTCCGAAGTGATCAAACGGACTTTTGATACCCATAAAAGCTTTATTGGTCATGTGAAGATATACTTGTGTTGAACGAGGATCTAAATGACCGAGCAATATCTGAATATATGTCTTATCAACGCCGGATTCCAGCATGTGGCAGGCAAAACTGTGCCGAAATGTGTGGCAAGTGACCCTCTTATGGATCCCGGCTTGAAGTGCGCTTCTTTTTATCACCTGCGCAATGGAACCTTTGTCAATATAGCTTCCAGTCTGAGTAGACGGAAAAAGGATGTCGCGCGGCTTTCCGCATTCAAACCAATATGCGGTCAGTATTTCGAGATTGCGCTCAGAGAGAACCGCATACCGATCCATCCTACTTTTTGTATGTCGAACATGAATATGCATATTGGAGCGGGAAATATCGCAATAATGCAACTGGCGTAACTCCGAAACCCTGAGCCCGGAAGAATACATTGTAGCAATCATCGCCTTATGCTTTATGTTTTTTGTGGCATCTATAATCCGTTGTATTTCTTCTTGAGTCAGTATTACCGGCAACATCCGATCCACTTTCATTCGAGGTACCAATTCCCAGTCCCATTGTCTGTGTAAAACCCGGCGTACAAAAAAACGTATTGCTGAATTATATAGATTTAGACTTGCTGCACTGGTACCAGCTGATTTCTTAGCGATCAAGAATGTTCGTACATTCTCCATACTTATTTCATCAGCGCCTATCCCTGTTTGTTTAAGAAAACTGCTTATATATGTCTGATATGTCTTGCCTGTTGAAGATGTTAGATTGCGCAGCGAAACCTCTATCTGTAATTGCTCAAAATACTTTTCAATCATTAAAGGAAACCTCCGAAATTTGATGGAAATATTTTGCTTTCTATCTCGTTTGGAGGTGCGTGTGCATCATAATAATGCTTGTCATACTTTTTCCTGAATGGTATTATTCTCATGGACAGTGGCTTTCTGTACCAGCATTGTTGGTTGTGGTGACTTTACAATACTAGATATCAGAAATGTTTTCCACTGTCTTTTATATTAAATTATGACCGCTGACACCAGCCTAATGGATCCTCTCTTGACAGGCTATCGCGCAGCGATTTTGTTCAATTGGAATTTGGTGAGGTGAGTTTGCGGTGAAAAAAAGAATAATAATCATTCTATCCATCTTTATTTTATGTTTAGTATGTTTTTTAGCTTTTTGGTGGTTACAGCCAAAGCTGATAAGTGGCAATAAATCCGATTTACAGCAGATTATCATAATCGAAGACCCGAATTTTTCCGGGCAAAGCTTCGCAACAGTTGTAACGGATAAGGATAATCTGGATGAATTGTTTGATGCTATTAAAAACACATGGACGTTAGCCAATAGACGCCCAAGCCATAATGATAGCCTTCAATTTGATAGTGACTATAAATTGATATTCATATTCTCCAACGTCACAGAAGAAATCTATATCCACGCGGATACCGCGTACTGTTTTTTAGAAACTAACGGCGGGAGCGGTGACCCCGGATACACCCGTGGCAATGCAAAGATGATTATTGAAATTATCAAAAAAAATACTGAGGATATGACATCCTATCAATTACCGCAACCTAAATCTGAGGCTGTTGTCCTCCCACTGCGTAATGGGGTCACTCTGTCTGAGTTGCCGGTCATCACCCTTAAAGAGAATCTGCTGACTTACGAAAAAGACGTGTGGCCTGATTTCTATCCAACGCCGGACAGCGAGCCAATGAAACATCCATTTGATGGACAAGCCGCTTACAATGCCTTTTACGCGGACCTCAACTGTGATGGTGTTTATGAAGCATACGCCACAATTTCTTTTGGGTTTGGCGTCATTACAAGCTATTTGTTGGGATATGACCCTGTTACTCAAAACACTTATGTGTTAAATGAGCGCATGATTGTTGAGTACGATTTTGTCACATATAACGGCGAATTGTTTGTCCGGGCAATACCATCGTTTTATACTTTCGCGCCCTCCGCAGAAGATGATGAAGGCATAGCGTCTGAACCTAAGCCGCAGCCACCCGCGGGAAACCCTCACGGCTATTATCGCCCGGTTCTCAATGAAGATACAG
>JGI994J12354_10005374_pt1 | contig 11054 bp, 9 predicted proteins | sample IntmicLarv3ML3BL_FD_12354 | JGI IMG/M metagenome (IMG submission 12354) | reverse complement strand
GGGAATTGGCGACAAAATGATCCACCCGGTTGGCCGAAAGCACATCCCACTGCCGCAAGCCGTAAGAGAAATACCGCAGGCCAAGCCGCGAAAGCAGCCCGGCAGAGGCCAGGTATTCCTGATAGTAATCCCACAAATAGCGCATGGGCGTATGGCAGTAGCAGATATGCGGGGTTTCTGCAGAAGTGAGTACCCCCTTGGCCGGGCCGGATTCGGTGCTTATGACCAGATCATAGCCGCGCAGGTCAAACTGTTCCAGCGCAAAGGGCATGAGGGGCAGATACCGCTGATACATTGTTGCCGCAAAGGGCAGCCGCTGAATGAAACTGGTGACAACCCTGTGCCTGCGGATAACCGGCGAAACCGCCTGCGGGACATACACATGGGTGTAAATGTCGGCCTCGGGGAACATTTCGCACAGGGCCTCAAGAACACTCTCGCCCCCCCGCATGGTCACAAGCCAGTAATGAACCAGGGCAACGCGCATACTCCCCTCCCGCAAGATGGTAGTGAACTATTCCCAAAAGCACAGCCCCGCGTCAGCCGTCTTCACTGGGTAGTGGGCTATTTTGAATCGCAGGTGTTGGAGAAATTTCCCTGCATTCACCTGGCCCGCATATTGCACGAAGGGCAAAATGCGGGCAGACGGACACGCAAGTGGCCGTCCCGCAAGCGAAGCGCGGCGCGGCCTTTGTTCACAAGCCCGCAGGGATTGTGAACCCATTTCGTAACGATGCCTATTGACAAAGTGTATACAGGCAACAAAGAAATATTTCTATGATAAGGCGGTGTTTTCACTTGTAAAAATGAGCCAGGCAAGTATTGCTCATGCAATATGCAGGCTGGCCCGAACCCTGTTCCGGGCGTGTACTCCATCGGCGGCCAGGTAAGTGCAGGGTCACGGCAAAATAGCCCAGCGCACTTCACTGTTTTTCCTTGACACACGGAAGGAACCTGACCTAGAGTACCAACGCATCAAGAGCCGGGCGGCGGTTACGCTGCGAACCCCGCCAGGTCCGAAAGGAAGCAACGGTAGTGGTTGTGCCGGGTGTCCGGCTCTTAAAAGGCGTGAATCTGATTCGCGCCTTTTGCATTTTCCACCTCTGTGCATGCCCCTTGACCCGCAAAAAGTGTTTCAAGAATCCTTTCCGCAGCCGTTGCGACCTTGTGCGGCGGTTCAGAAGCATCGAGCACTCTATACCTTTCCGCATTGCGCTGCGCCCATGCAAGATACCCGTTCCGCACCCGCTCATGAAAGGCCAGACTTTCCGCCTCAAAGCGCCCTTCCGCAATCTCAAGGCCAAGCTCCTGGTTCCGATGCCGCGCTCTCGCAAGACCCACTGCCGGGTCCACATCCAAAAGCAGGGTGCAGTCAGGCCACAGGCCCTCCACAGCCATTTCATTCAGGCGCACAAGCTCTTCCACATCAAGGCCGCGGCCATACCCCTGGTACACTATGGTGGAATCGGCAAACCTGTCGGAAAGCACCACCTCGCCTCGCAAAAGCGCAGGCGCGACAAGGTGGCGCACATGCTGCGCCCGGTCGGCAAGATACAGGAAAAGCTCGGCCTTGGGCGCAACCTGCTGGTTGACGTCAAGCAACAAGGCGCGCAAATGACGGCCAAGCTCGCTCCCACCCGGTTCCCGCGTCAAAAGATACGGAATGCCACGCGCCCGAAGCCAGCCTTCCACCGCTCCAAGCAGGGTGCCCTTGCCCGAGCCCTCTATTCCTTCAAAAGTAATAAACACTGCTGCACCACTTTGGGTTTTGGGGGCTCCGCCCGTTCAAATGCCACAGAACCGCCCTGCTCCGCCTTCATGCCTGTATCCGGGGTATCAGGCGCGGCCTCTGCCTCCCAGACCGCCTCGCCCGGAATCTCTTCCGGGGCATCGGCAAAGAAGGGATCTTCGTCAGGAAAATATTCCGGGGCATAGTCCGGGGCAAAGGAAAATTCCTCTTCCTGAGGGGCGTCCATGAATGCGGAACCCGCAGACGTACACTCCGTGCATTCGTACGTTTCGGGCGCAGAATCCAGCGGCGCAGAAACCGGGGGAGAGGAAGGCGCAGCCTCCGCAAAAAAGAGCGGTTCCGGGGTTTCCGCCTGTTGTGCCTTGAACAGAAAACGTTCCAGGCCCTTGTTATAGGGCGACCACCCGGCCTCTTCCCCGAGGCCCGCAAGGGCGGCGCCCACCTGCTGGAGTTTGGCGTCTATGTTGTCGGCATAGTGCAGCACAATAGCCTCTGCGGTTGCCGGAAGTTTGGGCGAACCAAATTCGAGGGTGCCGTGGTGGCTGAGAACAAGGTGCTGCACATGCTCTATCAGGTGGTTTTCCAGCCCGCATTCGTGCATTATGGGCGTGAGCCTTTCAAGGGCCAGCATTATGTGCCCCAAAAGACGGCCCTGGTCAGTGTATTCAATGACCAGCCCGGAACTCAGTTCCCAAATCTTGCCAAGATCGTGGCAGATGGCCCCGGCAAGAAGAACTTGCCTGTCCAGTTGTGGATAGTGCCCGGCAAGGGTCATGGCAACCTTGGCCACCGAAAGGGTATGTTCAAGCAAGCCGCCCGCATAGGCGTGGTGCATGGTCTTGGCTGCCGGGGCGACCTTGAAGAGCGGCCCGATTTCAGGGTGGTCGAGTACCGCGTTCATAAACCCGGCCAGGGGTTTGTGGCAGAAAACCGAACAACAGAGCGCGCGCAGTTCCGCATACATTTCTTCAATATCGTGGGGAGAGGAAGGCAGAAAATCCGCCAGGGAAAGGGAGCATTTTTCCGGAACCGACAGCGCCCGCATACCAGAAATGGCCAGCTCGGCCCTTTCCCGGTATGTGGTGACGCGGGCCGCGACAAAAAAGGGTTCTCCGGCAGGCAGTTCAGAAAATTCCAGGCTGAGGGGGCTCCATATCTTGCCCTCGATGGTTCCTGAGGCATCCTGAAAAAAAACATGCCAGTATGGGCCGTTTTTGGCCTGGGCCTGACGGGCCGAAGACAGCATGAACACATCGTCAACCAGATCGCCTGGCTGAAGATCCGTAACAAATCGCTGTTTATGTATTGCCGTTTGCACCATAGGATTTTTATGCTCCTTCTCTTGGCCGCTCCTTGGTGGCTAACCATGTTTGCGCGGACGAGGCTCGCGCCATCGTCCGCCAGTTCTCCCCTTCCCTAACTTTTCGGGGTGGCTATCTCCACCGCCACCCGAAAGCCGCGAATCTGGCTGCCGTTCATTACGCCCATGACCTCATTCGCCACCTTCGAGGGAACCTCCACAAAGGAAAACCGTTCGTGAATTTCAATGGCCCCGATGCTGCGGCCCGGAATGCCTGTTTCCCCGGCAATGGCCCCAACAAGATCGCGCGGCGCCACATTCATTTTCGAGCCCACGTTAAAGAAGAGCCGGGCCACGGAATGGCTGGTACGGAGAGGTTTGACAAAGCGTTCCTTGCCGCCCGGCGCCTTTGTCCTTTCAGGGAAGCGGCGGTCGCGGTCACGATCGCGGTCGCGTCCACTTTCCTGCAATACATCGTGGGCGTTGGCATCTGTTTCGGCAATGCCGAAATCGCGCTGCATGAGAATTTTCAGCAGGGCAGCGGCCATATCCATGCTGGTACTGTCGTCATCATCCAGAAAGGATTCCACGAGAGAAGTATGCCGCTCAAGCGAGCCGCTTTCAATGGTGGCGCGCACCTCGTTCAACAGCCTGCCTGTTTTGATATTAACCACATCATTCAGGGTAGGCAACTGGCTTTGCACAATACGGGCCTTGGTGAAGCGGATAATGTCGCGCAGGCGGTAATGTTCGCGGGCCGTCACAAAGGTAAAGGCCTTTCCGGCGCGGCCTGCCCGGCCAGTGCGACCAATGCGGTGGACGTAGTTTTCCACATCGTGGGGAATGTCGTAGTTAATGACCGCATCCACATCATCCACGTCAATGCCGCGTGCGGCCACATCGGTGGCAACGAGAATTTCAATGCCGCCCGTGCGGAAGCGGCCCATAACGCGGTCGCGCTGGGGCTGGGCAAGGTTGCCGTGCAGGCCGTCGGCCAGATAGCCGCGGGTCATGAGGTGGGAGGTAAGCTCGTCAACGCTGCGTTTGGTGGAGCAGAACACGAGGGCCTTGCGAAACCCCCTGGAATCGAGCACCCGGCACAGGGCTTCCATTTTCTGGTGCGGGCGCACCTCGTAGTAGGTTTGTTCCACACTGGGCACGGTGAGCTGCTTGCGGGTAATTTTGACAATTTCCGGCTCATTCAGGAAGCGTTTGGCCATTTCCATGATGGCGGTGGGCATTGTGGCAGAGAAAAAGATACGCTGGCTGTTTTCGGGCGTGTGCTCAAGAATGTGCTCAATATCGTCGCGAAAGCCCATATCCAGCATTTCGTCAGCCTCGTCGAGCACGGCAATGCTCACGGCATTCAGCGAAAGGGTGGCGCGCTCCATGTGGTCCATCACCCGGCCGGGGGTGCCTACAATGACCTGCGCCCCCTTCTCCAGGGCGCGAAACTGCCGCTCTATGGGCTGACCGCCGTAAATGGGCAGCACCGATATTTTGCGACGCTGCGCCAATTTTCCCACTTCTTCGGCCACTTGAATGGCAAGCTCGCGGGTGGGGCAAAGAATGAGGGCCTGAGTGAGCTTGACGCGGGGGTCGAGCTTTTCCAGCAGGGGCAGGCCAAAGGCAGCGGTTTTGCCTGTGCCTGTCTGGGCCTGTCCGACAATATCGCGGCCTTCAAGTATATGGGGTATGGCCAGCACCTGTATGGGGCTTGGCTCTTCAAACCCCATGTCTTCAACTGCCCGCAGCAGTTCTTTGGACAAACCCAAATCTTCAAATCGTGTACTCATGGTGTTCCTTGTAGTAAATAGGGCAATTTCAGAGTGAAATTACTCTGGCGATTGCTCACGCAACCGCAGGTTCGCGCCCTTGTATGTTATTCCAGCGGAATGCGCAACGGGAAAGCAGGGGCCGTTTTTGGAATCTGAAAGACAAAAGGAGCGTCAGTATTTTTTTGTATACTGACGCTCCTGCAGTTATTCAGAGGAAAAATTATAGCCAGTTGAACCAGTCTTTCCAACTCCCTTCACGAGATTCTCGCTTGCTCTCGGCTTCAAACTTGCGGCTTTCCACAAAGGCAGACTGTTCCTTGACTTTCGCATGGTTGTAAATTTCAGGAACATCTTCAAAGTTTTCAACAATAAACCGATAGCGAAGCAGGGCCGACCCATACTTGCCCATACGGTAATAAAAATCGCCGAAATACATTTCGTGTTCCGCCATGATCTTGCGGCACTTGGCCATGTTTTCCACGGCAGAAGTGGCATATTCCGTGCCGGGGTAGCTTTCCGCCAGGCGGTGGAAGTAGGAATAGGCTTCCTCAATCTGCGTGGTCGGCCTGTCAATGGACGGGTAGCCGTACAGGTTGGACATGCCCGCATGGTAGAGCACATAGGGAATGGACTCGTGGCTCGGGTGCAGGGACTCGAATTCCTTGTACGCCTCGGAGGCAGGCCCCCATTCTTCGTCAAGGAAGTAGCAGTCGGCAAGGGAAAGCTCCGCTTCCACCGAATAGGGGCTGAAGGGGAAGTTGTCCTTCAGCTTGGTGAAATAGCCTGCCGCAGAAACATAGTCTTTTTCCCGCATGGAATCGTTACCGGCCTCGAAAAGTTCCTGGGCGGTATCTTCAGCAGGCGGGAGATAGAAATAGTCGATGATCCCGCAACCAGAAAGACTGGCGGCAAGGGCAAACATGCAAACAAAGCGGGCAAAGGTCTTATACATGCTGTTGTTCCAGATAGAGGTAGGCTGAATTGGCAGCAGTGGCACCATCGCCAACTGCCGTAACCACTTGACGGCACAATTTGGAGCGTATGTCGCCCACGGCGAACACGCCCGGAACCGAAGCGCGCATTTCAGTATCTGTTTCGACAAATCCACGACTGTCAATACGGATTTCTGAAGGCATAAAGGCAGAGATGGGTTCAAAGCCGATAAAGACAAAAAGGCCGTCAACGGCAAGTTCCTTTGTCGCCCCGGTGCCGGTATGCTGCAAGGTGAGCGATTCAAGGTATTCCCCGCCATGAACAGCCGCTATGGTCTGCGACAATTCAAGGGAAATATTGGGCTGCTTGCGTATCCTTTCCTGATAGTGCTGCGCGGCCCGAAATTCGTTTCTGCGGTGAACAAGGTGCAGCTTGCTCACAATTTTCGCCAGGTACAGGGCTTCTTCAAGGGCGGAATTTCCCCCCCCTATAACGGCAATTTCCTTGCCCCGGTAAAATTGCCCGTCGCACAGGGCGCAAAAGGATATACCCCGGCCAATGAACCTTTCTTCAAGGGGCAGACCAAGTTTTTTGTAGGAAACACCCGAGGCGATAATAACGGTTTTTGCCTCGACAGGCTCGCCGTCAATGAGTGCCCGCTTGACAGTGCCAGAAACATCAAGGGTTTGCACTTCGCCGGAAAAACGTTGTATCGTTTCGTAGGGGGCAATATGTTCTTCCAGGGCATCGGCAAATTCATAGCCCTTGACGCCTTTTGGAAAGCCCGGGTAGTTTTCGATTTCCGCAGTGGAAAGGACAAGCCCGCCCAATGACTGCCGCTCCACAAGCGCAACACTCACCCCGAAACGGGCGAGATAGAGGGCGGCGGTTACACCGGCAGGGCCGGCCCCAATCACAAGAGAATCGAAAATCATGTACTAGCTCAATGCTTTACTGTTCAGGAACTCAACAAGAGAGGTTTTGGAGGAGGCACCGGTAACCTGGTCAACCACTTGGCCATTCTTGAAAAGAATGAGGGTGGGGATGGCGCGGATGCCAAATTTTGAAGGCGTGATGGTAGATTCGTCAACATTCATTTTGATGATGGCAACTTTGCCAGCAAATTCTTCGGCCAGAGCGTCGATAACCGGGCCAAGGGCGCGGCAGGGGCTGCACCAGGGGGCCCAAAAATCAACGAGCACGGGAATGGAAGATTTCATCACGGCATTTTCAAAATCTGCATCGGTAATGTGCGTTGCACTCATAAACAAGCTCCTTTTTCCTCTTGTCAGTCTGTAAACACGTAAACAATAAAAACGACATTCAAAACTCTCAAGCAGCGGCACTTGCGCCACGCTCAAAAAAAACCGTAGAACGGCGATTGGAATTCCAGATTCACGCCAGCCAGGCAGAAAAGCCGCCCATGCGGGCCTGTGTCAATGTCTGGCAGATACTAGCGGAAATTGCAACACGATGCCAGTAAAATTTTTCTCTCTCCAAAGTCGACGCGGGGGTTCCCGCCATGCCTCCTTCCGGCCTGCGGCCTGTCCCAATCAGCAGGGCAGCAAATCATCCGGAAAGGGTCTGCCCCGTGGAATAGCCTCTGCCGAAAGGCTTGATCGCAGGCCCCGCTCATGCAGCAAGGCACCCAAAAAGCCTATCATGGCGCCGTTATCCGCGCACAGGCGCAGGGGGGGGGCGTACAGTTTGCTGTTGCGCCCGGCAGCAAGTTTTTCCATTTCCGCCCGTAAAAGGGAGTTGGCCGCCACCCCGCCAGCCAGAACCAAGGTGCGTATTTCCGGGTGAAGGGCCATTGCCCTCGCAAACTTGGTGACCAGCGTTTTGACAAGGGCGTGGCTGTATGAGGCGCAAATATCGGCAATACGCTGCCTGTCGCCAGCCACAAAAACCTGCCCGTCGGCAATTTCCCACTGGCAACGCGGCAGATCATGCTTTGAAAGATACACCGACATGGCGGTTTTCAACCCGCTGAAACTGAAATCGAGGGTATCATTGTCAAGGTACGGACAGGGGAAAAGCATAGGGGAAACCTGCCCTTCCCGCGAAAGCTCGTCGATATGCCTGCCCGCCGGGTAGGGAAGGCCGAGCATTTTCCCCGCCTTGTCAAAGGCCTCGCCTGCCGCATCATCAAGGGTTTTGCCCAGCAGGACAAATTCTGTGCATGATTCCATGCGGTAAATATGCGTGTGCCCGCCGGAAACCAGAAGCCCCAGGGCCGGAAAGGGAAAAGGGTGTTCCATGGCTGCGGCCATGAGGTGGGCATGAAGGTGGTTCACCCCGATAAAGTCGGCCCCGACACCAAGGGCAAAAGCCTTGGCAAAGGCCACACCCACCAGCAGGCTGCCCAGAAGACCCGGCCCGCGCGCCACGGCCACCACATCCACTTGCTGCGGCTTTTTTCCGGCAAGGGCGAACACATGGTCGCACAGTACGCCCATGTGCCGGGCATGTTCGCGGGAAGCAACCTCTGGCACCACCCCGCCGAACAGGGCGTGAAGCGAGGCCTGCGAGCTTGCCGCCTCTGCCAGAACCCTGCGGTTTTCAAGCAGGGCAAGGGAGGTGTCATCGCAGGAAGACTCAATGCCAAGACAGAGCATGGTTCACCAGAGAACACAGGTTCCCCGCGCCCGACCGGGGGCTGGCTTTCGGCACAGGGGTTTTTAGCATGGCTGTTGCGGGCAACAAATCAGTCGTCAACCGGAACAACACTTTTGTTCATATAGGCAACCGCGTGTTCCACATCAGCCTTCGAACCAATTATCAGGGGTATGCGCTGGTGAAGCTTTGTGGGGGCAATTTCCAGCACGCGCTGCTTTCCGTCAGAGGCACTGCCGCCGGCCTGCTCGACGACAAAGGCCAGGGGCGAGCATTCGCACAAAAGGCGCAGCTTGCCGTGGGGCTGCTTTGCCGACTTGCTGTCGCTGGGGTAGAGATACAGGCCCCCGTACAGAAGAGTGCGGTGAAAATCGGCTACCAGCGAACCCACATAGCGCATGGAATAGGGCTTGCCCTTGGGGTTGTCTTTGGTTTTGAAGCTGTCAATGCAGGCTTTTGTGTTTTCGTCCCAGAAATTATAGTTGCCCTCGTTTACCGAATAGATGTTGTTGCTTTCGGGAATGCGCAAGTCCGGGTGGGAAAGCAGAAACTCGCCCACAGAGGGGTCAAGGGTGAAGCCATGCACCCCCTGCCCGGTGGTATACACCATCATGGTGCTGGGGCCGTACAGGAAATACCCGGCAGCCACCTGCTCAGTGCCCTTTTGCAGAACATCGTCTATGCTCACATCGGCCCCGGCAGGCGAAAGGCGGCGGTGTATGGAAAAGATGGTGCCGACATTGATGTTGACATCAATATTGGACGAGCCGTCAAGGGGGTCGAAAATGAGAATGTAATCGCCCCTGGTAAGGGCATTGGGAACCGGAATGATGTCCGCGTTTTCTTCCGAGGCCATGGCGCACAGGGCTCCGCTGCGTTCCATGCGGTGAATGAGCACCCTGTTGGCAAAATCGTCAAGCCGCTGCACATGCTCGCCCTGAATATTCACCTCGCCCGTACGGCCAAGAACATCCAGAAGCCCGGCCTTGTTCACATTGCGCGCAATAAGCTTTGCGGAAAGGATGAGGTCGTACAGCAGCCGGGTAAAAATACCCGTGGCAGCCGCAGATTTTTTCTGGTGAAAAAGAAGATGCTCTGTAACGGTTATCTGCCTGTCTTTCATAAGCACTACTCTTCTGTTTCAGGTATTTCCAGGGGGGTATAGGCGGGGGCCGTAGCCGATTTGTCAGACGCATTTTCGTCAAGCGAGGGAAGAGTTACAGGCTCAGCCGAGGTGGCGACGACATAGACCACCGGCAGGTTGCCAAGGTAGCGTGTCAGCCAGAAATATTCATCGGAACTGCCCACATAGCCGTAGGATCTGTTCAGCACCAATTCTTCCCAGTTTGCCGCCCCAAGGGCGCCCGCCGCCGAACTGGAGCCGCTATAGATCTCGCCATGGGTGGAAATAATGGCGATTTTTTCCGCCTGGGTGGAACTGGCAAGGACAAGGTTGCGCGGGTCAAAGTGGGCCACCACCATTCCCCGGAACTCGCCATTGATATACACGGGCTTGCCCACATAAATTTCAACGCCCTGAGGTGTTTTCTGCACCATGGTGCGCAGGTCGAGCATCATCTGCTTCGTGTCCGGCTCGATCAGGGAGGAGGGGTCAAATTCCCTCAGGTCGTAGTCGGGATAGCGGGCCTCAACATTCCCTTCGGCATTGAGAAGCGCAAAGCCGGAAAGCCAGGGGTAGGTGGCCATCGTTTCTATAACCCACTGGGGCGAGGGGCTCAAGTCACTGTTTTCCATAGTGCGTGAAAACTGTTTCAGGTTTTCATCCACCTTGGCAATGCATTCCCCAAGAGCCTGCTGATACGGTGTTGCCGATCCGGTATCAGTGAGATCAAGAGTGGCAGGCGTGTTTATGTAGGAGTAATACTGGCGTTTTGTGAATTTCCATGTGTCCTTGGTGGTCTGGAAATAGCTACAACCGGCTGAACAAACTACACAGGCAGACAGGGCAAAAATTAGCAGTCGGTACACTAGGACTCTCCTAAAATTAAGATACTGATACAGGAATGAGTAAAGGTCAACGCGCACGTTCTTCAAGGCGTTGCGCCAGTGATTCAAGCAGGGATGCAAGCCGGTTGCCGTCATCACGGGGTTCATCTTCCCTGGCGGAAGAGTGCGCGGCAAGCATTCCTCCGGGGGCAGACAGTTCTTCAATACGGGCAGCCAGTTCCGGCTTTTCGCCATCGGAAGCGGCAAGCAGCAGTTCCTGGTAAATTTCCAGGGCGGCGGAAATATCGCCCTGCTCGGCCAGAATTTCCGCCATGGAACGGGTACGCAAGGAAAAAGGCTCTTCCGGTTCGTCTTCCGGTTCGTCTTCCGGCTCGATTTTCGGTTCCTTTGGCCCTTCCGAAAGCGAGCCAATGCGACCAATTTCCGCGGCGTCTTCAGCCGCGAGGGACAAGACACCCTTTGTCAGAGCAGCAGCAGGTTCACCGCTGTCCGTGGGCGCATCGGTTTCGGCAGGCTCCGGGGCAGAGGGGGCACCCCTTTCAAAAATTTCTTCGGGCAGTATTGCAGCATCAATTGGCAGCGCCCCTTCGCCCCCTGCCTCTGCCACGCCCGTGCCTTCCGGCTCTGTCCCTGCCGAGCCAGTTACTTCAGGCGGATCTGTCAGGAAGGAGGGCAGCCCGGCAACTTGTCCGGGAACTGGCCTGGGAGC
>JGI994J12354_10005373_pt1 | contig 11055 bp, 21 predicted proteins | sample IntmicLarv3ML3BL_FD_12354 | JGI IMG/M metagenome (IMG submission 12354) | reverse complement strand
GCTTCGGCAACGCCGTCTCGGGTATTTAAAAACAAGAAAATGCCGGGGCAGCTTGGCAATGAAAAGATAACGGTGCAATGTCTTCAGGTAGTGCGAGTGGATTCCGCCGATAATCTTATAATGGTCAAAGGCGCGATTCCGGGACATCGCAACAACCTTGTGCTTATAAAGAATAGTGTAAAAGCTTAAGCAGGAGTACTTGTATGCTTTCGATAGCAGTTTATAACATGAACAAAGAGCAAGTTGGGGAAGCGCAATTATCTGATAGCGTTTTTGGCCTTGATGTAAAAGAGCATTTAATTCATCAGGCGCTTCGAGTCCAGCTGGCTAACAGACGCGCTGGTACTGTAAAGACAAAAACTCGTTCGGAAGTTGCGGGCGGAGGCAAAAAACCCTTTAAACAAAAGGGCACGGGCGGCGCGCGTCAAGGTTGCATTCGAGCTCCCCATTATCCCGGCGGCGGCTCGGCTTTTGGCCCCAAACCAAAAGAATATAATCTTGGCATGAACAAAAAAGCTCGTAAAACAGCTATTCGCTCGGTTTTGTCGCTTCATTATAAAAACAGCTGCATTACTGTGCTGGAAAACCTTGATTTTGAAAAAATCTCGACCCAAAATTTTGTTGCTTTTATGGAACGTTTTGATCTTGATCGATCGCTGATAGTTACAAATGATCTGAAAAACAATCTGTATTTGTCATCTAGAAACGTCCCTTATGTAAAACTTTTGGATTCGGGGGCGCTCAATGTTTATGATCTTTTGAAGTATAAAAACCTCATCATTACGCAGGATGCGCTTCAATCAGTGGAAGGAGCTCTTCAATTATGAACTTGTATTCGATCATTGAGAAGCCGCATGTGACTGAAAAGACCTCTCTGAATACTGAGGAGTCTAACACTGTTGCAATTGTGGTTGATAAGCGCGCTAATAAACTGGAAATAAAGCAAGCCGTAGAGTCTTTATTCAAAGTGAAGGTCCAAAGGGTTAGAACGGTCAACGTTGCTGGTAAGGTTAAGCGTTTTGGTCGTTATTTCGGCAAACGCTCCAACTGGAAAAAAGCTTACGTGACTCTTCAGCAGGGCGAGTCTTTGGATTTTTTTGAGGTTTAATCAACTTTTTCGGGGTTCGCAATGGGAATCAAGATTTATAAACCGACATCAGCGGGACGCAGGCATCAAACTTGCGCGACGTTTGAAGAAATAACGAAATCAACGCCAGAAAAATCTCTCGTCATTAAGCTGAAAAAATCAGCCGGACGAAACTCTTACGGCAGGATTACCTCTCGCCATCAAGGCGGGGGACATAAGCAGAAATATCGTATTATCGACTTCAGGCGTGAAAAATTGAATATCCCTGCAAAAGTAGCGAGTATTGAGTATGATCCTTATAGAAGCGCCAGAATCGCATTGCTTCACTATGTGGATGGCGAAAAGCGCTATATTTTGTCTCCGCTTGACTTAAAAGTGGGCGATGTTGTTCTTAGCGGGCCTGAAGCGGATATTAAGCCTGGCAACTCTCTCCCGTTAAAAGCTATTCCTCTTGGAACTATTATTCACAATATTGAGCTTAAATTGGGTAAAGGCGCACAACTGGCGAGAAGCGCCGGAGCATTTGCCCAGCTTATGGCAAAAGAAGGTCAATATTCGCAAGTGAAGCTGCCGTCAGGCGAAGTTCGTATGGTTTTGCAGGATTGCTATGCGACGATAGGCCAGGTTGGCAATCTTGATCATGAAAAAGTGAGTATCGGAAAAGCTGGCCGCTCGCGCTGGCTCGGTAAGAGGCCGAGTGTTCGTGGCGTTGCAATGAACCCGGTTGACCATCCTCATGGCGGCGGCGAAGGTCGCACATCTGGCGGACGCCATCCCGTAACGCCTTGGGGTATTCCCACAAAAGGCTATAAAACAAGAACAAATAAGTCGACAGATCGCTTTATTGTTAAGAAGCGGAACAAATAGTGCGAGGGCTTTAAAATGGCGCGTTCAATAAAAAAGGGACCATTTGTTGATGAACATCTTATGAAGAAAGTTCTTGCAGAAGGTCCGAATTCGAAAAAAATTATAAAAACTTGGTCTCGTCGTTCGACAATAACTCCGGACTTTGTTGGAATTAGTTTTGCCGTGCATAATGGTAAAAAATTTATTCCTGTGTATGTAACAGAGAACATGGTTGGCCATAAGTTGGGCGAGTTTTCTCCCACAAGAACGTTTTATGGTCATGCCGCTGATAGAAAAAGCAAAGTAAAGAAGTAATAAAGGAGTTTAAATGGAATCCAGTGCGAAATTGATGTTGGTTCGACTTTCGCCGCGAAAGACCAGATTGATTGTTGATCTGGTAAGGGGGAAGGTTATCCAAGATGCGCTCAATACGTTAAAATTTCTTCCTCAGCCTTCTGCCAAGCTTATTTTTAAATTGTTAAATTCAGCAGTAGCTAATGCGGAACAACGCGGAGTTTCCGATGTTGATAAGTTATACGTAAAAAGCATTTCAGTTGATGGCGGTCCAGTCTTGAAGCGTTACTTGCCGCGCGCTATGGGGCGCGCAAGCAAATTGCGTAAGGCTACAAGCCATGTATACGTAACGCTTTCAGATTCAAAATAGTTTTATTTATTTTGGAGGTGTGGGTTGGGACAGAAAATTAATCCGATAGGTTTTAGGCTTGGCGTAATTAAATCCTGGGATTCCAAGTGGTATGCCGAAGGTGATTACGCAAGTCTTTTGCACGAAGATTTGAAAATCCGCAATTTTTTGAAAAAACGCCTGTATAGTTCGGGTATATCAAAAATTGAAATAGAAAGAGCGGCCAATAAAACTAAAATCAATATTTTTACGGCTCGACCTGGCCTTATTATCGGGAAAAAAGGTTCTGAAGTAGAAACTATAAAAAAAGAACTTTTAAATCTAACCTCTAAAGAATTATTTATTAATATTATAGAGGTGCGTAAGCCGGAGTTAGACGCTCAGTTGGTTGCTGAAAATGTAGCGTTACAGTTAGAACGCAGAATTGCATTTCGCAGAGCTATGAAAAAAAGCGTTACATCGGCTTTGAAGTTCGGCGCAAAAGGAATACGAATCACTTGCTCCGGTAGACTTGGCGGGGCTGAAATGTCGCGAACAGAATGGTACCGCGAAGGCCGAGTCCCGCTTCATACGCTTCGGGCCGATATAGATTATGGCGTCGCTGAAGCAAAGACCACTTATGGAATAATTGGAGTTAAAGTGTTGATTTTCAAAGGAGAAGTTCTCCCTAGTATTTAATTACACTTTTGTACAACAGGAGTAAGTTTCAATGCTATTGCCTAAACGGGTCAAACATAGAAAACAGATGAAAGGTCGTATGACCGGAAAGCCTTGCCGCGGTATTACCCTCGCTTTCGGCAAATTTGGTCTACAGGCCACTGAATGCGGCTGGCTTGATTCAAGGCATATTGAGGCGGCGCGTATTGCTATGACGCGTTATATCAAGAGGGGCGGCAAAATCTGGATACGAATTTTTCCTGATAAGCCTTTGACGGCAAAACCGGCAGAGACAAGAATGGGTAAGGGAAAAGGCTCGCCGGACTCATGGGTAGCGGTTATAAGACCAGGAACAATTCTTTACGAGATGGAAGGCGTTTCGGAGGAATTGGCGCGTGAAGCGCTAAGACTGGCGTCCAACAAGTTGCCGATATCTACAAAGTTTATTTCCAGGAGTGCAAACAATGAAGCTTAGCGAATTACGCAAATTATCGTTGGATGAACTCAAAGTAAAAAAGAAAGAGTTTGCTAATGAGTTGTTCAATTTGAAGTTTCAATTACATACAGGTCGACTTGAAAATACTGCAAAGCTGAAAATTGTTCGTCAGAGCATTGCTAGAGTTAATACTATTATTTCTGAGAACAGGGCATAGGAGTCTACATGAGCGCGCGTGGTCACAGAAGAACCCAGATTGGCGTTGTCGTAAGTGATAAAATGGATAAAACACTTGTTGTGCGTGTGGATCGCCTTGTTAAGCACTCAGTTTATAATAAATTTATCAAGCGTAGCGCTACCTATAAAGTTCATGATGAGCTTAATCGTTGTAAAATTGGCGACAGCGTCCAGATTATTGAATGCAGACCTCTTAGTAAAGACAAGTGCTGGAATCTAAAGAAAATATACAGCTAAGCCATCGTTATTATTGATAGGAGTACTGGGTAATGATACAGATGCAAACGATACTTGATGTTGCCGATAATTCAGGCGCTAAAAAATTATTCTGCATTAAAGTGCTTGGCGGATCCAAACGTAAGTATGCGGGAATTGGCGATATAATCGTAGCGTCAGTGCGAGAGGCTTTGCCGAATTCAAAGGTCAAAAAAGGCGATGTGGTAAAAGCCGTTATTGTTCGCACAGCGAAGGAATTAGGTCGCCCGGATGGTTCATATATACGTTTTGACGATAATTCTGGAGTTGTTATTAATAATCAAAAAGAACCTATTGGCACAAGGATTTTTGGCCCTGTGGCTAGAGAATTGCGCGCCAAGAAATTCATGAAGATAATCTCTCTTGCTCCAGAAGTATTATAATTTGAATCGGAGAATTTCAGATGCATCATATAAAACCACATGTCTTGAAGGGCGATACAGTGATGGTTATAGCCGGTAAAGAAAAAAACAAGACCGGCAAGGTATTAAAGTTTTTGCCTAAAAAAGGTGCCGTTATTGTTGAGGGGCTTAATATCGTTAAGCGACATGTAAAACCGAGCGGTAACGAACCAGGTAGCATCAAGGAGAAGGAAGCGGCGATACATGTTTCGAATGTAATGCCGTATTGCGCAAAGTGTTCCAAGCCGGTTCGCGTAAAAAAGAACGTTTTGGGAGATGGCAGTAAACTGAGAGTATGCGCTAAGTGCGGGGATACTCTTGGTAAATAGACAGGAGGATGTATCTGATGGCTCGACTGAAAGAGTTTTATAAAGATGAGATCATTCCGAAATTGCGTAACGATTTTGGATATAAAAATATAATGCAGGTTCCTAAGGTTGTTAAATTAGTGGTAAATATGGGGCTTGGCGAGGCCATTCAAAACATTAAAATACTGGATTCCGCCTCTCTCGAATTGGCTTCGATAACTGGTCAGAAACCGGTTATAACGAAAGCCAAAAAATCAATTGCCTCATTTAAACTTCGCCAAGGCATGCCCATTGGATGCATGGTGACTTTGCGTCGCAATAACATGTATGAATTTCTGGATCGCCTTATAAATGTCTCGCTTCCCAGGGTGCGTGACTTCAAAGGTATTTCAGGAAAGGCTTTTGACGGTAATGGCAATTATACTCTAGGAATTAAGGAACAGCTGATTTTCCCAGAGATAAATTATGACCTTGTTGATAAAATTAAAGGTTTGAATATAACGATTGTGACTAGCGCACAAACAGACGAAGAAGGTAAGGCATTGCTTAAATATTTGGGTATGCCGTTCAGGAATTAAGAAATTTGGAGGAATCCGTGGCAAAACTTTCGATGGTGATCAAATCACAACGTAAGCCAAAATTCAAGGTGCAGCAGCATAACAGATGCGAGGTCTGCGGAAGGCCAAAAGCGTTTTACCGTAAATTTAAGTTATGTAGAATTTGCCTGCGGAAGTATGCGTCTATGGGGCAAATACCAGGCGTGATAAAGTCAAGCTGGTAGTCTTATTGCTAAATTAATAGGAGTACACTTACAATGTCGATGACAGATCCTATTGCAGATATGTTAACAAGAATCAGAAACGCTGGTATGGCTAAGCACCAGAAGGTGGATATTCCTTCGTCTGCAATGAAAATAAACATTGCCGCCGTGCTTAAAGAAGAAGGTTTTATAAAAAATTACAAAGTAATTTCAGATAATTATCAAGGTGTTTTGCGCGTTTATTTGAAGTATGTAAATGAAAAAGAACCTATGATAAATGAAATTAAACGCGTAAGCAAACCAGGAAGTAGAGTTTACGTTAAGGCCGATGAAATACCCGCCATGAAGTGCGGGCTTGGTATAGTAATTTTGTCTACCTCCAAAGGAATTGTTACTGATGCCGCTGCTCGTAGCGCTTCTATTGGCGGAGAAATAATTTGTACGGTTTGGTGATAATTTAATCAAGGAGCAAGACGCGATGTCTAGAATTGGGAAGTTGCCTATAACAATCTCAAAAGGCGTCAAAATCAAGTTTGATGATTCGATATTGACAGTTCAGGGCCCAATGGGCGAGTTGTCACGCCGCATAATGCCGAATGTTAAACTGGATTTTTCAGAGAATGAAATTACTGTGGGTTGTAATGGGGACGATATGAGTGCTCGTGCAGCCCATGGCTTAACGCGCACTTTGATTAACAATATGGTCGTTGGCGTAACGACTGGTTTTCAAAAAAAGCTTGAAATTAACGGAGTCGGTTATCGCGCAGAGCTCAAGGACAAAACTCTTGTCTTAAGCCTTGGTTTTTCGCATCAGATATTATTTGAAATACCCGAAGGAATTTCAATAGACGTCAATAAGATGACAGAGTTGCTCGTTAAAGGTTTCGACAAGGAGCTTGTTGGTCAGACAGCGGCAAAAATACGATCCTTTCGGCCGCCGGAACCATACAAAGGCAAAGGTATTAAATACGCTGACGAGACTATTGTGAGAAAAGCCGGAAAAACTGGCAAGAAATAGGCTTTTGGGGGAGATTAATGTGGCTAAAACAGCATTAAAAAAAATAACAAGATTAAAACGCCAGGTTCGGGTTCGTAAAAAAATAAAAGGCACCGCAGAAAAACCTAGGTTAAATGTCTTTAAAAGCTCGCAACATATTTATGCTCAGATCATAGATGACACAAAAGGCAACACCTTGGTTTCTTGTTCGACCCTCTCCCGGGGTGCGGCTGAATTGACATCTAAAAGCAATATCTCCGCAGCCGTTCATGTAGGAAAAGAAATTGCGCGGATTGCGATGGAAAAAAATATTTCATCGGTGGTTTTTGATCGTAATGGTTTTCTTTACCATGGACGAATTAAGGCCCTTGCTGACGCAGCTCGAGAATCCGGTCTTCTTTTCTGACATATTTATAGGAGGTTTCAATTGAGCAGGATAAATCCGGCGGATTTAAATTTGACAGATCATGTTGTTCATATAAGCCGTGTTGCAAAAGTTGTGAAAGGCGGCAGGCGTTTTAGTTTCTCTGCGTTGGTTGTGGTTGGCGATGGCTGCGGACATGTGGGATATGGGCTTGGTAAAGCTAACGAAGTTCCCGAGGCAATTCGCAAAGGAGTTGAGCAAGCCAAGAAAAATCTCATTAAGGTGCCAGTAAATAGCGACCAGACAATACCTTTTGAGATGGAAGCCAAGTATGGCGCCGGACGTATGCTGATGAAGCCCGCCTCGCCCGGTACGGGAGTAATCGCAGGAGGCGCGGCTCGCGCTATTTTTGAAGCGGCCGGAATTAATAATGTTCTTTCAAAGTGTCTTGGCTCCAATAATCCGCATAATGTCGTTAAGGCGGCTTTTGCCGGTTTGAAGCGATTGAAATCCCCCGAAGAAATGCTTTCGCGTCGTGGTTTAGGAGAGTAGAATAACAAATTTGAGGTAGATTTTATGGCCGCAATACTGAAAATAAAACTCATAAAAAGTGTTATAGGAAAACAACAAAAACATCGCGCTATCGTTGCGGGGTTAGGGCTTAAACGTCTTAACGCAGTGGTAGAACGCCCTGATACGCCAGAAATTCGAGGGATGATATCAAAAATCAGTCATATGTTGAGTGTTGAAGGATAACAGCTAAAAAGGTGAGAGTGATGAAATTGAATGATTTAAAGCCTGCGCAAGGTTCTACAAAGCAGCGCAAGCGTATTGGACGCGGAGCTGGCTCCGGTCGCGGCAAGACTGCCACAAAAGGCCATAAAGGCCAGAAGGCACGCTCTGGCGGCAGCATTAAAGCTGGATTTGAAGGTGGGCAGATGCCGTTACAACGTCGTTTGCCTAAACGGGGTTTTGCTCCGTTGGATCGCGTTGAGTATTCGGTGGTGAATCTCTCTCAACTTGACGTTTTTAATAGCGGAGATTTTATTACTGTTGAAAGTCTTGTTGAAAAGGGATTTGTGAAAAACTCTGATCTTAAGGTTAAAATTTTGGGTGACGGCCAGATTTCTAAGGTCTTGAATGTCCGCGCAACAAAGTTCAGTAAGCCGGCGAAAGAAAAAATTGTCGCTGCCGGCGGGACAATTGAGGAGATATAAAAAGTGCTTGGAGCACTGGGTAATATTTTTAGGGTGCCTGAATTAAAAAAACGGGTACTTTTTTCTCTTTCAATGCTGGTAGTTTACAGGATTGGATGTCATATACCGACTCCTGGTATTGATCGTGTTGCCTTCTCTCTTTTCTTCAAGCAGGCTCAAGGAACCATACTTGGCCTTTTCGATATGTTTTCAGGCGGGGCTCTTGAGAGATTAACAGTCTTTGCCTTGGGAATAATGCCGTACATCTCGGCCTCTATTATTTTTCAATTATTGACAGTCGTAGTACCAGCCATAGAAAAATTGTCTAAAGAGGGAGAGTCAGGCAAGAAGAAGATCACCCAGTATACGCGTTATGGAACCATAGTCCTAAGCGTTGTTCAAGGATTAGGTATTGCTGTTGGTTTGGAAAGCATGCATGGTGCCGCGGGCGAATTGGTTGTGCCGAATCCGGGCTGGTCGTTTAGGTTTATGACGGTGTTAACCCTAACGGCTGGCACAGCGTTTCTCATGTGGCTCGGCGAACAGATGTCCGAAAAAGGTTTAGGTAACGGTATTTCTCTTATTATTTTCGCCGGTATTATTGTGCGGATCCCCACAGCGGTAATCAATACTCTAAAACTCATTAGTGCTGGTCAAATCAATTTGATAGTGTTGATTTTACTGCTTGCCTTAATGTTTTTTGTTGTGGCCGCTATTGTTTTTGTTGAAAGGGGACAACGAAGGCTGCCGATTCACTATGCTAAACGAGTAGTTGGTTCAAGATCCTATAACGCTCAGACTTCTCATTTACCTTTGAAAATAAATATGGCAGGAGTTATTCCGCCAATTTTTGCCTCTTCTATCATCATGTTCCCTGCGACAATAGCTAATTTCATTAATGTCCCATGGGTTCAGAATGTTTCGAGAATGCTCATGCCTGGGCATTGGGCGTACAATGTTTTATTTGTTGTTTTCATAGTGTTTTTTTGTTATTTCTATACGGCTGTAACCTTTAATCCTGTGGATGTTGCGGAAAACATTAAAAAGCATGGCGGATATATTCCTGGGATCAGGCCTGGACAAGAGACATCTGATTTTCTGGATTCTGTTTTGTCTCGTCTGACTTTTGTTGGAGCCGCTTATATCTCGTTGGTCTGCGTTTTGCCGTCAATTTTGATAGGTAAGTTCAACTTGCCGTTCTATTTTGGCGGTACAGCTCTTCTTATTGCGGTTGGCGTGGGTATGGATAGTGTCGCTCAAATAGAGTCTCACCTGATTACGCAGAATTACGAGGGTTTTTTGAAGGGTGTGCGTATCAGAGGGAGAAAGTAAATGAATGTGATTTTGCTAGGCCCTCCGGGGGCTGGGAAAGGCACTCAGGCTCAATTCATTGTTGAGCGTTATAAAATACCACAGATATCAACTGGCGATATGCTCAGGACTGCAGTGAGGGAGCGGACTCCGGTTGGTATTAAAGCTAAAACTATTATGGATGCCGGCGAGCTCATTCCGGATGATGTGGTTCTTGACTTAGTCAGGGCGAGGCTTGCGGCTCCCGATTGTAAGCTTGGTCTTATTCTTGATGGTTTTCCGCGCACGATTGCGCAAGCGAAGGAACTGACAGTACTTTTAGAAAAAACGAATCGTATCATAGATCATGTTATTTCGCTTAATGTTAGCGACCAAGAAATTGTTGAACGTTTGTCTGGTAGAAGAACCTGTTTGAATTGCGGAAATGGTTTCCATGTTTTGTATGCTCCGCCTAAGATACACAATATCTGTGATCGCTGCGAAGAGAGATTGGTTCTGCGGGATGATGATCGAGAAGAAACCATCTTAAACAGATTGTCAGTGTATAATCAGGAAACCTCTCCGATAAAAGAATATTACAAAGATAAAGGCGTACTGCGTTATCTTGATGGCACCTCTTCGATAGGGGATATACAGAGTCATATTTGCCGTCTATTGGGAGAATAATCCTGGTGATTATTCTTAAATCACAGCGCGAAATAGGGAAAATGCGCTCCGCTTGCCAGATTGTTGCGGAGGTTCTTGCTATTGTAAGCGCGAATGTAAAGCCCGGCGTTGCGACGCTTGAACTTGAAGAAATAGCTCTTAAAGAGACAGCCAAACGCAATGCTCAGCCAGCGTTTAAAGGTTATCGTGACTATCCTACCGCGCTGTGCTGCTCACCAAATCAACAAGTAGTGCATGGTATACCTAATCGCGAACCGTTAAAGTCGGGCGATATTGTCAGTATTGATTTTGGCGTTTGTTACGATGGGTATTATGGAGATGCTGCGGTAACGGTTCCAGTGGGAAAGATTGAAAAAAAAGCGCAGGAACTACTATCGGTTACAGAAAGCTCTCTTTATAAAGGTATTGAAAAAGCGATTCCTAGCAACAGATTGTATGATATTTCTTCTGCGATACAAACGCATGTTGAATCGTTTGGTTTTTCTGTAGTACGAGATTTTGTCGGGCATGGCATTGGCAAGAAATTGCATGAAGATCCTCAGGTTCCCAATTATGGCAAGTCAGGTTGCGGAATTACTTTGAAAGCGGGGATGGTGCTCGCAATTGAGCCGATGATCAATGAAAAATCATACGAAGTTAAAACTCGTTCTGATGGCTGGACGGTAGAAACTATTGACGGCGGTCTGTCAGCGCATTTTGAACATACGGTTGCGATTACAGAGCATGGTCCTGATATATTAACTCGGGTTTATGGCACATGAAAGGTAAGTAATATGAAAGTGCGCGCATCAGTAAAAAAGATTTGTGATAAATGTAAAATAATCAAGCGTAAGGGTATTGTTCGTATTATTTGTGATGTTCCAAAACATTCCCAACGTCAGGGTTGAATAA
>JGI994J12354_10005372_pt1 | contig 11057 bp, 5 predicted proteins | sample IntmicLarv3ML3BL_FD_12354 | JGI IMG/M metagenome (IMG submission 12354) | reverse complement strand
ATTATGGGCTGGCGGCAATGTGTCTGGCGCGGCGGGCGGTGCCTTTGAGCCAGAACGGGCTGGTGTATGACGATAGAAACATCGACGGCCTGCTGTTGCAGCGGCACACGTCGAAAAAGCTCCGCGCGGCGGGCGTGCGCACGAAAGGGCCATCCAAACGAACGGCGGAGCAGGACGCGGCGTTCGCACGGACACTGGAGCGAGTTGTACGAGAGTTACAAAAATAGTGAAAAGTCAAGTCTTTTTATTAAAAAATGTGCGTGATATAATAGTTGAATGTATTAGAGTGTGAACATATTCCGGGAACAGCGATAGAGGCAGCGGTGTTAGACAAGGAGACGAAACAAATGATTAAAAAGCTGGCAAAATCAATACGGCAATATAAAAAGGAATCGATTCTTTCGCCGATATTCATGGCGCTTGAGGTTACTACTGAGGTGTTGATTCCGTATTTCACGGCGGATTTGATTGACAAAGGCATTGACCTCGGCGACATGAACTATGTGGTGAAGTGGGGCACGTTTTTGATTCTGTTCGCGCTGCTGCCGCTGGTATTCGGGAGCTTGAGCGGCTGGTTTGCGGCACACGCATCGGCGGGGTTCTCGGCGAATCTGCGGCGGGATATTTTTGCGAGCGTGCAGAAGTTCTCATTCTCGAATGTGGACAAGTTTTCCACGGCGAGCCTTGTCACGCGGATGACGACAGACGTGGTAAACGTACAAATGGCGTATCAGGCGATTATACGGCAGGGTGTCCGCGCGATTATCATGATTGGGCTGGCGATGACGATGGTGTTCCGCATCAACTCGTCGATGGCGATGATTTTTATGGTGGCCGTGCCGATTCTGGGCGCAGGGCTGACGCTGATTATTTTGAATGTGCATCCGCTGTTCCTGCGAGCGTTTCGGATTTATGACAAGCTGAACGGCATGGTGCAGGAGAATCTGCACGGCATCCGCGTGGTGAAGTCGTTCGTGCGCGAGGACGTGGAGATTCAGAAATTCGAGGGCATCTCGAACGAGATGTTCCAAAACTTCACGCGGGCATCAAAGCGCGTGGCGTTCAACATGCCGTTGTTACAGCTGTGTATCTATGCGTGCATGATTTTGATTTCGTGGATTGGCGCGAAGTTCGTGGTGCAGGACGTGATGACGACGGGCGAGCTGATGAGCATGTTCACATATGCTATGCAGATTCTGATGAGCCTGAACCTGATGTCGATGGTGTTCGTCATGATTATCATTTCCCGCGCGTCGGCAGCGCGCATTGCGGAGGTGCTGGACGAAGAGCCGACGCTGAAAGAGCCCGTGAAGCCTGTGTATGAGGTGGCGGACGGGTCGATTGCGTTTCAGAATGTGGACTTCAGCTATGTTGGCGACCCGAACAAGTGCTGTCTGAGCGGGATTGATTTGACGATTCATTCTGGCGAGACAATCGGCATTCTGGGCGGCACGGGCAGTTCGAAGACGACATTTGTGCAGTTGATTCCGCGGTTGTATGATGCGACGATTGGCACGGTGATGGTCGGCGGGCGGGATGTGCGCGACTATGACATCAAGACTTTGCGCGGCGAGGTGGCGGTTGTCCTACAAAAGAACACGCTGTTCTCCGGCACAATCAAGGAAAATCTGCGCTGGGGCAACATGGACGCGACTGACGAGGAGCTGAAGCGCGTCTGCAAGCTTGCACAGGCGGACGATTTTATTGAGAGCTTCCCGAATCAATACGATACATACATTGAGCAGGGCGGCAGCAACGTTTCCGGCGGGCAGAAACAGCGGCTTTGCATCGCGCGGGCGCTGTTGAAGAAGCCGAAAATATTGATTTTGGACGATTCCACCAGCGCGGTGGACACGAAAACAGACGCAATGATTCGCAAGGCGTTCCGCGAGGAGATTCCGAACACGACGAAGCTGATTATCGCGCAGAGAATCGCGTCCGTGAAGGATGCGGACAGGATTCTGGTGCTGGACGGCGGGCGCGTGGCGGCGCTGGGCACGCATGACGAGCTGATGGAAACGAGCGAGATTTACAAGGAGACATACACGGCGCAGATGCAGAGCGGGGGTGACTTTGATGAATAGAGGCAAAGGAATGCGCATGGAAAGCGGTATGCAAAACGGCGAGACGATTAAACGTCTGCTGAAAACCATGACGGGCAAGTACAAGGGCGTGCTGGTGCTGGTGTTCGTACTCATCATTGTCAGCGCGGGCGCGAATGTGCTGGGCTCGATGTTCGTGCAGACACTGATTGATGACCACATCGCGCCGCTTCTGCTGTCGGATGCGCCTGTGTTCACGGGGTTATTGAAGGCGCTTGCGGTGATGGCGGTGATTTATCTTGTGGGCGTGCTGTCCACGTTTTTCTACAACCGTGCGATGGTAGACGTGTCGCAGGGCGTGCTGAAAAAGATTCGCGACGAGATGTTCGCGCATATGCAGAGCTTGCCGATTCGCTACTATGACACGCATTCGCACGGCGACCTAATGAGCCGGTACACCAATGACGCGGATGCCCTGCGCGAGATGCTGTCGATGACATTGCCGCAGTTTGTTTCGTCGGTGGCGACCATTGCGGCGGTGACGGTGGCGATGCTGTGGATGAGTCTGCCGCTGAGCCTGCTGGTGTTTTGGTTTGTGTTGTGGATGCTGTGGGTTGTGAAGTTTGTGGGCGGAAAGTCCGCGCGGCATTTTATGCAGCAGCAGAAGTGCGTAGGCGGATTGAACGGATATATTGAAGAGATGATTGAGGGCCAGCGCGTGGTGAAGGTGTTCTGCCACGAGGAGGCTGTGCAGGCGGGATTCGAAGCGCGGAACGAGGAGTTGCGCGGGCATGTCGCGTCGGCAAACCGGCTGACGAATATGCTGATGCCGATTTTGATGAACATTGGCACGTTCCAGTATGTGGTGCTGGCGATTGTCGGCGGGTACATGGCGATACACGATGCGGGCGGCGTGACGTTGGGCGTTATCGCGTCGTTCCTGACGCTGTCGAAGAGCTTCAGCGCGCCGATTGGCCAGCTTTCGATACAGATTAACGCGGTGATTATGGCGATTGCCGGCGCGGGGCGCATCTTCGCGCTGATGGACGAGACATCGGAGGTGGACGATGGCTACGTGACGCTGGTGAACGCGCGGCGCGAGGGCGAAGCGATGGTGGAATGCGCCGAGCATACAGGCCTTTGCGCGTGGAAGCACTTGCATGGCGACGGCACGCTGACGTATACGGAGTTAAAGGGCGATGTGCGCTTCTTCGGCGTGGACTTCGGCTACAGCGAGGAGAAGCAGGTGCTGCGGGATGTGTCCGTGTTTGCGAAGCCGGGGCAGAAGATTGCCTTCGTGGGCGCGACAGGCGCAGGGAAGACAACGATTATGAACCTGGTCAACCGCTTCTACGACATTGCTGACGGCAAGATTCGCTTCGACGGCATCAACATCAATAAGATTAAGAAAGCAGATTTGCGGCGTGCGCTGGGCATTGTGTTGCAGGATACGCACTTGTTCACGGGCAGTATCGAGGACAACATCCGCTACGGGCGGCTGGATGCGACGCGCGAAGAGGTTATCGAGGCGGCGAAGTTGGCGAATGCGCATGACTTTATCACACGCCTGCCGAACGGCTATGACACGGTGATTACGGGCGACGGCGGCAATCTGTCCGGCGGGCAGAGGCAGCTGCTGTCGATTGCGCGCGCGGCGGTGTCGAACCCGTCTGTGATGATTCTGGACGAGGCGACATCGAGCATTGACACGCGGACGGAAGGCATCGTGCAGGCGGGCATGGATAAGCTGATGGAGGGGCGGACAGTGTTCGTCATCGCGCATAGGCTGTCCACGATTCGGAATGCCAAGGCCATCATGGTGATGGAGCAGGGCAGTATCATCGAACGAGGTGACCATGAGACGCTGCTTGATGAGAAGGGCACATATTACAGACTGTATACAGGCGCGTTTGCGGAATAGGCGGCGCGTGTGAATAATGATGGAATGAAGGAGGGCTACAATGTCCGAGAGAATTGTGTTGGAAACGAGCAGTTTGATTCTGGAATTTGACCGCGCGAACGGTTCGCTGGTGCGGCTGTACGCAAAGGCCTCGCAGTGGGAGATTCAGAAACGTGCAGAGCTGGGGCTGTCGTGGCGGCTGATGCTGCCGTTGGAGGGCAAGCGGAACAACAATGCGTGGGGGCATTTGCAAACGAAAGCGCCCGCGTGCGAGGCGGGCGCAGAGAAGGTTAGCTTCACATGGAAGGGCGTGGAGAGCGAGTTCGGCGGTGCGCACAACATTGTGCTGACGACAGTGTGCGAGATTGTGAACGACCAGGTTGTGTTCCGTATGCACATTCAAAACGATAGCGCGGAGATGGTCGAGAATGTGTTCTATCCGTACTTGGGCGATTTGTATCGGCCGCAGGCGGCGGAGACTTTCCGCTGGCACAAGGGCGGGTATTTCAGTGAATACGAAATGGAGATTTGGCCGACGTTCCCGAATTTTCCCGGCACACACAGTGTGGATGTGCCGACGTTTTACGGTGCGGGGTCTGACGGCCCGCCGTTCAATCCATTCTGCCTGTTTGCGGATGAGAAGGGGAACGGCTTGTATATGGGCGCGGCGGAGCGCCGTATCGAGGCAGTAATGTGGCACGGCGAGGCGCTTCCCGGATGGCGGAATTCGAATGATTTCAGGCTGTTCACGGAGGATGAGTTTGAGGGCAAGGCTGTGCATACGCGTTTCTGCGTGGGGCACTTGCCGTTCGTAGCGCCGGGCACGTCGTTTGACTTGCTGCCGTTTGGCATGGAGGCATATGTCGGTGGATGGGCAGATGGCACGCAATGCTATACGCGCATCAGCAAGCAGTGGAACAAGACACCGAATATGCCGGAATGGGCGAAGAACCCGCATTCGTGGCTGCAAGTGCATATCAATTCGCCGGAGGATGAGCTGCGTATACAGTTTAAGGACTTGCCGAGGCTGGGGCGCGAATGCTTGGAATACGGCATCGACGCAATTCAGTTGGTGGGCTGGAACGACGGCGGGCAGGACAGAGGAAACCCCTCGCATGACCCCGATCCGCGGCTCGGCACGTTTGACGAGCTGAAGCAGGCTATTAAGGAAATCCGTGAGATGGGCGTGAAGCTGATTCTGTTTGCCAAGTTTACATGGGCAGAGCAGGCGCATCCCGATTTCAAAGAAGTCTTCGAGCCGTTATCGGTGAAAGACCCGTATGGCAATTACTATATGCATTCGGGGTATATGTATATGAGCCTGTCGCAGCTGTCGGGCGTTTCGACGCGGCGGCTGATACCGATGTGCTTCCATAGCGACAAGTTCATGGAGATTTGCCGGGCAGAGTTCCAGAAGTGCCTCGATTTGGGCGCAGACGGCATTCTATATGACGAGAATCACCACCATGCGCACACGCTGTGCTGCTTTGATACGAGCCACGGGCATCGGTATGGCGAGAGTTCGTATAGCGCGGACGAGCGGTTGATTGACATGTTCCGCGAGATGGCGGGGGACAGGGAATTCCTGATTGCGGGCGAGGCATCGTACGACTTCCAGTTGAATTATTACGATGTGTCGTATGCACGGACGTGGGGGCGTGCGCACAGGCCGTTCACGCGGATGGTGCGGCCGAATGCGAATTTGATGACGGCTGTCGTCGGGTTTAACGACCGTTCGATGATTAACCAGTGCCTGCTGAACCGCTATATTGTGAGCTTTGAGCCGTATAATTTCAAGGGCGTTCCGTCGGATTATCCGCAGACGGCGACGTATGGCCGCAAGATGGAGGAATTGCGCAAGGAATTGCGTGCGTATTTCTGGGACGGGCAGTATATGGATAAGATTGGCGGCAAGGTTGTGCTGGAGAACGGCAATGCGCTTGACAGCTATGCTGTGTATATGGCGGCAGACGGCATGCAGGGCATGGTCATCTGTAACTACGAGGAAACGGAGACAATCCGCGTGAAGGCAACGCTCGATTCGGGTGCGGCGCTGTCGCAGTACAGAATGGTGGAGGATGCATCGGCATCTGCGCTGGGCGAGTGGCTGGAGATTCCGCCGTTGAGTGCGGCAGTTGTGTATTGAGAATGTGAATGGAAATAGTGAAGGCCGCGCAGATTGCGCGGCCTTTTCGGTATGTTGGATGTTGATTATAGTTCCAGCCCGATTTGAGAAGGTAGGTTGTTTGCCGCCTTGTCCTGCTCCGTGAGGAAATGACCTGTGGACGGGATTTTGTCGGTGCGGTAATAGCCCGGGTCAGCGCTGGCAAACTGTGCGGCAGGCACAACGCGCGACATGATGCTGTTCTTCTTGAGCGTTACGACTTGTATGCCGGCAGCGCTTTTGGCTGAGAACAGGGGTACGAGCGCGGAATTGAACAGAACCGTCTTGTCCGTGCCGCGGAACGCGGCGTAGTCGCCGTCCGCCAGTGCATAGTCCGCATAGACCAGCGGTGACTTGCCGGAATAGGCGTTAACGAGCTTCTTGCGGTTCGTTTTCGTCTCGTATTTGTCCATGCCGACCTTGGCGAATTTGCCGTTTTCGAAGCCGAAGAGAAGGTGGCCTGTGTATTCTGTCACGGCGGCGATGTAGAGAATCTTCTCGCCGTCCTCGCTGTTGAGCAGGTTTGTTGTGAACTCGCCGATGGCGCTGGCCTTGCAGTCCGCAATCTCGTGCGCCTTGAGTTTGTAGACGTTTTGGCGGTCGGAGAAGAAGAGAATGTCAGCCTTGTTTGTTGTCTCGATTTCCTGTATGATGCGGTCGTTTTCCTTGAGATAATGCTCGGACGACGCGCGCAGTGACGCAAGCGAAACCTTCTTCAGATAGCTGTGTTCAGTCAGGAATAGCTTCAAGCCGTAGTCCTCGATGAAGATTTCGGAAGAGGCAACGGGCGCTTCGATTTGGTACACAACATCCGTTTTGCGCGGCTTTGCATACTTCTTGACGACATCTTTCAGCTCGGCGGCGATGATGGCGTGGATTTTGGAATCGTGCTTCACGACATCGGTCAATCGGGCGATTTCGGCCTTGAGATTGTCCAGCTCATTCACGCGGTTCAAGAGGTATTGCTTGTTCAAATTGCGGAGCTTGATTTCCGCGATGTATTCGGCCTGCGTCTCGTCAATGCCGAAGCCTGCGCACAGGTTCGGGATAACGAGCTTGTCCTCCTCGGTGTCGCGGATGATGCGGATAGCTTTGTCGATGTCCAGCAGAATCTTGGAGAGGCCGTCAAGCAGGTGCATCTTTTCAGCGGCGCGCGTCAAGTCATACTGCGCACGGCGGCGCACGCAGTCCGTGCGGAATTGCAGCCATTCGTCCAGAATCTCGCGTATGCCCATTGTCCTCGGGTGGCCGTTGACGAGAATGTTAAAGTTACAGCTGAACGAATCCAGTAACGGCGTGGACAGGAACAGTTTTTGCATAATCGCCTCGGGGTCGGCGGTGCGCCGTATGTCGATGGCGATTTTCAGGCCGTTCAAATCGGTTTCGTCGCGGACATCGGTGATTTCGCGGAGTTTGCCTGCCTTGATGAGCGCGACAATCTTGTCGATAATCGCTTCAATCGTGGTCGTGTGCGGAATCTCCAGAATCTCGATACAGCTGTTCTTTTTATCATACTGATAGCGCGCGCGAACCTTGAAGCTGCCGCGGCCTGTCTCATATATGCTCTTCATTTCGTCTTCGTTGAACAGAAGCTCGCCGCCTGTCGAGAAGTCCGGCGCGGTGATAATGGCAGACAAATCAGTCTCGTAATCCTGCATATATGCAATGGTCGCCATGCAAATTTCTTTCAGGTTGAAGCTGCAAATGCTGCTGGCCATGCCGACAGCGATGCCCGTGTTCGGCGTGACGAGCAGGTTCGGGAAGGTGGTCGGCAGCAATGACGGCTCTTTCATCGTGCTGTCATAGTTGTCGATGAACTCGACCGTATCCTTGTCAATGTCGTGGAACAGCTCCGCGCAAATGGCATCCAGTTTAACCTCGGTATAACGCGAGGCGGCATAGGCCATGTCGCGCGAGAACGCTTTGCCGAAATTGCCCTTCGAGTCCACGAAAGGATGCAAAAGCGTGTCGTTGCCGCGCGTCAGACGCACCATTGTCTCGTAAATCGCTTGGTCGCCATGCGGGTTCAGGCGCATCGTCTGCCCGACGACGTTGGCCGACTTGATGCGCCCGCCGTTCAGCAGGCCCATCTTGTACATCGTGTAGAGCAGTTTTCTGTGCGCGGGCTTGAAGCCATCGATTTCAGGAATCGCGCGTGACAAAATAACGCTCATCGCGTAGGGCATGAAGTTTAGCTCCAGTGTGTCCGTGATAGGCTGCTGGATGGCCGGAGCTGCTTTGATTGTGGATGGTTCTTGTTGTTTTCGCGCCATATTTACACCGTCTCCGTTAAATCAATGTATTTGTGTCCGAATTCCTCAATAAAGTTCTTGCGGCCGGCAAGGTTGTTGCCCTGGAAGATGTCGAACATCTCGTCTGTCTTCGCCAAGTCGGCCGGCATGACCTGTATGAGCTTGCGGGTTTCCGGGTTCATCGTCGTTTCCCACATCATCTCCGGTTCGTTCTCGCCAAGACCCTTCGAACGCTGGAGCGTCACCTTGCCGGAAAGCTTACTGACGATGGCGTTCTTCTCCGCGTCGTTGTATGCGAAATATGTCTTCTTTGCCGAGGTGATTTCATACAGCGGCGATTCCGCGATGAACACCTTTTTCTCGCGAATCAGCGTGGGTGTCAGGCGGTAGAGCATCGTCAGAATCAGCACGCGAATCTGGAAGCCGTCGTAGTCCGCATCGGTGCAGATGATGATTTTGTCCCAGTTCAGCTTGTCGAGTTCGAAGCTGTTCAAGTCCTTGTTGTGCTTGTTTTTGACCTCGACACCGCAGCCCAGAACGCGAATGAGGTCTGTGATAATGTCGTTCGCGAAAATTTTGGCGTAGTCCGCTTTGAGGCAGTTCAAAATCTTGCCTCGGACGGGCATAATCGCTTGGAACTCCGCGTCGCGCCCGAGTTTGCAGGAGCCAAGCGCCGAGTCGCCCTCAACGATATACAACTCGCGCCGTGCCACATCTTTCGTGCGGCAGTTGACGAATTTTTCCACGCGGTTCGACAAATCGAGAGAACCTGTCAGCTTCTTCTTGAGCGTGATGCGTGTTTTCTCTGCTGTCTCGCGGCTACGCTTGTTGACAAGCATCTGCGTCGCGATTTTCTCAGCGTCGGCCTTGTTTTCAATGAAATAGACTTCAAGCTGTTTCTTCAAGAAATCTGTCATAGCGTCTTGTATAAACTTGTTGTTGATGGCCTTCTTCGTTTGGTTTTCGTAGCTCACCAGCGTGGAGAAGGAGTTCGACACGAAGACAAGGCTGTCCTCAATGTCCTGAAAGGTCAGCTTTTTCTCGTCCTTTTTATACAGCCCGCCGTTGCGGCAATAGGCATCAATCGCGGAGGTAAACGCCGAACGCAGCGCCTTGTCGGGCGCGCCGCCGTATTCCAGCCAGCTGGAGTTGTGATAGTATTCAATCTGGTTGATTTCGTTGTCGAAGCAGAAGGCAATCTCGAACTTGAGCTTGTATTCAGGCTTGTCTTCTCGGTCGCGGCCGCGCGTTTCGTGCGTGAAATAGGCGGGCAGCGTGAAGGCCGTCTTATCGCAAAGTTCCGCGATATAGCCGCGGATGCCGTCTGCATAGAGGTAGGTAAACGTCTCGCCGCTGGCCTCGTCTGTCAGTATAAAGGTTAGGCCGGCGTTGGCGATGGCCTGGCGCTTCAAGGTGTCTTGAAAGTAGGAGAGGGGCACGTTGATGTCGGTGAAGACCTCGCGGTCGGGCCGCCATGTCTGGATGGTGCCTGTGCGTGTGGATTTGACTTCCTCTTTCTTCAGACCGCCGACGTTCTCGCCCTTCTCGAAATGCACCTCGTAGCGGAATCCGTCGCGGACGCTCACCACGTCAAAGCGCTCGGAGGAATACTGCGTCGCGCACGCGCCGAGGCCGTTGAGGCCAAGGCTGTACTGGTAGTTCTCGCCCTCGTTGTTGTCATACTTTCCGCCGGCATACAGCTCGCAGTAAATCAGCTCCCAGTTGAATCGTTTTTCCACCGCGTTATAGTCCAGCGGCAGGCCGCGGCCGTAGTCGCGCACGGTGACAGAGTGGTCGTTGTGGCGCGTGATTTCAATTTTGCTGCCGTGACCTTCGCGTGCTTCGTCAATCGAGTTTGAGATAATCTCGAAAATAGAATGCTGGCAGCCGTCCAGCCCGTCCGAACCGAAAATAACGGCAGGCCGAAGGCGGACACGGTCAGCGCCCTTAAGCTGTGTGATGCTCTCATTTGTGTAATTTTTGATGTTCTTCTTTTCCATAGTTTTTTCCTTTTAGTGTATTTCGGAACAGGTTCACGGTTATCCGCGGATAATTTTCAGTCCGCCCTCGATAATCTCGAAGTCCAGCGGCGCTTTCAGGTTGTAGATATTCCCGTCGAGGTTCACAGGCATCACGCCGTCGTAGCGAAGCGTGACCTTCTTGCAGTTGATATATTGCACCTGTTTCAATTTTGTATGCGCGCCGAAGAGCACCAGCGGGAACAGCAATCCGAACATGGGCCGTGAAAGCTTATCGATGATGCAGAGCGTAATCTGCCCGTCGGCCATGTCTGCACCGGGCGAGATTTGGAAGCCTCCGCCGTAGAACGAACCATTGCTGATGGCGGCAAGAGACAGCGGTCTGTCAATGACTTGCCCGTTGCACTCGATGCGTACCTGTTTGGGTTTGTATGTAAGTGTGTTTTGGAGCGTAGACAATAAATAGGAAGATTTGCCGTATTTCTTCTTTAAATCCGTCGCGCGCACTACGATTTCGGCGTCAATGCCGACGCTGCCGATGTTCAGGAAGCAGAAGCGGTTCATGCGGACGGCGTCAATGGCAGTCGGCGTTGTTGTCAGCATAAGCTTGACGAATTGCTCGACGCGCGCGGCGATGTTCTTCGCGGGTTTCAAGGCCGGATTCAGCGAATGGATGAAATCATTGCCGCTGCCTGCGGGGATGACGGCGAGGGCAGCGGC
>JGI994J12354_10005371_pt1 | contig 11059 bp, 9 predicted proteins | sample IntmicLarv3ML3BL_FD_12354 | JGI IMG/M metagenome (IMG submission 12354) | reverse complement strand
CCCCCCCCCTTTTTTTTAGCTAAGTAAGCGATGATTAGTTCAAAAATAAAATTTCGTTTTTGACTACGAAATTTTATTACCTTAGCTCATCGCTTACGGAAAACCACAAATTTTAGCGCGCCACCAAAAGCTTACCGCAAGGCGAGCTGATTTCTTTTTGCTACTTTTTCTTTTTCAGCGATAACCCGCACCGACTAAAAGAAAAAGTAGAGAATAAAAGTAAAGTAAGTCCTAACTTCTTCTTTCAACTTCTATAATATCTATTTTCTCTCTTTTATATCATTTTTAAATCTCACGACTAAATTAAATCATCAACATACTACAACATCAAGACACACACTCACACTATATGTATATTTCTAACGTAGTGATATTGGGGTCTTGGGTGCGCATTTTCAGCCAAGACCCCAATATCACTGCGTTAGAAGAGAGTGAGTGTGTCTTACCTCATCGGAACGACCTTGTTACATACTGGAAAGACAGCTTTTTAAACCACCTTACTTTTCAAAAAGATATTTCCCAAAGAAAAAGGGGAATCATTTTTTATGAAACTCTTACCGTAATCCCGCCACATTCGGGGCAAGGCGTTTGCGAAACTTTCACATAATCGGGCAGTTTTCTTTTTTCGGCATAACGGCATAAAATGCATTTGAACCAATCACGATTTATCATTTATGACAAGCTCCTTATAGACAGTTGATATATTTATATTGCTTGTCTTTAAGGAGGAAAACAAAAAACGAGTTTATCGCTTTAGAGGCTTCCGCGCATATAAAAAAGACTAAGAGGTTTTTCCCATTAGTCCTATGTTTATTGTAGCCTTTTCAACTTCCCTCAAACATCAAATCAATGTCAAATACAACTCGAATAAAGCTGTAATTCATGTGAAATAAACTTGCTTGCCACAAGTTTGCCGTATATTTACCCTTTAATTACCAGTGAATTGTGATAAAATTGGTATAATCGGAAAAAATTCTCGAATCAGAAGAACTCGTTTTTAATAAAGAACGGGTTCTTTTTGCGTAGAGAATGATGATAGACCTAAGCCGTGATGTTTTATACATTCGGCTTTTTTGTTGCTGAAAACTGCGATATAAGAGACGTCTAAATCAAATTCCGAGACCATAAAATTAAACAAAGGATTCAAAGGGGTTTGGGAATTTGGAAATAAAATATAACGTCAAAAACATCATCAAGACCGATGATGAAAAAACTGAAATTGAAAAGGAATTAATTTTTAATGAGAAATTATTAAAAGTAATCCTTTTTCTTGAAAAAAACAATAATTAAAAAACTTTAATCGAGGGCTATCATGTGTTATAATCTAACTTACGTCATATTAAAACGCATAGATAGTTATATTTTAGCAAATTGGAGGATATAACTAATGCGAAAAAAAGTAGGAGGTTACGTTAGATTATCAGACGAAGACCGTAACAAGGTAAACAAGAACGACGAATCAGAGAGTATTCAGAATCAAAAGAAAATGCTTATGGACTACTGCGATAAGCATAACTGGGATTTAGTTGCGATATACTGCGACGAAGATTATTCAGGAGCGGGAACATATCGCCCGGACTTTGAACGCTTGATTAAAGACTGCGAAAATGGCTTAATTGATATTGTCTTATGTAAAAGTCAATCGAGATTTTCAAGAGATATGGAAGTCATAGAAAGATACTTGCATAATAAATTCCCGCTTTGGGATATCCGTTTTATCAGTATCGTTGATAATGTTGACACCGATAACAAAGGCAATAAAAAATCAAGGCAAATCAACGGCTTAATCAACGAATGGTATTTAGAGGATTTATCCGAGAATATCAAAAAGACAATTAGAAACAAAAAAGAAAGCGGTCAATTTACAGGCTCATTCGCACCTTATGGCTATCAACGCAGTAACGAGGACAAGCATAAACTTGTGGTAGACCCGATAGCAAGTGAGGTTATAAAGACAATTTTTGATTTATACTTTCAAGGTAAAGGGTATTTTGCTATCGTTAAATACTTAAATGAAAAAGAAATCCCAAGTCCTTACGAGTATAAAAAGCAATCAGGGAGCAAATTTAAAATTCCTAATTGCACAGCAAAATCTCATTGGCATATAGACACAATCGCCAAAATTCTTAAAGATGAAGTTTATATCGGCAATCTTGTGCAAGGCAAATTTAGACATATCAGTTATAAAAACAAAAAAAAGATTGCTGTGCCAAAGAGTGAATGGATAATCGTTAAGAATATGCATGAACCGATAATTGATATGAATACTTGGACAACCGTGCAGACAAGATTTTTAGGTCGGGAAAAGCCACAAGGAAATGGCGAAATACATATGTTTTCACGTAAGGTCTACTGTGATGTCTGCGGAAAGATATTTGTAAGAAATGTCGGCAAATCATCGACTGGCAAAATCGTCTATCTTGAATGTAAATCAAGAAAGCAAGTTCACATTGATTGCGACAACCGCAAGGCGTTAAGGCTCGATTCGTTAGAAAAACTGGTTATGGGCGAAATAAACAAACAGCTTGAAAAATATTATAACCAAGACACGTTAGATAATCTAAACAAAGAAAAAGCTAATTTTAATGTATCGGAAAGCTATCAAAGCAAGATTGATATATTAAAAGAAGAAAAAAAGACCCTTGAATTAAGCTTAGAAAAAAAAGCTGAATATTATCAGCACCTATATGAAGACAAGGTCGATAATACGATAAGCGATACTGAGTTCAAGACATTAAGGGCAAGGTATAATGATGATATTGATAAAATCAATATCCGCACCCAAAACATAAAAGATGAAATACGCTTATGCGAACAAAAGAAATTAAACATTGAAAACAAAGTAAATATCTTTGAAAAGTACAAGCATATCGAAGAATTAAACAAAGTTGTTATTGACGAGTTCATCGATGTAATCAAAATAGGAAAACTCAACGAGGTTACAAACGAACGAGATATAACAATCGAATGGGATTTTTTAAAGGTATAAAAGATATATTATTGGGTTTTACAGGTTGCTGGTCAAGCCGCATCGAAAGTCAGCGCGACTTTCTTTTCGTTTGTTTCAACACTGTAAATTGGTAATTTCCTTTTTGTCGAAGCTTCTACAACGCTGAAGACGGTTTTTGTTGCCGGAGCACTTATGTAAACTGCCGCGGCTAAAGCAACAAAAACAAGTCCTCCCAAAAATAATTTTCCATTTTTGACTGAACTCCTCAAATAGTTTAGTGTTTGCGACATTATTTTGGTTATGTCCATGATACCCTCCTGCTTTTTTGTACATTCTATTCAGGGACTTTCCATCTTAGAATAGTACGGGAGGAGAAAAATAAATTTACAGCTGTTTAACTTTAAATGCGTTTTCAACTAAAAAACTACACAATGTGGAAATCATAGAACAATTACCTTGACAAGTCGAAATAAGGGTTTTATACTAATTATACAATAAGCCGAACTGATGTACGCGTGATTGCTTGTATACTATGTTTTGGTAAGGAAGTGAATTTTTATGTATTACATTGCGCACAGGGATGAAGAATCGAACCGCGAACAAGCAATTTTCGAGCATCTTAGCGGAACGGCGTGCTTGGCAGGAGAATTTGCGATGGTTTTCAACGCAGAAAAGCAGGCTCGATTTTGTGCTATGCTGCATGATGTGGGCAAGTATTCTGCCAAGTTTCAAAATCGAATTCGAGGAGCAAAGGAGCGAGTGGATCATTCGACTGCAGGTGCAAAGCTTGCAGCACAGAATAAAGATACTATGTCTGCCATTTGCATCGCAGGGCATCATGGCGGCTTGCCGGATTTTGGGGACAGAAGTAATACTGTATATGATTCGACACTGTATGGGAGGATTAAGCGCAGAGAAGGTGTGGAAATCGAGAACTATTCCGCATATAAAGACGAAATCGAAATTCCAGAAATCGAGATTCCATTTGAAATTCAAAAGGAAAATGACAGCTCTTTCTTTTTTACCCATATGCTTTTTTCGTGTCTCGTAGATGCCGATTGGTTGGATACAGAGGCTTTTTATAAGGGCGCTTCCCGCGCGGTTAATTATGAACCGTTGGAAGCGCTTTTTCAGAAGCTTAGCGCATATGTTGAAGGTTGGTGGGAGACAACATCGGAATTGAATAGTAAACGCTGCCAAATTTTGCGTGCCGCACTTGAAATCGGGGCATCTGCACCGGGTCTTTTTTCATTTACCGCCCCGACAGGTGCGGGTAAGACCGTTGCATCAGTCGCTTTTGCTCTGTCACATTTAGTAGAAAACAGTCAAAAACGTATTATTTATGTCATACCTTATGTCTCTATTTTAGAGCAAACAAAATCTGTTTTCGAAAAAATATTCGGTTCGGATAATGTTGTCGCACATTATGCAAACATCGATTTTGGAGATGACGAAACCGACCCGCATCGTCTTGCAGCAGAAAATTGGGACGCTCCGATTATACTGACGACAGCGGTACAGTTCTTTGAATCCCTTTTCTCCAACAAACCTTCACAATGCCGCAAGCTGCACAACATTGCAAACAGCACTATAATTATGGACGAAGCTCAAATGCTGCCTGTTCCGTACCTAACTCCCTGCACATGGGCGATAACACAGCTGGTGAAAAATTACCGGTGTTCGGTGGTGCTTTGCACAGCAACGCAGCCCGCTTTGGATACACTGTTGAAAAAGTATATGCCGACTGAAAAAGTGCGTGAGATTTGCCCTGACATTGATGGTATGCATGTGTTTTTTAAGCGCGTGAAGTATGAATATGCAGGAAGACTTTCTTATGAAACACTCTCGACATCACTCAACGCACGAGAACAGGTGCTGTTTATTGTCAATAGCCGAAAACTTGCGCATACGCTGTTTGCGTTGCTGAAAACGGAAGGCGGATTCTGCCTTACCACCCTCATGACGCCGGAACATCGCAGAAAGACACTTGACGAAATCCGTGAAAGGTTAAAGACGGGCAAGCTGTGCCGGGTTGTGGCGACAAGTCTTGTTGAAGCAGGGGTGGATGTGGATTTCCCTGCCGTTTATAAGGAACTTGCAGGGCTCGATTCCATCATACAAGCGGCGGGGCGCTGCAACCGTGAGGGGAAACGATCGCCGGAAGAAAGTGTCGTTACAATATTTGAAAGCGAATCTAAATCGCCGCCAATTTTTGACCTTAACATCGCCGCCGCTAAGTCCGTAATGCATAATTGTAAGGATATTGCATCGGCAGAGACTGTTAAAGAGTATTTTCAACTGTTGTATAACACGATAATCGGCGAAAAAAGGCTGGATGTTAAGGATATAATGAAAGACATTAATGGAGGCGGAATGCCGTTTGCAACTGTCGCCGGCAATTTTAAACTTATCGAAAATGAACAAAGCACCATATATATCCCGATAGGTGAGGGTGGCGAGCTTGTGCGGGATTTGCGAGAGAACGGTCCGAGCCGCAATCTTCTTCGCAAGCTTGGACAATACGCTGTAAACGTCTATCCCGATCATTTTAAAGAGCTGTATTATGCCGGCGCAATCGAAACGATTTCACTTAACACTGCAATATTATCGGATATAGAGCTATACAAAGCCAATACCGGTCTTGTGTTGAAAATCGATACAGGGTTGGCTGATTTTATATAATAAACGATTAATTATAGAAAGAGAGGAGGAAAATAGATGCCTTTTCAAATTGAAGTGTGGGGAGATTATGCCTGCTTCTCAAGACCCGAAATGAAAGTTGAACGGTGCTCGTATGATGTCATTACGCCGTCGGCAGCACGTGGGCTATTGGAAGCGATCTATTGGCATCCGGGTTTTTGTTGGGTCATAGACAGAATTTATGTGATGAACCCGATCGTCTTTACGAATATCCGCCGAAATGAGGTTAAATCTAAAATTTCGGCACGCAATGTAAAAGTGGTAATGAATGGCGAAAATTCACCGCTATATATTGCAACCTCTGAGGATATTGCACAGCGTGCTGCTTTAGTTTTGCGTGATGTGCGTTATGTGATTGAGGCGCATTTTGAGCTTTTGCCTGATAAAATGACAGGAACTGATAACGACGGCAAATTTTGCGACATAATGAAACGCAGATTAAACAAGGGACAATTCTACCACCAGCCATGTTTCGGAACGCGTGAATTTCCCGCGCATTTCAGACAATGGGATGGCGGGAATATTGTTACGGCATATCCTGACGAAACGCGTGATCTTGGCTTTATGCTCTTTGATATGGATTATAGCAATATCGAAAACATCACACCCATGTTTTTCCGTGCGAAAATGGAAAACGGCGTGATTGAGATCGGTAATTGTGAGGTGTTTCGATGATATTGAAAGCATTAGTTGATTATTACGACGCTCTTGCCGACAGAGGAGAAATTTCGCGGCCGGGTTGGTCAAACATAAGAATTTCATGCGCAATTGAAATTGGGGATGACGGCGAGCTTTTGGGGATTTTACCGCTCAAAATGCTTGATTTAAAAGGGAAGAAATTGTTGCCGCGTGAAATGGAGCTTCCTGCAGCGGTCAAACGCAGCTCGGGGGTCGCATCAAATTTCACATGGGATAATGCGACGTATTTGTTAGGTCTTGGTATAAAAAACGACCCTGAACGAACTCTTAAATGCTTTGATGCGGCAAAGGAACTGCATTTGAGATTGCTTCTTGATTCCAACGACAATTTTTCAAAAGCAATTTGCGCCTTTTTTGAGAATTGGAATCCGACTGTCGCCGAAGAAAATCCAATTATTATGGAACATTTTGAGCTTCTTTCCGAAAGCGGCAACCTTGTGTTCATGTACAAAGGTCAGTTGCCTATGGATATTCCGGAACTTAGGAGTGCCTGGCAACATAATTATGATGACGAAGAAGAAGGCGCAAAAATGCGCTGTTTAATTACGGGCGAAAGTACTGTGCCTTTAGCAGTACACCCTTCGATTAAAAATGTTCGTGATGCACAAAGTGCCGGTGCGGCAGTAGTAACTTTCAATGCTCCTTCGTTTTGTTCTTTCAACCGAGAGCAAAGCTTGAATGCTCCCATCGGAAAAAATGCGGCTTTTTCGTATACAACCGCGTTGAACCACCTGCTTGCTGACCGTGATCATGTCGTGTATATAGGTGACGCCTCCGTTGCTTTTTGGGCTGAAAGCGCCGAACCGCAATATCAAAATGCGTTTTTATGCAGCATTATTAATGATGAAGATGAGGACGAAGCAACCGGGATAACCAACAAAAACATACAAAATGTTATGGACAAGCTCTCAAAAGGCAAGGAGGCGGATTGGGACGGAATACCTCTTAATCCGGAAAATCGCTTTTATGTGCTTGGACTTTCGCCGAACGCGGCGCGACTTTCTGTGAGGTTTTTCCTGCGAGACAGTTTCGGCAACTTTGCACGGCATTCCAAAGAACATTATGAGCGGCTTAAAATCGCCGTTCCGGCATATGAGAAGAAAGCAGATATGCCACTTTGGAAGTTGATGCGTGAAACAGTCAATCCGAACGCTACAGATAAAAAATCCTCGCCGCAGATGTCGGGTGATATGCTTCGTGCGATATTGACAGGTGGGAGGTATCCTGCCACGTTGTATCATGCCGTACAGCTTCGTATTCGAGCAGATCGAAACATCAGTTATCGCCGTGCGGCCATTATTAAAGCATACCTGCTGCGAAACACAGCAGATGCAACGTTAAAGGAGGTTTTAACAGTGCAGTTGAATGAGCAGACCACGTATCAACCCTATGTGCTTGGGCGCATCTTTGCAGTGCTTGAGGGAATACAGGAAAAAGCGAACCCGGGATTAAATACCACGATTAAGGATAAATATTTATCCTCCGCTTGCGCAACGCCCGCTATGGTTTTCCCTGTTATATTGAGCCTGGCAGAAAAGCACTTGCGGAAAATCAAATCCGACACAAGGAGTTATATCTATTGTTCCAAGTCGCTTGGCGAGTTGATGACGCTCTTGACAGAGAGTTTTCCAAAACATCATACGATGGAGGAGCAGGGTGCATTCCAATTAGGCTATTACCATCAGCAGCAAAAGCGTTATGAAAAGAAAATTATAACAGAAGCCGAAAGCGGCAATGATCAGGGAGGAAACCAATAATGAGAGAACAATCTATTAAGAATCGTTATGAATTTATTATCCTTTTCGATGTGGAAAACGGCAACCCGAACGGCGACCCGGACGCAGGTAATATGCCACGCATCGACCCGGAAACGAACTTAGGTATCGTAACTGATGTTTGCTTAAAACGCAAAATTCGCAATTATGTAGAAACAGTAAAGGAAGAAGCAGAGGGATTTCGTATTTATATCAAGGATAATGTACCGTTAAATTGCAGCGATCTTGAAGCGTATAAACGATTTGATGTCGATGAGAAAAATGTAAAAGCTTCGAAGAAGAGCAATCCTAATTTAGACGTGCAGTTGCGTGATTTCATGTGTCAAAATTTCTTTGATATACGCACTTTCGGCGCGGTTATGACCACATTTGTAAAAGCATCATTAAATTGTGGTCAGGTTCGAGGACCGGTTCAATTGGGGTTTTCACGCTCAGTTGATCCGGTGATTCCGCAAGAAATTACCATCACTCGTGTTGCCATAACAACAGAGGCCGATGCTGAAAAGAAAAGCACGGAGATGGGACGCAAATTTGTTGTTCCATATGGGCTTTATCGCTGTGAAGGTTTCGTTTCCGCGAATTTGGCACGTAAATCTACGGGATTTACGGAGGAAGATTTGGAATTGTTATGGGAAGCTATTTTAAATATGTTCGAGCATGATCATTCAGCAGCGCGCGGGAAAATGGCGGTACGCAAATTGATTATATTCAAGCATGATTCGGAGCTTGGAAACGCACCTGCTTGGAAGCTTTTTGAGAGTGTTTCCGTTACCCGAAAGGACGGAGTTGACACACCGCGTGCGTTTAGCGACTATGAAATTTCCATTGATGAAAGAGCCATTCCCGATGGCGTTTCGTGTATATGCAAGGCGTAGAGGCACATGCCGATGAGGATTTCCTATTGCTTTCGGGATTACAACATTTCCTGTTTTGCAGGCGACAATGGGCGCTTATACATATTGAGTCGCAGTGGGTGGACAACCTTTTGACTGTGGAAGGAAATCTTATGCACGAACACTCCCATAACGAAGCACTGACTGAAAAACGTGGAGATTTGCTGATCACACGAGGCATGGCCATTTTTTCACGGAAACTTGGGGTTTCGGGTAAATGTGATGTTTTGGAATTTCATCGTAATGATATTGGCGTTCCAATCTTTGGGTGGGAAGGCTTTTGGCTGCCGTTTCCGGTAGAGTATAAACGTGGTGAACCCAAGGAAAATAATTGCGATGAGGCGCAACTCTGTGGGCAGGCAATGTGTCTTGAAGATATGCTTTGTTGTGAAATCTCGGAAGGTGCGTTGTTTTACGGAGAGAGACGGAGACGTACGTCTGTTGTGTTCACGAAAGAACTTCGTGCTGAGGTCGAAAAGGCGTTGAAAGAAATGCACGCGCATTATAAGCGTGGGTATACGCCAAAAGCGAAACCGGGTAAGCAATGCAATGCCTGTTCGTTAAAAAATATTTGTCTGCCTTCATTAGTAAAGAGAATCTCGGCAGAGGCGTATCTTAAGGAGGCGAGCAGATGAGACGGCTGTTGAATATATTGTTTGTGACAACCGAAGATGTCTATCTTACACTTGATGGAGAAAATGTGGTGGTTCGCCGTGAATTAGCTGTTGTGGCACGTTTTCCACTACACACACTGGAAGGGATTATATCTTTCTCTTACGCAGGGGCTAGCCCTGCGCTTATGGGTGCGTGTGCAGAACGTGGCGTTGGGTTGAGCTTTTGCACCCTAAGCGGGCGGTTTTTGGCACGTGTGAGCGGTGAAGCAAACGGAAATGTTTTGCTTAGGCGAAAACAGTATCGTATGGCAGATGACGAAATAGCGAGTTGTTCAATTGCGAAGGCAATGGTTTTCGGAAAGGTACACAATGCCCGTTGGAGCATCGACCGTACACTACGAGATCATCGGATGCGAGTGGATGCTGAGAAGATGGAAAAAACAGCAAAACATTTGCAATTGGCACTATCTTCCATATTGGACAAAACAAACCTTGAAAGTCTTCGCGGCATAGAGGGTGAGGCGGCAGCGTTATATTTCGGTGTGTTTGACGAAATGATATTGAAATCTAAAGAAACTTTTTTCTTTCACGAACGTAATCGCAGACCGCCGTTGGACAACGTCAACGCCATGCTCTCGTTTGTCTATTCTTTGTTGTGTGGGGATTGCGCTTCAGCGTTGGAATCTGTGGGATTAGATTCGTATGTCGGCTTTTTGCACAGAGATCGTCCGGGGCGAAGCTCGCTTGCTTTGGACTTGATGGAGGAACTTCGAACCGCGTTTGCCGACCGATTTGTGTTGACCATTATCAACACGGGTGTAATGACGTCCGCCGATTTCGAAAAACGTGAGAGCGGAGCCGTCATCCTGACGGATAAAGGACGGAAGAAGCTTCTTACTTCATGGCAAGAACGCAAACGCGAAACCATAACACATCCGTTTTTGAAAGAGAAAATGTCGTGGGGTTTAGTGCCGTATACGCAGGCATTGTTGTTGGGAAGATTTTTGCGCGGTGATATTGATGGATATCCGCCATTTCTTTGGAAGTAATTTCAATGGTATTAGTCATTTTATCATCCATTCGTCATTTTCCAACTGAAAGGGTGTTCTCGAAATCAAAAAAGGTGTGAAACAGAGTCTTTAGAGGCAATAAAAACTTATTTAAATTTGGAATGTCGGAAGAGGTATAACAGTTTAAATTGAGAATAGGGTTTGAAATTCGCCGGTATCACTAATTTTTGAAATTAATCATCGTTTGCTAAGTAAACACTGATTAAGGTAACCCTACGAAAAACTTACGAAAGCAAAACGTTCGCTCCAAGCTATTTTTCTTCGAAAGGCTACGTCTATAGCATTTCCATTTGACATAAGCTATTTGTGAACCGAAATTGCGCTTGAAGCGTGCGCTAATTTCAATTCGCAAATAGCA
>JGI994J12354_10005370_pt1 | contig 11064 bp, 11 predicted proteins | sample IntmicLarv3ML3BL_FD_12354 | JGI IMG/M metagenome (IMG submission 12354) | reverse complement strand
TGTTTTTTTTGAATCAATTTTATATTTAATCCCCTCTATCTCTTATTGTCCTACTCTAAAATAATCGGAGGCTTATCATGACAACACTTTATCGGAAAATAATCGTTGCAACCGACGGAACGGAATATGCTAAAAAAGCTGTCAATACGGCTGTTCATCTTTCAAAATTAACCGGCGCAAAATTGTACGGTCTTTATGTTTCTGATGTTTCCAGTATCACACCGACCAGCGTCGAGTGGGAATTGGTTGCGGAAAATATCAAAAGAGAAGCCAATGCCGCGCTTTCTTATGTCATCGAAAAAGCGGATGCCGAACACATCGAATTTGAATCCGTTAATTTATCGGGAGCCGCCGCTCAGGAAATTGTTCAATATGCAAACAGCATTGACGCCGATTTAATCATTGTCGGCGCGGCCGGTAAGAAAGCAATCGAGCGCATTCTTCTCGGAAGCGTTTCAGAAAAAGTTATTCGAAATGCAAAGCAGCAGGTTTTGGTGGTTAAAAGCCCGAATCCTGAAAATGAGTAAAAAATAAAAAGAAGGAGAATTATCCGAATTTTCCGGTAATATATCCTTCCGTTCTTTTATCCAACGGGTTTTCAAACATCTGCGCTGTTTTTCCTGTTTCGATTTGTTCGCCCGATAAGAAAAACGCGGCATAATCCGAAATTCTGGCGGCTTGCTGCATATTATGCGTCACGATAATGATTGTATATTCTTTTTTCAGTTTCATAATCAGCTCTTCAATTTTTCCGGTGGAAATCGGATCCAAAGCGCTGCACGGCTCGTCAAATAATATAATTTCAGGTTTTCCGGCAAGCGCTCTTGCAATGCATAATCTTTGCTGCTGTCCGCCGCTGAGGGATAATGCGGAATCTTTCAGCCGATCTTTCACTTCGTCCCAAAGCGCGGCGGCTTTTAATGATTCTTCAACAATTTCTTTTGTTTCACTTTTTGAAACGCCGTGAATTCTCGGTCCGTAAGCGACATTGTCATAAATCGACATCGGGAACGGATTCGCTTTTTGAAACACCATGCCGACATGCTTTCTTAAATCCGTCACATCTATCCCTTTGCCGTAAATCTCTTCATCGCCTATGAAAATTTTTCCTTCAATGCGGCAATCTGAAATCATGTCGTTCATGCGGTTCATTGTTCTCAAAAATGTTGATTTGCCGCATCCGGACGGACCGATAAAAGCGTAAACGGTATTTTTCGGAATATTTATTGAAATATTTTTCAGCGCTTGCTTATTTCCATACCACAGATTCAAATTTTCAACCCAAACGGCATTTTCATTTTCTTTCGGAGTATGTGTATTGAGACTGATTTTAAATTTATTTTCAAATGTCTCATTGTCATGTTTTCCTCCGAAGAGAACGGCATCTTCAATTATAAACGAATTTTTTGATTCTACTGCATTCATTTTCTTCTATCCTTTGTTTATTTATTTTTTATTTTTGTTTATTTATTGTAAATTTTAATTTGACTGATATTTTCTTTTATAGTGTCTTCTAAGGCCGAAAGCTGTTAAATTCATTGAAAAAACAATGATTAACAATACGAGTGCTGTTCCGTATTGTATTGGCCGCGTCTGTTCGATGTTTATGCTTTCCGATGCCATGACATACAAATGATAAGAAAGCGCCATGAACGGTGAAAAAACAGAATCCGGAAGTTTCGGATAATAGTAAGCCGCTCCCGTAAACAAAATCGGTGCCGTTTCTCCCGCGGCGCGCCCGATGCTGATGATAATTCCTGTTATTATCCCTGAATATGCTGACGGTAATACAACGCGTCGAACGGTTTCCCATTTCGTCGCGCCAAGCGCAAGTGAAGCATCTTTATATTCTTTCGGAACGGCAATCAGTGCTTCCTGAGATGTTCGAATAATGACGGGAACAATTAGCAGCCCCATGGTCAGAGATGCTGTCAGAAGAGACATCGGAAGGCCTGCGTATTTGATAAACAGCGCCAGTCCGAATAATCCGAAAATAACGGAGGGCGTTCCCGAAAGATTATTGACGGCTTGTTCGACAATCTTTTTTATTTTCCCATCCGCCGCATATTCCGTTAAATAAACGGCTGCAATGATTCCGAGCGGTACGGCAAACAAAAGAGATAAGGCGATCAATTCAATTGTTCCGATAATGCACGGCAGAATTCCGCCTTCCGTCATTTGATTGACGGGCATTTTCGTTATGAAATCAATATTTATCACCGAATACCCTTTGACAACGATATCGCTGACAATGACGAGCAGAATGATAATAACGATGGCTGCGGAAAGTTTCATCATTTCAAACATCATTTTTTGAATTAAATCCGCACGTCTTTTATGTTTTGTTTTTTGATTCATTTTACGCGCTCCCTCCATATCTCTTTTTGACGACGCTTGCAATCATATTGATTCCGAAAGTCATTATGAAAAGAACCGCACCGATGGCAAACAATGCGTAATAATGTTCCGTTCCTTTGGCCGCTTCTCCCATTTCAAGAGCGATCGTTGCCGTTATGGTTCGAACGGATGACAAAAACATTTCGGAACCCGGAATGATTGCCATATTTCCTGTCACCATCATAACGGCCATGGTTTCTCCGACAGCGCGTCCGATTCCGAGAATTATTGCCGCAGAAATTCCTGAAAATGCGGCCGGCAGAATAACCTTATAAATCGTCTGCCAATGATTTGAACCGAGCGCAAGCGCTCCCTGCCGAAGAGATGACGGAACGGAAGAAATTGCATCTTCCGAAACTGAAATAATTGTCGGAAGCGCCATGACGGCTAAAATAACCGATCCTGTCAAAGCGGTCTGTCCGGTTGTCAAATTAAATATGTATTGAATTTTCGGAACCAAAAAGACCATTCCGAAAAAACCCAAAACGACTGACGGTATTCCTGCCAATAGTTCAACAGCAGGCTTGAATATTTCCGCCGTTTTCGGTCCTGCCAATTCGGCAATATAAACCGCGCTGAGAACGCCGACGGGAACCGCCAAAATAATTGCGCCGGCGGTAACGATTATTGTTCCGGCGATTAACGGAAGAACGCCGAATATTTCCGGACTCGCTCCCGGTTTCCATTCGGTTCCGGTCAGAAAATCAATCCAACTGTACGTCTTAAAAAAACCGAGTGTTTCTGTAAACAAAAAAAAGCAAATCAAAAGCAGAATCAGAAGCGTTCCGATTCCGCCGATAAAAAAGAGAGATTTCATTGATTTTTCTTTCAAATCTCTCGTTTTATTTCTCGACATAATTTTTTCCCGAAATGTTTATCCTTTTAAAGTGTTACACATTTTTTACGGGAGCATAACCGGTTTTTCGAACAATGCCCTGCCCTTCTTCACTCATAATAAATGAGATGAAATCTGCTGCGGCCCGTTTCGGATTTTCCGCTGTGTACAGGTAAAGCGCTCTTGAAAGTGGATAGGTTTCGCTTAATATGTTTTCTTCCGTCGGCATAATGGTGCCGTTTCCTGCATTTATTCCGATCGTTTTAATTCCGCCGGTTTGATAGGCCGCACCGACAAAGCCGATTGCATTTTTGTTTTGAGAAACTTCTAATGTGACGGCTCCCGTTGCAGATTGTGTGATGAGGTCTGTTCTGAAATCCTTTTCTTTCATAACAGCTTCTTTAAAAAATTCCTGCGTTCCGGAAGCGGAATCTCGAGCGATAGCCGCGATTTCCGTGTCTTCGCCGCCAACTTCCTTCCAGTTTTTAATTTCGCCGCTGTAGATTTTTTGAAGCTGTTCCAATGTTAAACTGTCAATGGTATTTGAAGGATTTACGATGATTGAAATTCCGTCCATTGCGATAATGTGTTCAACAGGACGAATTCCGTTTGTTTGTGCAGCGTTCATCTCTTCATTTTTTATTTTTCTGGAAGACATGGCAATATCGTTGCTCGCATCAATTAATTCGGCAATTCCTGTTCCGGAACCTCCGCCTTTTACACTGATAATTGTTTCGTCATTGATTTTCATGTATTCTTCGGACAGAACCTGTGCAAGCGGCAGAACGCTGGTAGAACCACTGGTGACGATTTTGTTGTCGGCGAAGTTTTGGCCGAGACAGCCGGAGCCGATTAAAGAAAACAGAAGAACGAATACTAAAACGGTCAATGCCGTTGATTTAGGTTTGAATGTCATTGCAGATTTTGTATTTTTATTATTTTTATGTTTCAAATATTTCATAGACATTTTAACTCCATCAGAGGGTTACAAAAAACAGATTCGAACTTTTGAGAGAATGTTATAAAATTCAATCAAAACCTGTTTGTCTTTCGCGATTTTTAAATCTTGCAATTTCGAAAAACCCTCCGTTCTTATTTATATTTTCTCGCAATAGTATATATTTTAAAACGAAGTATATATATTCCTATTTATTCTATGTAGTCGTTCTCTGCTTACTTTAAATATGCATATCAGTTGTTAATCTGTCACATCCTTCGTTTTTTACAAATAGTTCTTTAAACAGTTAAAATAATAAATGGGAACAATGATATTTCAAAAAGAAATGTATGTCAAAACGAATTTTATGAGGTTTTCAAATGTCAGGCGAAGATTCAAAAGAGATTGAAATCAGCATCAGTGAAATTTATGATCAGCTCAGGCCCGCGCCCGTTCCGAAAAAAGAACAAAAAACGGAAGAGTTTGAAGAAATTTCAGATGATGTCAATGAAAACAGAATCCGGAGAGTATGCACAACTGTTGCCGGTGATATTGATTATAAACGTTTTCTTGTTTTTAAAATGCATCCGATTACAGCTGCGTTAAAAGCGTTTAAAAATGAATCCGTTATTTACACGGATACGCCGCTGATGAAAAATGCCATCCTTGAAAGAATTGTTGAAGAAAATGAAAAAGCGCAGATGGATAAACCACGCGGCGGGTTCGCATCCGATATGTCCGCCAAAAAAATCATTCTGTCCGCCCCTAAAATTATCTGCGCGGCCGAGCATCCCAAAGCGGCCGAATTCGCTAAAAAATACAATGTTTCAAAATCAATGGCCGGGTTCATGATTTTAAAAGATGAAATCCGCGGATCAATTGTTGTTATCGGTAAGGACGATCCGGCGTTGCTGGGTATCTGCCGCATGGCCGAGCGCGGAATTCTTCCGTATCTCGTTCTCGGTTTTCCGGCAGGCGTTAACACACAGGCAACTTCTAAAAAATATTTATTTGAAACACCTGCCAATCTGCCGGTAATTACAATGGAACAGACAAAAGGAGGCATCGAATCCGCCGCGGCTTGTTTCGTTGAACTCAAGAAAATTTATGAGGAAGGATTGTAAATTCTTTCTCCTCTTTCTTTTTTAATTCGAATCTCGGATTGTTTTTTAAAATGACGAAAATTTTATTTTTCAATCATTCTTTCATTTTCCACGTCAGCAAAACGCCGTCTTCAATTTGTTCGCAAGATTCCAATGTCAGTTTTTTGATATTTTCTTCCGAAAAACCGTCGCCGTCAGCAAAAGTGGGTGCCGTTTTTCCGCCGATAATCAGATTGCCGACAAATATTTTTAATTCATCCGCAAGTCCGGCTGAAATCAGCCCGTAATTGAGCGTTGCGCCGCCTTCGACCATCAGTCGTGAAATCCCCTCTTTTTTGAGCTGAACGGTCATTTCTTCAAGATTTACGCGCTTTTCTCCGGCAACGATGACTTTTGTCCCCGGCATTTTTGAAAGAACGTTGATTTTATCTTTCGGCGCGGATTCGGAAACGACGATTATTTTTTTGCCGGCTCCTTTTTTAAATATGTCCGCATCCGTTGGGGTTTTTGCTTTGCTGTCGACAATTACTCTGATCGGATTCCCTTCTTTTCCGGCGGCTGTTCTCTTCATCCGTCTTTGTTCCGATTTGACGGTCAAACTCGGATTATCGGCAAGCATCGTTCCGATGCCGACCATAATTGCATCGGTGCCGGCGCGAAGTTCGTCGACGCGGTCAAAATCGTCTTTCCCCGATATTTTGACCTGCTTTCTTTCAAACGTCGAAAGTTTGCCGTCGGCAGACATCGCGGAATTAATAAAAATATACGGGCGGTCAGATTTTTGGATCATAATTATTCCCGTCAAATTCATTAAAAAATCAAAAAAGAGAAATAAAAAAAGTAAAAATTTGAAATAATTTTGGTATTATTTCAAAAATCATTTTCATTTTATCCTGTGCCGGTTTACTCTTCCATTTGGATCAGCGGAAGCAGTAAATCGCGGTCAACCAACATACCTTCCAATTTTCCGTCGGAACCGACAACGGGAATCTGGTCAATTCTGGCGCGTTTCATTTTCCGAGCGCAGGAGCTGACACTTGAAATTTTTGTCGCTGTAATCATTTCGGAAACCATAATGTCGCGGGCAAATTTGTCTGTCGGAAGTTTGACGCTTGAAACGCTGTAATAGATGCTCATCGTGTCTCGCATGGATTCCCATGTCCAGCTGTCGTCATCGTCGCCGGCTGACATGTCTGATTTTTCAACGCGGTCTTCAATAATGCTTGAGCCGACCACATCTCTGTCTGAGATGATGCCGATGAGATTTAAATTCAAATCAATAATCGGACAGGCTTTTACATCCGCGAGGCTCATTAACAAAGAAACAACGGGAAGCGGTGTTTCGCTCCAAAGGACGTAAACGTTGGCTGACAGATAATCCCGAATAGGCGTTTCGATTTCAAAATCCGCAATGGCACCGATAACGTCAGCCGTTGTGATCAATCCTTTTAAATGTCCGTTTTCATCAACAACAGGCAAACGGCGAATATCTTTTTCATAAAGAAGTCTGGCTGCTTCTTTTAATGAAGACCCGACTTGAATTGTCACCGGATTTCTGGACATCATAAGAGCCAATTGTTCTTCTTCCGGATTTTTAAGAATGTTTGTTCTCGAAACGATGCCGACAACCTTGTTGTCTTTTAATACCGGTACCCCTGATACTTTTTTGTCTTTGAGAATGCTCAAAACTTCGTCTCTTGAACCGGGAAGGGTTGCAACGGCCACATTTTTGACCATGATGTCTTCTACATTCGGGATAGTTACAGCCATTTTTACACCTGCATTGAATTCTACGAAACAATACTAAACATTTTATAAATATTAATCAATTTTAATTCATTCAGATTTCAATAATCGCAACGATGGTAAATTTCAATCAATTAAATTTTCAATGATTTCTTATATCTCTGTTTGAAAATATTGTCCAATTTTCAACTGATAAAATATAATACTGAGATAAATAAGTTGTTCTTTTTTAATGTATTCTGTCAAAATAAATCTCGATAGCTTCTAATTTAAATGAGTATCGACACTTTTTCTTTTTTTAATTCTCTGCAGCACAATATTTTTATTATCCCTCAGACTTTATTCTCTTCTAATGTCAGGAAAAGTCCCTCTTTATTCTCAGTTTACAACAAAACAACTCTATGTTATAGTAGCCATCGGCATAATTATTTCTGCATCTTGTTTTGTTTTTTCTTATGCGGCAAAAGATAAGTTAAAATCTGATGATTTAACGGCAGAGGAAAGATCCAAGCAAATACTCATTCAGTCCTTCTCTACCATCGGTTTCATGGTCGGGGTTATTGTCGCTTTGGTTCCAAGCGTTTTTATTTTTCAGCAAGGAATCCAGAAAAAAATACCTTGAGATTTGGCGATTTAATCAGCCGTATGTTTCAGAATCTCAATTTATTTTCTTTAAATTTCATTTTTTATTTCTGCTGTTTTTGTTTTTTATTTCTGTTGTTTTTGTTTTTTTGTTGTTTTTGTTTTTTATTTCTGTTGTTTTTTGTTTCTATTACCAAATCTCGTTTTACTTTTTTTCATTTTGTTTTTCTAAAACCATTTCCAAATACGATGTCGTTATCGAATCTTCTTTTCGAATCCCATATTTTCCTAAAAATTCAAAAATCCGGTCAATTTCGGTTTGGATTTCCTCTTTTCCGGCGGCATCTCTCAAATCGCTTTCAACTTCAGCAAATTCGCCGAGTTCATCAATTGAATCTAATCCGATGACGAATTGATTCCATTTGTAAATTTCTCGGCGTTTGCGGACAGCGCCCGATACAAAAAATCCGAGTGATTGTAAAATGTTCGTCATCTCTTTTTCATCAACAGGGCTGTTGTATTCCGGCCGCGTTTTTGAAACCGTGTCAATTTTCTTTCCTTTGTATGTGATTTCTCCTTTTCCGTTGACAGACCGAATTCTTAACGCTTCATCCGTTTCTGAAAAATCACGCATCGGCGAATTAAAATAAATGTCATTTTGCTTTTCCGCGCCGACAAAAACCGCACCGTCCTGAATCATTCTGTCTTTGATTTCGGAATGCGGCACTCTGACTTTGACTTCGATTTCATACATAATGAAAAAAAGAAGTTGAAAGATTAAATAAATATTGAGAAAAAATATTGAGAAAAAATATTGAGAAAACGGCTCATCTTGGAAAAATAAAACGTTGATTGAAATTCAGACCCGAAAAATACAGCTGGCTCCTCAATTCGAGTTTCACGAACGCAATGAGTGAAATGAGAATTGAGATTCGGCATGTTGTATAAAACATAATGCTGTGGTCCTTAAGTCAAAATGCGGGAAAACAATTCAGGATTGAAAAACGGTGTCCTGTGGTGGAAACTATGCGACAATCGTAATTATAATTTTATTTTTTTGGGCCGAATCCGCAATTTCAAATTTTATTCGCTTCGCTCATAAAATTTTCAATAGCGGTTGCTTATGGGGGTTGAACGAAATCAAAAAAATAAGATAATGGCGGCTTATCCGCAATATGGAAACTGTTTGTTAATTAGCTCGCCGCTATTTATTTATTAGGTCGCGGCTGTTTATTCAAATCAGGATTCGGCTTCGGAATCTTCTGTTTCCTTTTTCGCTTTTTGTTTTTTGCCGGCTTCTTTTTCTGCTTTGTTCGTTTCCCTTTCCGCTTTATCAATCTCTTTTAAGCCGTCGATTACTGCATCATATTTTTCGCAGACACGTTTTATCAGGTTACCTGATTGTGTTTTGTGCGTCGGGAATGTCACATCGCTTTGTTTAATTTTTTTGCCGCCTTTGGACTTTTCATAATCCGGCGCAACGGTTACGCCGTCTACGGATAATCCGATTCCGAGCTCGCCGAGAAGCTTGGCGGCCATTTCTGTTGCCGGACTCGCTTTTGCTTTAATCATCAGCGCTTTGTTGCGGTAAATACCTTGCAATTCCTTTAAATCGGTTATGTTTTCTTCCTTTTTGGAATGCTTTCCGAAACGTTTGAAATCTTCGCCCAATTCTTTTTCGATAAGAAGAATATCGTCAATCAAATCCCCGAAAGTGGTTGATGACATCTCTAAAATCTGTCCGCTGAATGGCATTTCGGCACTTCTCACTTGCGCTTCATACCCTTTCGCTAAAATCAGAATATCCGTGTTTTCCAAAATCTCAAAATCCGCATCGGTCGGATTATATGGGTTGACCACTTTATAATTCGTAATGCCGCACATGCGCATCAGAGATTCATACATTTCCGTGACAGCCAATCTTTTTTGGAAGCTGAAGCGGGATATTTCGCTTTGACCGCCCTGCGCTCTGTAAATTTCAACCATTTTATTCCGTACGGCTGCCGTATCCGTTGACACAATTCCGAAATAATCGGCAAATAATCTTGTCGTTGTCATCATTTTTGTACGGCCGTGCGGTTTCAAATCAATTAAGCCGCGTTCATCAAGCTCATTGATGTGTTCATACGCATTTCCGCCGCGCATTTCCACCACTTCGGCTTTTGTAATCGGCTGATGATAGGCAATGATTGACAAAGTTTTCAATTGCGGCGACGTCAATTCTTTCGGTGCGACATCTTTGACTTTTTCGGCAAAATCCGGCTTAATCTGCATGACAAAACGCCCGGAAAGGTCGGCAATTTCAATTCCCGAATGTCTTTCTTCATATCCCTTTTTCAAGTCGGCGACAAGCGCGCTGATTTCCTTTTTGCTGAGCCCGGAAATTTTCATTAAAGTCTCTGCCGTCACCGTGCCGCCTGCGGCAAACAACGCGGCTTCGATAATTTGTTTTGAAATATTTTTTTCCTCTGTCATAATGCTCATCCGACTTTATTTTTATTCCGCCGAATATGCTTCTGCCGGCTGCCCGGCTTCTTCCGTTTGCTTATTTCCGATAGCGGCGCCGAACGGGTAAATAAACAACGTTTCATATATCCGCTCCTGATACAGAACAATTTCCTTCATGGAAGCCAAAAAGAGCAGCGTAATATAATCCATAATTCTGTCCCCGCCGCCTAATGCAAAAATTTCATCCAGTGTAACAAATTCCTGATTTTTGAAAAATTGCCTCAGCAATTCCAGCAATGTTCCGGTTCTTTTCAAAATCGCCTCATCATGCGCGATATTCATGACATCTTCTGTTGTCAGTTCCACATCAATGTAACGGCGGGAACTTTCCGACCGCAGGTATTCTTTTCTTTTAATAACATCCTTCTCTGCCTTTTTCAGCTCGTCAATCAGCTCTTTAAGCGTTACCGGGCGGCGGGCGGACCGTCTGACCGGAAGAAGCGGCATATTAAATTCATCAATATTAAATTCTTCTTCATAATCTTCTTCTTCAAAAATGTCCTCTTCGACTTCTTCTTCCTCTTGGAAAAGGCCGGTCGATTTCATCCGAAGAAGAACGCAGGAATACAGAAGTGTTCGTCCCGATATACGCAAATCCATCTGCTGAAGCTCTTCGATTTTGTTTAAAAACGTATCTGTCACATGAACAATATCAATATTCCACGGATCGATTTTTCCGTTTTTCGCAAGCTCCACAAGAATTTCAATCGGCTCGTTGCCGATAAATGACGAAAAATCCAAGTTGTCCACGTTGATGCCGCTTTCAATCAAACTGTCGCCAAGCGAGTCAATGAAATAAGATTTGGCATCTTCATTTTTGAAAATATTCTCATTATTATTGATTACGGCAATCTCTTCCCTGTTTGATTTCATGATTTCACACCCGTTATGGCGGTCATTCCTTCTGTTTGCGTTACGCCTATAATTCTATTCGACTGCTCAAGCATCGGCTTGCG
>JGI994J12354_10005369_pt1 | contig 11069 bp, 8 predicted proteins | sample IntmicLarv3ML3BL_FD_12354 | JGI IMG/M metagenome (IMG submission 12354) | reverse complement strand
CTATCCAACAGCCCGTCCCTTCCGGAAAGAGAGATTGTATCAATTCGGTCGCAGATTTTCTCAATGTATTCAAGTTCTTTCAGCCGATAGAGAGTTTGATTCTCATCCATCAATTTGGCAGTATTCAGCAGACTGCGAGTCGAAGCGGTCTCTTCACGTCGAGTAATGACATTTGCCATGGCTCGTTTTTCCGCAATAAGCACAGTATTGAGAATATCTCTGATTTCGCCGGGCAAGATGATATCCTTAAGACCTGCGTAGAAAAATTCCACTCCGTAGTCAGCGGCCTTTTCCTGTACTGCTTTGAGAATATATTCGGCAATTTCCTGCTTGGTTTTTAAGAGGTCATCCAGCTTGAAAGTGCCGATATATTCTCGGAGCAACATTTGCAGTAGCATATAGATTTGCTTTTCGAAATCTTTAATCTCCAAAGCAGCTTTCTTTACATCCTTAACCGCATACTGGCAAACGAAATTAATCCGAATCGGCACCTTATCCTCAGTCATGATTTCCTGACCGCCGATTTCAATATCTTTCTGGCGCATATCCACCGGTATCACTTCGACCTTAGTAGCGCACTTCCAGAAAGAATAGCGCCCCGGCTCCAGAATTTCCTGAAATTCATTATCGAAAAAGAGCAAGCCCGTCATATAAGGAGCCACCTCAAAAGTCTGCACATAATGATTCAGAGGCACCCGATTCAGATAATTTCGGTCTAAAGACCCGTCAATCCGCGGAGTCGAAATATCAATATAATCAAAAGTGTTTTTCTTAACCAGATTCCAAAACCCATATTTTTGCGGAGTAGTCAGCAACTGCTTATACTTGCCGTCCACAAAGCGGAGAACTAATTGATTATCTGCCACATCGACTACATCCAGACATTCTGCCAACTTTTCGTCTTTTTGCAGAAAATACTCCAACTCATAATCAGGCACATAAAATTGCTCATTAATATCCAATTGCTTCACGCTGACATCGCTCTCAAACCAGAAACTATGTTCACCCGGTCCAAGCATCCGCACATAACTGCCTTTTTTAAACAGCAAGCCCCGCCGATTGTCACTAATTTTCACACCCATTATAATCACCTTTCTTCCTTCATCTTTTTCTATTTAAACTGCCAAAACAATTATTTTTGATTCCTGAATCTGCAAATACCTTGAGCATCGTAAAGCGGGAGACTGTTTGAGAAAAAACTTTGCTTATCGTCCGCAAAGAAATCCTTCTTCCAAGACTTTTACAGCTAAATGCTTCCCTTTAGAAAGCACCCAACTTAAATTTCTTACAAGAGCTCTTTTCCGGCTTCCGCTAAAAAAACTTTTTCGGCATCCACAGGCTCGCAAGCAATCCGATACCTTTTTAAGAAAAGCAAGCCTTCCTTCAAAACAGTACTTGCATCTTCAGGGAATTTGAGGTGAGTGCTGATCGCTCTCCATTTTGTCAGGCTCGTGTCAGGAGCCTCATATCACTGGATAGGTGACACGTTTTGTTGCAGCCACAGATTTCAAACATCTGTACTGGATTCCAAATGAGTACTCTACCAATAAGCGTCCTGCAAATTTTGCAGGGAAGGAATCGAACCTTCACATCTCATACCTCAGGCTCTCTCGATATCGGCATACCCTGTCGGCATCGCCCGGGCACCGCGACGGCAATTCAAAGAACCGTCTGCATAGTTACCGAAAGAGTTTTATTCAATGGCTCTCGCCACAAATAACAAATTTTTTCATCCTATTTTGATGAATATCACTCATCCCTATTCCGACCGTTATAACGAGCGGATTGGAGCGATAACACGACAAAATACCTAATAAGCCATCTTTCAATCACAATTATGGCGAATTTTTGGGATATACTACTCCACCAATATTTCGGAAAATCCAATGCCTCACCATTATTCTGGCGAGTATTTGGGACGTAGTGCAAGGAATAACAAGCGAGGAACGGCTCAGCGTACATGCAGTACGTCAGCCGTTTTGAGTCGAAGTTATGACACCGCAATACGCCCAAATACTCGCCAGAATTAGTTGGCTTTGAAGTTGTAAACGGGCTTTATCACAGTTACGATTTCCACAGTCGGGTCAATATGCTTTAGAATTTCCTGCATATCCTTATAGGCACCCGGTGCTTCATCTAAAGTTTGTTTACTGATGCAAGTAGTGTAAATACCTGCCATCTGCTCTGTGAATTCCTCCAGAGTCAGTTCCTGCAAGGCTTTTGTTCGGCTCATCAGTCGTCCGGCTCCATGAGGCGCCGACCAGTTCCAATCCGGATTTCCCTTGCCCCGGCAGATCAGGCTGCCATCCCGCATATTCATTGGGATTAGCAGCATTTCTCCGGCTTTTGCCGACACTGCGCCTTTTCGAAGAATCATTGTATCTGTATCAATGTAGTTGTGAATCGTTGTAAAACTTTCATCAATATGCAAATTCAGGCTTCCAATGATTTCATCCACCATCGCCTGACGATTCAAGGTCGCAAAGTGCTGAGTAATCTTCATATCGTGAATATAATCTTGAAACAGCTGACCTTTAACACTCGCCATTGACCGATGTACTGTCACCCGCCGCGCCTTGATTTCCTTAATCACTGAATTGATTTCTTTCTGTCGCCCCGCCGCCTGATACTCAGCGACCAGCGCTTCAATATCCACGGCCTCGCCCCTCTCAATTGCCTCATAGCCTTGGGTCTGATAGTGGTTTGCCACCTGAGTTCCCAAGTGCCGACTGCCGGAATGGACTGCCAGATACAAACTGCCTTCCTCATCCTTGCCGACCTCAATAAAATGATTGCCACCGCCGAGAGAGCCCACACTATGCCGAGCCCGCTCCAAGTCAACAAATTCCTTACAAATCAGCTGATCAATCTCAGCCTGCCCGACAAATCGATGCGGCACATTCCGCACCGAAAATCCCGAAGGAATCTGCCGGCGAATCACTTGATCCAGCTTATCAAAATCAATCTCCTGCTCTTTAAGCTTAACTGTCTCAATTCCGCAACCAATATCCACACCAACCATATTCGGTACAACCTCATCTCGAATCGTCAGAGTCGTCCCGATGGTGCAACCTTTTCCCTTATGCACATCCGGCATAATCCGAATCTTGCTTCCGGCCATATATTCCTGACTGCACATCGCCTCGATTTGTTCTCTTACGCCATCATCCAAATTACTTGTAAATACCTTTGCCACATTAAATTGTCCTTTTACTTCTATCATTTTCCTTCACCTCAACTCTCAATCACAACCTCATTGTAAAACACCCAAAAATTTTAATCATATAAAAAAAGTTGCGAAGTCAAAAAGCGGAAATTTTTTGGTAAAATAAATAATAAGTAAAAGAATTACCAATTTCTCAAAAATACCTACTAAAGCTCTTACTAATTAGTCAGATGTTAAACATGAATATAAGTAAAAAATATCACATCAGCATTATAGCGAATATTCGAGATGAAGCACTCAACGGAATGAGTGAAATGTGGCAATCAATCCATGTTAGTGCTGAGTCGAAGTTCTAACGTAGTTAATGCTATCAATACGCCGCCAGAGGAGGGGGAAGAAATATGGCCTACAAGGAATTAATTAAAAATTTCGATAATCTCCGAGATTATATGCGAGACTTTTTCGTTTACGGCTATCGTACCCGCAATGATTTTACTCAAAAAAGCAGCCGCACCTATGATAATGAGCGGCGACGGGTCGAAAATTATCTGGGCAAATATATCAAATGGGAATACGGCAAGCAAGGCAAGCGGATCTTTCTTTCGGTAGATGCAACCAAAATCGGTGCCAATCCCTTTTATCAGGCCTATTTTTGCAAAAGCTTCACCAATAATGACATCACTTTGCATTTTTTCATCTTAGACCTTCTGGCGACAGGGCAAGCCTTAAAAGTCGAGGAATTGACCGACCTAATCGCTGAAAATTATGGCGAGACCTTCGAACCTCAGACTGTCCGTGCTAAGCTCAATGAATACCTGAAAGTAGGACTCCTTCTGGCAACCAAAGAAGGGCGGGCCTTCCGCTACTCCCTCAGCCCGGACTCATCCGAAAGCATTCTCGGCTCAGACCCCGACACTCTGGTAATGCTCGACTTTTTCAGCGGCGCCGCTCCCTTCGGCATCATCGGGCAATACCTGAAAAATCGCTACCCAAATTATCCGGAAAATTTTATTTTCAAGCACCGTTTCATCGCCCACACCTTAGATGACAATATCCTTTCGACAGTACTCAAAGGAATGAGGGAAAACCGCACTGTCAAATTCAGCAATTTCGCATCCCGCACTCAGACCCTTACCGAGCATAGCGGGCTTCCCCTAAAAATCCTCATCAGCGCCCAGACCGGCCGCCGCTATCTTCTGGTCAAGCTACTCACCGGCCATCGCATTGCCGTCTATCGGCTCGACCATATCAAAACCGTCAAATTCGGTGAAAAATCTACCGATTTTCCGGAATGGAGGCAAAAGGCCGATACCCTCCTCGCTTGCTCCTGGGGCAGCACGATTCGACCATCCCGTCACGCCGACAGCTTTGAAATGGATCTCTATATTGATGAGGAAACCGAGCTTTTCGTCCTCCATCGCCTTCAAAGAGAACAGCGGCATGGACAAATTGAAAAAATCGCCGAAAATCACTATCGCTACACCATCCAAGTCACCAACGCCGGCGAACTCATGGCATGGGTAAAAAGCTTTACCGGACGCATTCTGCGCATCAGTAGCTCAAACCCACAGGTTTATCAATTTTACAACGACATGGAGCGACTGCAAGCCATGTACCGAGAGGAGTAACAAATGGAGCTTTTTTCAGAAATTCACGGCATTTATTATCGGCTTGTCAAAGAAATTCTCCAAGCCATGCCCCTTAAAGAACAGGAAATCCGCAAAATCGTCGCCGACCATGGAATGCCGGAAAGTACCTTGCACTTTCTCCCCCAGCTTCTTGATGACCGTGCTTGGCCACTCTTTGAAGAAGAAAAGGGCACTTTTATCAGTAAGCTCAAAAATCCATTGAAAATGCCCCTCAGTACACTGGAGAAATCCTGGCTCAAAGCTCTTCTTCAAGACCCGCGAACCCGGCTTTTTCTTTCGGATGAAGCATTTCAAAAACTTACCGACAAGCTCGAAAATGAAACACCCCTTTACGACCAAAAAGACTTCTCCTACTTCGACTGCTGCCTAGATGGCGATAATTACAGCGACCCCACCTATCGAGAAAATTTCCGGAAAATCCTCGCCGCTCTCCACGAGAAAAAGCCTCTTCAAATCAGCTTCACCGGCGGCAAAGGTACGAAATTCTCCGGCCATTATATGCCACTAAAACTCGAATACTCCGAAAAAGACGATAAATTCCGGCTCTACTGCGCCCACCTCCGCTATGAAAAAGCACCCGACTACTTCATCATCAACCTTGCCCGAATCGACCAAATCAGCGAATCTACCCGAATATGCGACGAAAATTTCCGACTTGAACACTACTTCGTCCAAAAGCGAACCAAAGAACCCATCATCGTTGAAATCAGCAAAGAGCGCAACGCCATTGAACGATTCATGGTCGAATTCTCTGCCTATGAAAAAAGTAGTGAATTTGACGATGAAACCAAAAAGTGTACCGCCACTATTTTCTACTCCAAAGACGACGAAACCGAAGTCCTTATCAAAATCCTCAGCTTCGGTCCCACCATCCGGGTCACCTCTCCACCATCCTTCATCCGGTTCATTCGTGAGCGAATCAATAAACAGGCAAAACTTTTACAAGCCCCCAATAAAAATCATATCCTACAACAAAATATTTGATCCCCCTAAGTAAAAAGAAGCAAGCTCTTTGCACTGCATTTTCGAGCTTGCTTCTTTTATTTATTCTCTTCTTCTATCAATTTTAAAATATCTAACCGGTCGGCTACGCTTGATTGCCATATTTCTGAAAATACAGGGCAACGCTGAATTCAACATGGTCAAAAAGGCTAAATTACCAGTGGAAACGGTATCCCCCGTTTATTTTCCAGCTTTGGGTAAACTCTCCGCCGGTTGCTCTTTCTACATCCAAATAAACATTGTGCTTTTTGCCGACTTGGGCAGTCACCCCAAGACCGTAAGCCCACCAAGAACCGCCGAAATCAGTGGATTCTTTTGAATGATTCAAGGAGTAGTTTACATCTCCAGCAAATTCGTGAACATAAGACACTTTTGCATAAGCATTGATTGGATTTTTGCTGTTTTTGATTTCATAACCGATATTCGTGCCAAGCCGTCCGAGGATTGAGGTGTAGGAATTGACCGAAATATTAAGCCCATTCGATGCAGTAAAGTGACCACCACTTTGATGCCCCATCGTGATTTGCGTCTGTGGCTCTACATACCAACCCTCTTTTTCTGTCGGCTCGAAATAATAGCGGCGCCCCATCTCTAAAGATGCACTCGCTCCGTGGGTATGAATATCATTGCCCATCACGCCATCCCCAAGAGAATCCAGTACTTTAAAATCATTTTTCATCCAGCCATATTTCAACACCACATCGCTGTAAAAACCATTGGGAGCGATAAATGTTCCATAAATTCCAACCGTTTTTGAATCAATCGAACCATTCCCCGAGCCATAGCTTAAGCTACCTTTTGAATAGCCCATCATTCCGCCGACATACACATTGCCTTTGCCGTTTTTCAGAACAACTTTTTTATCACTACCGACCTGCATGCCCCCGTAATTCATCTGATAACCGCTCATAAAACCGTCGCCATCGGAATGTATTTTCCCGCCAAAACTGCGAACCCAGATATTTCCCGATTCTTCTCCATCTCTTAAATCGCCCATTCGCTGAAGCAAAGTCTGAGTTTCTGCGTAATTTAAAAGATAACCGCCGGAAAATAGATTTACCCCGGCACTGCTCGTACCACTTGCCCGACCGATGCTGTAAAGTTCCCATTCTTTTTTATCGCTTCCCGCCACATCTCGAAGAGCAAATTCATAGCCCCCGACTTCCACAGCCTTTGTATTCTGAAAATTTGCCCCACCATCGCCGGTAGTGATAATCGTTAGAGTTTCATTGCCCGTTGCATTGGCGGCGCCATCATTTTGTACAGTCACAAAATGCGCGCCACTGCTCTCCGCAAAATACATAGAGTCACCCGAATTATCCCCTTCTCCATCACCGACAATGTCCGTACGCAAAAAAAAGTTGCCCCCGTCCCCGGATAATGTATCTGATGTCAGAGTATTAAAATTCCCCGCCCCGGAAAAAATAACTTTTGATGCAGAATCTCTAAAATTCAATGCAGTAATATTGGAATCGTCAGTCATTTCCCAGGTAGCTTTGGCTAAATCCAAATGAATAGTTCCTAAGTTACCAATACTTGCTGCCCCAACGAAAGAAGAATCCTCTTGCATTGTCAAACTAATGTTCCCACCATTAAGTGCAGCAAGATCACCTTCCAGAGTCATTTTCCCTGCTCCATCGATATTTGCCTTTTCCGAAACCGCCGCCATTGCATATTGGTCTGAGAGGATAGAAATATCCCCCCGTAATACCGCCGAAGCACCGGAACCATCGTATTGGGTAACATACAGCCCGATTGAATTGCCATTTCCCGTTGTTGAGGTCGTACGAATCGTGATATCTTCTCCATAAAAAGAAGACATCTCATTCACAAGATAGACCCCATAAGCACTATCTTTTCCGGTCACAGCGATATTCCCCTGAACAAACTCTGCGTGTCCCTCAGAGATTATCAAACCATAGCTATTCGTTGCCTGATCGGCAATCAATTCACTATTCTTTAAATTTACTTCATTGTGTTTCCCGGTTCTTTCCATATGAACGGCTACAGCCATCTTTCCGCCAGAAGCTTCAACATTCAATTTCTCCGCAGTCAAATGACCTCCCCCCAGATAAAATCCATTATTCTTAGCATTGGAGGATTCCACTCTTGTAATCACGCTACTGCCACTTCCAAAATCCGCCTTGGATTCCTGAAAAGTCACACCATCCACATTTCCTGTGCCGGTAGCTTTAGCATTGATTGTTAAATTTGTTGCCTGAAAATCTTCCACTAGATATAAGTTTATGCCTTCAGCTCGAGTCGTTCCACCGGTGGTTACATTGACCTCACTACCGGAGCCTAGGTTAACCGATTTTGCAGATCTTAAATACATACCGTAATTTGCCGTTCCCACTTTCCCTTTATTCTCTACAGTCACCCTCAGACCATCGGCAATTATATTGCCCTTGCCCTCCGTTCTAATCCCGGCGTCGCCGCCGGACAAATAAACTGACGTTCCTTTACCAAAATCTGCATCAGCACCGCCCAGCACAACGACTGCTCTTCCTGACGACGACGCATTTTCTAAGCGAATCTCCGCCCCACCGGTAATCTGAAGACCTTCGCCACCGGCTTTGACTTCAACTGCATACTTACCGCCATCCACACTCACCTGCTGCCCCTCGGACAATTCAATATTCTCGCCACTTAAAGGCTCCGCTCCCTCTACATAAGCAGAAGAACCCAAACAAAGACAGCCAATCAACGACAACACCCAACTCTTTTTTTTCATACCATCTACTCCCCCTACACCCGATTAATCGCACATAATTTTTCTCCACAAAATAATTAAAGAAATTCGATTGCGCTCAATTTAAGGAATTACAAAATTACGATATATAAAAAAGAATGTCTAGTCAATAATAGCCATTATCCACAAATTAAATCATTGCAAGCTAAAATCAAACTATAAAAACAATAAAATATTTCTCCAAAAATGACTTGAAAGAAACAAAATAAGATTTAATCAGCTTAACCAAATATATAAATGGTCAAAAAGAATCATAAGAATATCAATAAATTAAATTTTAGAATTAATCAACCGCACCAAAAACAGTCGCTTCCTTTAAACTATTTATCTTATTTTTCGAATAAATAGCCTCGAAACAAATGTATAAACTTTGTGCAAACAAAATAGCTTTCACCAAATCCATAAATTTCCCAATCAGCCTATGGCTAGAGATTTTAAACATAAAAAAAGACTTTTGAGACACCTTGCCTCAAAAGTCTTTTATTTCACTATTAAAATTGCTGCAAATACTGCATTAGCCCTCTCATCTCTCTAAGTGCTTCCTTAATTTGCTCTGCCTGCTCTTTCCCAAGCTCATCGACTTTATTTTTATCCCCGACCCCTACACTATGAGTCATGAAAATCGGTGCATTATTCCCTTCCCAATCCACCGAAAGCACGACACCATAGACAAATTGGCGGGGTTCTTCATCATCAGCCACCGGGATCGTCTCTGCATCAATCTGCACGACTATTCGGGGCATTCCCTCGACACTCACCATAGGAATAAACTCCGGATCATCCTTAAAGCCCTCCCACAAGGCCGCCGCGTAATCCCTCACCACCGGATCCTTACTGATCTCCTTCGGCTTAATATCAATAATTACCGGACCCGCCAAAGCCACCTGAGCTACAAACATCAGACCCAAAACTACGCTACTAATCTTTTTAATCATCTCATACCCCTATCCGCCGCCCTCATTCTCAATCCTCAGAGCGTCCTATTCTTAATTTCATCCTCTACAGTATATCACGACGCCACCAGCCAAATGCAACATTATTTCTCCTTTATTCAACCGCAGAAAATTCCGCTCAAAACCGCTGACGCCTTGCATCACTCCCCTTAAAATAGTAAAATAACAGAGTAAACTCCCAAAACAAAACCCCACCACCCCACGCTGGTATAGCTCAGTTGGTAGAGTACCTCATTCAATTATTTTACAGTGTACCGTGGCTACACAGGCAAAGCTTACATGGAGGCGATAAGAAAAAGGCAGGGCTTAGAATGATTAAAAGAATTTTTATATTATGTTGTTTGTGGTTAATGGTTGGGTCTAGTGTGTCTTTTGGTGCTAAATTGGCACATCAATGGGAATATGTGAAAACAGACACAGGCGATTCTTACTATGTCGATATGGCTAATATGAGGGGACACCATAAAGATAATTCTTATTTTGTGATGGTATATATTAAACAAAATACAGGCACCGCTTATGATAGTATTTTTGCTTATGAATTTCGCTTAAAACCTCTAGAAACGGACGAAGAGTCCGGCGTGACTGCTCCCCCACAATGTACAGGGATGCGCATCTTAGAGGGGTATGTGATTAATGCCGGAGGAAGAGAACTTAGACACGCTCGTTTCCCTTTTGGTAACAAATGGTACCCGCCTGATGATTTAGGAAATAGGTTCTTAGCGGTTTGGTATGAAGATAGGATTGACAGAGAGTACGCAGAAGGATCTCCAAGCACTCGGTAGAAACTGCGCCCGACATCCATCTATAAGCGACCATAAGACCACCCATCGAAAAAAGGTGGCAGGTATCCTCAAGAATAGTTAAGCCATACGATAGATAACAACGCGAAACAAACTCCATCACCCCACGCTGGTATAGCTCAGTTGGTAGAGCCCCTCATTCGTAATGAGGGGGTCAGGCGTTCGAGTCGCCTTACCAGCTCCAGTAAAAGCTAGGACTCTTCGGAGTCCTTTTTATTTATCTGCTATAATCTATTTATAAGGAGTGGACTTTCATGAATGAAAAGGATTATATTATTTTCTGCCTGATCTATTCGATTTTATTTATAATGAGCCTTTTTTCATCCTCACTCCCGGCTGCACTCATCATTACTTTTTTATTCATCATCATTCAAATAGGGAATCTTCCCTTTGTCCGCAAATTATTCAAAATGACCCCATGCCCCAAATATGGATTTTTCGCTTTTATCATCAAAATCATCTCTTGGCTTCCCAGTATGCTATTTTCCTGTGCCTTTATCTACCCTTTTTCCAATGGTAATTTTCCATTGCCTATTGCTTTCGTAGTGATACTCGCACTCCCATTGATTAGTGCATTTCTTCTTGCCCTACTCTCAACAATCTATCTTATAGTTGATTTTTTAAAAAGGCTCCGCCCTTTACTGAGTCAATTTTTTGATTTTAAGTCGTGAATACTGCTTATCAAAAGCCCAAATATTCTTTCGGCTGTATCGTTAGCTTACAAGCAAAAAACCAGCCTTTCGG
>JGI994J12354_10005368_pt1 | contig 11069 bp, 8 predicted proteins | sample IntmicLarv3ML3BL_FD_12354 | JGI IMG/M metagenome (IMG submission 12354) | reverse complement strand
GCTTATGAAACCAAAATCACCTTTGAAAAATGTTTTTCTGTATTCCGTGGATTTTGACCACGGGAATCCGTGTTCATCGCGTATCGTTTTATCGCGGTACCACGGATAACCTCCGAATATTTCGTCTGCGGATTCACCCGATAAAGCTATATCCGTAAAATTTTTTATTTCTTTACAGAATAATAAAAGCGATGAATCAACATCAGCCATACCGGGTAAATCCCTTGCGTCAACTGCGAGATATAACGCGTCAGCGAGGTTTTGCGTATCTAAAATTATACGATGATGTTCAAAATATTCGCTTTTTAAATAGTTTTTCATAATTCCGATATATTCATTATCGCTGCCGGGCTGGAATTTATTCGCTGTAAAATATTTTGCGTTGTCTTTATAATCAACGGAAAAAGATAATAATTTTTGTCCGTTTTCTTTAAAATATTTCGCTGTTACAGATGTTATTATACTCGAATCAAGCCCACCGGACAAAAGAGTGCTTATTTTTGTATTCGTGTTTTTTAAGATAATCTGACGTTTTATTGAATCTGTTACAAGAAATTGCACTTTTTCTTTGGTTTGCTCGAAATTATCCGTGTGTATACAATCGGTAAAATCCCAATATTTATGTTTTATAAACTCATTATTTTCAAAAATTCCCCATGTCGCGGGTTCAAGTTCATTTATATTTTTAAAAACGCCGTAACCGGGAGTTCTTCCCGGACCAATCAATAAAATTTCCGCGATTGACTGCTCATTTATTTCCGCCGTAATTTCGGGGGGTTCCAAAAGCGTTTTTATTTTTGAAGCAAATAAAAACCTGTTGTTTTTTATAGTATAAAAAAATGGTTTTACTCCTATTCTGTCACGTACACAGAATAATTTTTTGTTGTTTTTTTCCCAAACCGCGAACGCGAAAACACCGTTTAATTTTTTCACGGCGTGTTCTTTCCATTCGATATAAGAATATGTTATAATTTCAGTATCGGAATTAAAATGATTGATAAATTTATATCCAAGCGTTTCGAGTTCATGTTTTAATTCGGTTGAATTATATAATTCACCGTCAAATAAAACAATATATTCTTCGTTTTTTATGTTAAACGTCATGGTTTGCGTTGTGTTTGTATTGTAAATAAAATCCGCGTTTCGCGTGATTTCACCTGATATTCCCGACATATATTATCACCTCTTGTGTTGTAAAAATTGGTATATAATATATTATGCGCGGATTTATTTGTTTGTGCAAAATAAAAAAATCGCGGGGGAAACGATAAAGTCTCCGCCGTGATTTTAATATAAAAATTATAATTATTTTCGTGTAAGCTCTGCATAAGTCGGACCGCTGTTTGACATAGGTACTTTGATTTTTACCTCAAAAGAAACATCGCCGTCGGATTCTTCGATAACAAGAATATTGCTGATTGTAGGCGGAAGCGAAGCAAATGTCACTTGTATTTCATGAAAACCATCGGGTATATCGAATACAACCGTTTTACCTGCTTTGACTGTTTCACATTCGCTGCCGTCGATAAGTATTTTACCTTTGGTAAACGGAAACTGGATTTTTTGCGGTCTGCTTAATGTTATTTTTCTCATATATAATTCCTCCTTGTGTTTAACTATTATAATGGAGCATAGGGGAGTTGAACCCCTGACCTTCTGAATGCCATTCAGACGCGCTACCAACTGCGCTAATACCCCATTGCTTAAAAGTATACCATAAATCCCGCTTACTGTCAATAATAAAGATTAAAAATTTATAAGGAAATTAAAACAGAATGAACAAACGAATATATCTCGATTCAGCGTCAACGACAAAACCGTCTGACGATGTCATAAAACTTTTATCGGAAACAATATCCGACTTATACGCAAACCCCGATTCTATGCACTCTTTCGGATTTGAAGTCGAAAAATATGTGCAAAATTCACGTAATATTATAGCGTCGTCGTTAAACGTAAGACCCGACGAAATTATTTTCACATCATCGGGAACGGAAGCGAATAATCTTGCGATATTCGGTTCGGTTGAAGCGTTAAAACGTAAGGGAAACAAAATTATTACGACAAACGCGGAGCATCCGTCGGTTTATATCCCCATGAAAGAGCTTGAAAAAAAAGGTTTTGAAATAATTTATTTGTCAACAAAAAACGGGAAAATTGATATTGACGAATTGAAAAATAATCTTGACGAAAAAGTTATTTTAATTTCAACGATGATTGTAAATAATGAAACGGGGAGTATTTTTGATATTAACGAAATCGTAAAAACCGTTGAAAATCTCGGTTATCGCGACAAATTATATATACATTGCGACGCGGTTCAGGCATATTGTAAAATCCCCGTTGATTTGAATAAACTTAAAATTGACATGCTAAGTATATCCTCGCATAAAATTCACGGATTAAAAGGCTGCGGAGCATTGTTTTTACGCAAAAACAAAAGAATAATCCCGCAGATATTCGGCGGCGGTCAAGAAAATAATATGCGTTCTTCGACTTTGAATACACAGGGGATTTTCGCGTTCGGCAAAGCTGTTGAAGAAGCGTTTGATAATTTACATAAAAATAAAGAATATATAGACAGTTTATATGATTATACCTGCGAAAAAATAAAAGAAAAATGCCCGAAAATTATATTTAATCAGCAGGCAAATTCAAAAAATATTTCTAAATATATATTGAGTTTAAGATTGCCGAACGTTAAAAGTGAAGTTATGCTTAATTATTTATCGGTCAGAGGGATATATGTTTCATCAGGCTCGGCGTGTTCTGAAAAACGTTCAAATTCGCACGAATCAAAGCGTGTTTTATTAAACTACGGATTAGATAAAAACTCCGCCGATTTTACATTGAGAGTGAGTTTTTCAAAATATAACACTTACGCCGAAATTGATGAATTTATCGCGGCTTTATCCGACGGAATCGAGAAACTCGCGGTATATTAATTTTGTTTATAAGTCGAGTTTTTTTAATGAAAAGTACGATATTATCGAGCATACAAAACATATTGCGCCGATAAATATAAACGCCGCATCGAGTTTGAAATATTCTTTTATCACCCCGACAATAAACGGTCCGAAAAACATTCCGAAACTGTAAACCGCCTGAAAAATCCCCATTGCTGTGCCTCGCGCGCTTTCGGGGATTTTTTTTATGCTTAATCCCATCAATAAAGGAAATGATATACCTTTACCGAATCCTGCGATTGTCTGCGTTATTATAAGAAGCGAATATATTTTTATAAACGGAATTAATATAGTCGTTATCCCAAGCAGAAGCATACCGATAAAAACCAAGCTGTATTCTTTGATTTTTCCTGTGAGAAATTTACCGAGAAACAAAGCCCCGAATGCTGTCGGAAGATATGAAACTACCATAAGTATACCGTTTTGAAATTCGCTTATACCGAGCACTTCTTTCGCATATGCGGGAGTGAATCCGAATATCGTGCTGAATGTTATAAGCTGTGAAACCGCGCCAATTACCGAGATTATTATCAAATTTTTATTCGATAAAATTTCGGTGAGTTTTAATTTACCGCTCTGTCCCGAAGTTATATTTTTCGCCTGTTTTTCCTGTTTTATCAACAATAATTTTTCTTTGTCTTCGTATATCACAAAAGATAAAACAAACGAAACCAAACCGATTACAACAGCGAGCATAAACGCCGCTTTATCTTTCCATGGTGTAAATCCTACCAAAAGAGAACCGAGTATTATTCCCCCAAGCTGACCCGTACTGCAAAAAAAGTCGAGAGTCCCCACCGCGCTTATTGTTTTATCGTTATCATGATAACTTGAAAATAAAACCATAAAACTGACCCATGTCGAAGCAGCTATTCCGGCGATTGCCCTTGCGAACAAAACAACGAAAACATTATCAAAGAAAAATAAAAGCACAGCCGAAAGAAACGTAAAGGTTATCCCGATGATTATAAACAATTTTCTTGTTCCGAGCTTATCCGACAATATACCCAGCGGTATTCTCAAAATCATCTGTGTAAACCCGTAAGAACCGATTATAAGTCCTATCATTGTAGATGAAAATTTCAATGATTCCATATATGGTGTAAAATTTGACTGATAAGAATATATTGAAAACCACATAAAAAAAGTTGCCGCAAATATTATATATTTTTTATTTTTTATATTATTAATTCGCATATTGTTCCGCCAATTTCATTAAATTATTTGCGTCGTCCGCGTCTTTTACACCGTTTGCGACAATTATAAGTCCTTTGTGTGACAATTCTTTAAGTAAAACAGGTATTTCGTCAAGGTCCGGAATCAAAACAAGTCCTTTCCCCGCTTTTTGTATTTTTCTGAAAACGTCGATAAAACTTGAAGTTTTCGGCTGTCCCGCAACAGGAGTCCACTGTATGTTATCCAGATTTTTTACTGAAAGGAGTATATCCAAATGTCTTATCTGTTCCTGTCCGTCGAAATGATATGTGCTGTTGTCATAAAATGATGTGCATTCTTCAAGCTCCGGAAGTACGAATCTTTCGTAATGTTTCGGTGAAATCATAACGGCAAAATCGCATTGCAATTGTCCGTGCATTCCCCTCGACCATGTCTGCATCCAACTGTGGGAAGAACCTCCGTCATTGCTTTCTTTTGTTATTTCATAAAATTCTTTCTGTGTTTTTTTCCATATATCCGTGATTTTATCCCGTGCTTTTTCGACAAATTCGGGATTTTCGACCAAATCAATCAATAATTCGTTGTTACTTCTCAAATTCGCGAGAGCGTCTATAATACCGCAGTTATCNTTTCCGCCAATCATAAATAATCCGTTCGCACGGTTTGATAACTCCTCCGTGAAACGTTTATGAACGTCAAACTCTTTTGTATCGTACACAAGTTTATTTATATCCGGTTCATGGATTACCGGTTCAAACCATATAGTTTCGGGTGCGTGTTTTAATTTCGAGCCGAAATAACAGGAGTGAGCGGCAACACCGAACGCCGGCATCAAAGAGGGGACAGCCTCCGCCAGATTAATCATATTTTTCGCCGAATGTTCAAAATTTCTGAAAACATAATCCGCGTCTGTTCTCGATTCTTCAAGGGTATATTCAGACTTAGGCAAAACCAAAGGCTCTGCCGTAGGATTATTTTTCCGAAGTCTGACAGAAAGACAGCATCTGTCGATATATTCTTTATTCCAGAAAGCGTCCATGCGCTTTTTTGTCTCTTCCCAGTTTTCTTTATATTTTATAATCATAAAAAATCACCCTCATCATGTTATTCACACAAAAACACACCAATTAACCCCGAATTTATCAACCAGACATACCATCAAAGAGCTGAAATCGCATTTGTCCAGCGGACAAATTATTTTCGCGTCTTCTTTTAAAACGTCATATATTTTTTTAACAATATCTTCCTTTCCTTCTCCGAAATGCAAACAAAACTGCATAGTATTACCTGTAATAACATTATCTTCGTCAAGTTCGCTCACCGCCATTATCTGACCGAAAACATCAAGTTCAGAGTGTGCAATCGTCCCGTCGGAGTTGATATATTTACACAGCAATTTCGTGCCGAACGCTTTTTGATAAAAATCCAGAGCGGTATCACTTTTTTTTACATAAATCTGTATCATTGACCTGTACATTTTTTATTTTCTCCTCAAATACATGCAATATTACGGGGCGGGATTCCCGCCCCGTAATATTAATCTTTACTCNAAAACNATTCTGCTTTCNTCNAACGCGTCAATTTCAGAAGTTACAACAGGTTTTATTCTGAANGAGCATTTAAATTCTTTTTCGTTGAATCTGTACTTCTCGAACAGCTCCGGTCCGCATGAGTTTGAACCTATTCCGCTCTGTTTATAATCAATCGTAACAAACGTTGATTCTGACGGTTTAAGCTCATAATCGTGTTTGGTTACGTCAAGCATTTTCGGTGAATAATGCTGCGCGTTAAATGTGAATGTGTTCTCCGTGGATTCACTTTCAAGTGCGAATAATAAACCGTGTCCCGCATAATTTGCAACGGTTGCCCAACGTGTACCGTAATGCGAGCTGTTTTCCTGCGGGAAAACATAAGGCTCAAAATTATCCGTGACTGTGTTCTGGAATAATCCTATTTTAGCCGCTCTGCGTTTGTCGATATATGATTCCATAGGTCCGTAACCGAAATATTTTATTTTTTCGGAATTGTCAGCCATTTCAAGTATTATACCAAACCGCGGCAGGAACGCGTCAACTTTATCGCCGAGTTTCGCGTTTACTTCAATTATTAAATCGCCGCTCGCGTAAATATTGTATAAAATATCGAGATATATGATAGGCGCGGTTATATATGCTCCGAGTGAAACAGATGATTTTATTGAAATTTTATAATCGTCTTTTGAAATAATTGAGCTTGAATAATGTTTCATTACGGCTTTGTCCAAACCTAAATTACGCCATTTTCTTTGAATATTCCTGTCGTTGTCGGTCGGTGCGCGCCATAAATTAAATTCTATCGGTTTTTTTATCATTTCCTCGCCGTTGTCTTTGATTGAGCTGATTTTTCCGTAGTATGAATCATATGTGTAAACGGTATCTCCCGCGTAAATACTTGTATATCTTTCGTTTGAAACATATCTTAATTTCGCGGAGTTTCTTATTTCGGATATAATATATTTGTTCGTGTCGCTCTTTATATCTATATCGAGTTTAAACTGCTCTATACCGATTTCATGTCCCGCTTCCCAGTATTCTTTGTTTTTATTTGATTTATATAAAAGATTGAGGAAATATTCGCCCGGTTTATTTAAGTTTTCGACGGGTATATACAAATCAAAAATCTTTTCTTCCTGAGGTTTTACATCAAGAGAAACAATTCTTCCGTCATGGATTATTTTTCCGTCGTGTTCTATGTTGTACAATAAATTAATATCCGACGCGCATGTAAAATATCTGTGGTTTTTTATCGATATTTTAACGGTTTTTCCGTCAAATATCAATTTTGACCTTAATGGTCTTATAACCTGTTTTAATTCAAGCAGTCCCGTATGGGGTCTCCTGTCGGGATAAACCAATCCGTCAACGCAGAAATTCCCGTCGTTCGGATAATCGTCGAAATCGCCGCCGTATGTGTATTTTACAGGTCTGTTTTTACAATCTTTCAAAGCTACGCTGTGGTCGGTAAATTCCCAGACACAACCTCCGAAGAAGTTGTCGTAATTATATATAAGCTCCCAGTAATCTTCAAGACAGCCAGGACCGTTTCCCATAGCGTGGCTGTATTCGCATAAAAAGAACGGCTGCTTGTAATCTTTATCTTCGAGATACGCTTTTATTGAATCGGGGTGGGGATACATTTCACTCTGAATATCCACAGCGTCCGTCTGATGTTTTTTGTTTTCTCTGTCCAGATACGCGCCTTCGTAGTGTATAAACCTCGTGTTATCGCGTGAGCGTATATACGCGGACATTTTGACATGATTTTTAACCGGATTATCTTTTTCGGAAAACGGAGTTTCGTTTCCGAGCGACCACGCTATAACCGAAGGACGGTTTTTATCGCGGTCAAACATTCTTCGTGCTCTGTCCAAATACGCCGCTTCCCAATCGGTGTCAAAAGAGGGAATCGTCTTTGTCGCTGTCCACATACCGTGACCTTCCAAATCCGTTTCGTCTATGACGTAAAAACCGAGTCTGTCGCACAATTCATAAAAACGCGGGTCGTTCGGATAATGCGATGTTCTGACAGCGTTGACGTTGTGCCGTTTCATTATATATAAATCTTCGAGGAAATGTTCAAACGGTGTGGCGTGTCCCAAAATAGGGTGCGAATCGTGGCGGTTTACGCCTTTTATTTTAACCTTCTGACCGTTTATATAAACGATATTTCCGCTTATTTTTATTTTTCTGAATCCTACGTCCTGATATATAACTTCTCTGCCGCATTTTAAAAACAATCCGTAAAGCGTAGGCGATTCATCGCTCCATAATTCAATATCTTCAACGTCAATCTCTATTCTCCCGGATTTTCCTATTCCGACGATACCCTCTTTTATTATATCGTTTCCGCAGGGTGAAACAAGTTTATATGAAACATCTTTTCTTGTTTTCCCGTTTGTTTTTATATCAACGGTAAACTTCCCTGATTTAAAATTCCCCGCCGGTTTAGTTTTTATAAAAAAGTCCGAAATTCTTGATTTTTCACGTTTCAATAAATAAACTTCCCTGAAAATACCCGACATTCTCCACATATCCTGGTCTTCAAGATATGTCCCGTCGCACCATTTTATAACGAGAACCGCTATTTTATTTTCGCCTTTTTGTACTAATTCGGTGATATTTATTTCGGTTGTCATGTGTGAAACCTGCGAATAAGCGGCGAATTTCCCGTTTATCCAGACGTAAAAACATGAATCCACACCTTCGAAATTTAAAAATATATCGTTTCCGTCAATAAAATTATCTTCAAGATAAAAATTCCTGAAATACGCTCCGCACGGATTTTCATCGGGAACAAACGGCGGGTCGTTGGGTATGGGATAATTAACGTTGGTATAATTGGGTACATCATAATTTTTATTATAATCGTCTTTCCCTGTAACAGCGTTTCCGTCCATTTGCCAGTTCATCGGAACCTGAATTGAGGAAAACATATAACTCGATTTGTTTTCGATAAAACCGGGGTCAACTTCCGCGGGCGATGCGTAATATTCAAATCCCCATTCACCGCATAAAGTTTTAAAATTCGGCGATTTCCCCCTGATTCCTTGTTTTGCCCTGTGTTCGCATTCATAGGGGATATAATATGCTCTCGGTTCTTCGCAATGGTGATGTAAAACGTCAAGCCTCTTGTAATAATCCGGGAAAAAAGTTCTAAACATTTTTTTGTCCTCCGAAATTTTCTGTATTTTGAAATTTTTATTATATCTTTATAGTATCCGCTCCGAAATACTCATCGAAACCATTAACTTTAAAATCGGGTTTCGCCCAAAAAATTGCGTTTTCTATTATTTTAAGCACATGCGGATTTGTATACGACGGATTTGACTGATGTCCCGGCTGAAAATAAAATATTTTCCCGTTTCCTCTTTTGAAAGTAACTCCGCTCCTGAATACGTTTCCGTGGTTGAACCAACCCATAAATACAACTTCGTCGGGGTTGGGTATACCGAAAGGCTCGCCGTACATTTCTTCTATGTCAAGTATAAAATATTCGGGAATATCTTTCGCAATCGGGTGTGACGGGATAACCGTCCACATAACTTCTTTCTGGTCGTCGCACCAGTGCAAACTACAAGTTGTCCCCATGAGAGCCATAAAAGGTTTTGACATATGTGCAGAATGCAGCGGTATAAATCCCATTCCGTTGAGAACTCTCTGTTTTACCCTGTATGTAACCTCGTCGCTGACGTCTCCGTGATGTCCGTGTCCCCACCATAATAAAACATCTGTATCGTTTAACAGCTCTTCTGTCAGACCGCAATCCGGCATTTCCATTGTAACAGTTGTTACTTCGAATTCGGGATTTTTCGACAGATAATTTTTTATGGTGTTGTGCATTCCGTTGGGGTAAATCTTAACCGCACCGGGGTCTTTTTTCTCCTCGATATATTCGTTGTATATTGTAACTTTGATTTTTTCTGACATTTTTACTCTTTCTCCAATCTGTTTTATTTAAATTTATTATTTTTTACTATTGAAAACAGACCACCCAATTGTTTGGTCTGTTTTATTTTTTTATATTTAAAATTGTAAAAATCAGCCTAAATATGATATAAAGCTGCTGAGCGGCGTGCTTCTTCCCATACGTATGCGGCGGACTTCCAAAGCGTCGTACTGGGTATTGTGCATACCCATATCTTTACGCAATCCGAAAGAATAAAATTCTTTTGTTTTTTCCAAAACAATATCGTTGAATTCGCCGTTGGGATAAGCCAGCGCGAGGACGGTTCTTCCCGTCATTTCCTCTATTTGATTTTTTGAATTCTGTAATTCTTCAATTAAACGCGTTTCATTTCCGCTTATCGCGACAAGGCTTGGGTGACTGTTTGTGTGACTTTCAAACTTAACAAGTCCCGAATCGCTCATTTCAACAATCATATCACGTGTTATATTCGTATCCGTAATTGAATTGATAATCAAAAATATCGTTATTTTAACGTTATATTCTTTGTATTTTTGCAATATCGGGAAAATCTCTGTATAATTTTCACGATAACCGTCGTCAAACGTGATAAACACGGGTTTTTCTATGCTGTTAAGGTTGTAATAATCGTCAAACGTACAGAAAGTATATCCGTTTTCTATGAGATACAGCACCTGTTTTTCAAATTCCGACGGTTTCACGTATAATTCGGTCAAATCCCCCGGATTATATTCCGACGATGTATGATACATAAATACAGGCATATTTTTCGGAAGCAATCCGCCATTGTAAGAAACTCCGGTGGATTCCGTCGTCTCTATAAACTGCACGTCTGTATTAACCACATCATCTTCCGTGGTTTCAGCCGTAGTTTCTGTAATCGTTGTCGGCTCTGTTTCAAAAATTATTTCCACGTCTGGTTCTGTTTCCGACGGGATTTCTATACTTGCTTCCGTTTCTGTCTCCGTCTCACTGATACTTTCGGGTTCTGTTTCCGTTTCAGTTTCTTTTTCCGTAGTATTTACTGTGGTTTCGTCGGTATCTTCAAAAGTAAAATCCGCCAATGGAATCCCTTCCGTAGGCAATTCTTCTTCGTCCGCTTCGGCTCCGGAGGCAACTTCCAGAATCCTGTTTGAATTGGCAAGTATAACCACCTGCATAATTATAAACACCGCGCACAAAGACAAACTGCCTATTTTTATGATTTTCATCAACATTTTCATAATCTTGTATTTCTCGCTTTCCTCAATTTCGTTATCCTGATAACATGCTTTTTGTGTTTTTTGACATAAAAAAACTGCTGTCAATCCGTAAGCCGAGTTCTGTCTTGAACAATCATCTATCTTCATTCACGGTCGCCCGTAAACTCTTTGCCGCTTCACGCGAAAAAACAGGGCTTATTTACGGGTATTACCCGTATATCTTTCGATATTTTCGTCTTACATCGGCGTTGCTTCGGATAGG
>JGI994J12354_10005367_pt1 | contig 11069 bp, 10 predicted proteins | sample IntmicLarv3ML3BL_FD_12354 | JGI IMG/M metagenome (IMG submission 12354) | reverse complement strand
AACTTGATCTATCACATAATTCGTATTCGGTGTTATCGTAAAGGATTGACTTGTTCCATGAGTAACATTTACCGCGCCATTCGGTGTGATACTTCCGTTCGCTCCAGCTGTCGCGGTTATCGTATATTCTTTCAACTTGAATGTTGCAGAAATTGTATGATTTGCTGACACATTTGTGAATTCATAAGTTCCACTACTTACTGCTGTCGGATTATTTACTCCATCAATCAATATTTCGTCTATCACATAATTCGTATTCGGTGTTATCGTAAAGGATTGACTTGTTCCATGAGTAACATTTATTGCTCCACTTGGTGTGATACTTCCGTTCGCTCCAGCAGTCGCGGTAATCGCATATTGAGCAGAATAAATAGCTTTCACTGTATCGCTCGAAGCAAATCCAACTTTAAATGCCTTCGCTGTTACCGTACATGGTGAGTTTATCGCAATTCCTCCGCTATATAAATTGGATGATGTTGTCGGCTCGCTATTATCTAACGTGTAATAAATTGTCACATCCGCTGTTGGGCAAGTTATCGTGCAAATAAGTGGAGAATAACTTCCGGATGGAGGAGTGATTTGTGGAGTTTCCACCTTATCTAAAGTTGTAACATCTCCTTCAACCGAATTTTCACTTGTTTCCGCTCCTGCCACTGCACGTACCACAAAATAATATAGGGTGTTTTTTAACAATCCATTTATTACCATAGAGGTGTTTGTTGTTGGTTTAGCTTCGTATCCGCTAACGTAAGTGAGATTGTCTCCTGACGAATAGGCGATAAACACATCGTCTATATAAATATCTCCGGTATTATTGGAAATTCTAATTTGTTTAACATTATCAAAGCCCATATCAAGCATATCAAAAAAATGCCCCGTCACGCCACCAGTGGAAATAGGAACAGAGATTGCAATTGTTTCCCATTCATCTTCTAGCGATGCTCTTCCTTCTATTTTTAGAGTCCCTGTCGTTTGGGCTCTGACAGAATAAGTCAGAATAGAGATTGCATCGCTAATAAGATTTGTTTGAACGTAAATTCCGGCACTATTCAATCTTAATGCCGGACTGGAATCTCCCCAGTCTGTAGGAAGTGTACTTATTACTGTAGAGTTCGTTGTCCATCCCGGCAATGTCACATAAGGAGGATCTATTTGGAACACCTCTGTATCTGTTGTCCATCCGGCTGGGGCTTTAGTGTAAACATCTACCTCGTATCCTATTGCTCCTTCTACAGCATCCCACGAAAGCGCGAAAGATGTATCTAAAACACTCGAGGTAACTAAGTTAGTTGGCGCTGTTGGTAGCTCGGCTGTAATACTAGGTTTTACTATTATCGACAAAGCGATATCATCTAGTCGAGTATTGATTGTATTACTTCCTGGGCTACCCGATCCTCCATATAAGAATATCCGAAAAGTTGTATTTTCTGAGTTCTCAAAAGATATATTTTCGTTTTTTAATTGCCAAGTACTATTAGCATTAATTGCTCCGATTGCAATATCCGTAGCATAATTATCTTTACTGCTTCGTAAACTCCAAGATTGAGCACCTGTACTTGTAGCCCTCGCTCCAAACGAAATGTTGGTAAGTTGAAAAGCATAATCAATTGATGGAGTAAGTTGAAACTCAATATAAGCAGATGAAGACACGTTGAGCGCTCCTGTTTTTACAGCATTTCCAATGTTACTCCCGGCCGAAAACCCAGTATACCCAGACGATGGAGATGTCGAGTTAATAGGAGATGCAACCGTTCCTAATGGATTTCCAATAGTCATTGCGTTTGACGTAAGGTTCGTAATAATATTAGCAGCATTCCCTGTACCATCCGTAAAATTCCAATACAAAGTAGATGCTTCATCACAAATAAACGTTACGCTTGCTGTTACTGCCGGAGTTAATGAACTTTGATCGTTATTTACAAGTTCTAAAACTACTGTATGTGTATCGTAACTTAAACCCGTCAAATTAATACTCGACGCAGTAGTATATGAAGCCGCGCCTGCATCAACCGTATATTTAATTTTACCATCTGATACACCTATCGCAAAATTCGCTACCGTAAATTCTATTTCTACATCTTGAGAATTGATTGTCGCATTTGCTTCCGGTGAGGTAATTGTTATTGTTGGTTCTGTTGTTTGCGCACCATAAAATGTAACCGTAGGAACTCGACTTTGCACATAGCCCGACCCTATTGTCTTGTTTATCACAACGGCATATCTAGCACTCGCAATAGGTGTGAATAAAAATTCAATATCTGTTGTTAAACTATTCAAAGTTTCCCAATTTCCTATTTGGGTATAGCTAATTCCGGCATCCATAGAATAAACAAGTGCAATGTCCGTAGCTGGTTGACTTCCGTCTATTTGCGAATAAGTTATTTTGCCAATATTTGACAAACCACCCTCAAAGACCAATGCGGCAACACGTGATTTTGTTGGTGATAAGCCTACCGCACTTGCTATTGCAGAATATGCACTTAACGTTGCATTGGTTGCAGCACCCGAATTTGTACCAAGCCAAAATGCAGATGCGCTTTGTACCGAGCCATAAGATGCCGAAATAGTCATCGTGATATTATTATTAGTATAAGTTCCAGATTTTGGGGCATAAGCATTCCCTGACCCTATTGCAGAACCATCATACATAAATTCTACAGCATATGTAGGCGGAGGTGTTGGCATTACGACCTCAAAACTCATCGTTGCTCCTCCCGAAGCACCGATATTAAGTATTTGAATGCCACCCATCGAATTCTCGGAAAGAAAACACGATGGGTTTGTTGTATCATCAAAAGTTGTTCTTCCTGCAGTCAAAGAAAAGTGAGCATCATTAACCGCTCCATTTACTGTATTTGTCCCATTCGGGCGATATACATACACTTCGTCCGGAGGTCCATCGGCATTGCCATTAAGAGACGAATCGATTCGTGTAATAATTAATCCGCTTGCAGGAATACCTGAATCCCAAAATTGATTTTTATCACGATATTCTATTACGAAATATTCGGTAGCGGAATTTGGCGAAGCAATTTTATAAGCATTATTCATGCTTGCCCAAATGTTATTAAGCGTATAAGTTCCACTTTGAGTAATAGTTGGTATTGAATCCATCCAACCACCATATTTATATTTTACATGAGCTGTTGGCGATTGTGGCGGAGTAGCATTAGAACACATCACATCCCAAGAGCCTGCAGGGTCTATTGTTTTATCTGTATAACGATATAAATCGGGAGCACCTAATGTATGAAACATTTCGTGCGTTAAAAGAGAAACATCTAATCCGTCGTCTAATTGAAGATTGAAATTATATACTTCTTTTCCATTAATTGTAACCGTTCTATCGTATATCGCCCATTGGTGAGGCCACAATAAAGAACCATTTCGTGCGCCGCGAACAATAAAGCAAATATTATCAACTTCGCCATCACTATTAAAATCCAAATTTAAAGTTGGTGGAACATCTCCTCTCACCGCGTTAATCGCTCGCTCTAATAAGTCAAATTCTCTATCCGCTATTTCTGCACCATCTCCTACCGGATATCCTATTGGGTTAGTGGAAGCGTTATATGGTTGATAATAACCTCTTGAATAGCTATCTTCATAAGAAAGGACTGCGCTCGTTCCGGTTGTTGGATAAAACGTAGTAATTATGTCTGTTTGGTTATAAGATAAATCTTTAAAATAACGACGCATTGAAGCGACATTTGCCACATCTTGATTGAGCATATCATTGTAATACGACAAAGGTTCTGTAAATTCTGCTTCGCCTGCAAAACGAATGAAAATCACAATATTATTGATCGTTCCATTGTTTTGCCCAACCAATTGCCGAGTACCGCTCTGAATCATATTCTCAAAACGCAAATGCTTCGTTCTAAGCGACCGTAATTCTGTTCGTTTTTCGGCAGAAATAATTGTCCAAGGTATCAAGCCTGTTGGTTGGTTTTGTCCTACAACTAAATTAGACGGCTGCAATTCGTCTTTTTGTAAAACCGCATAGACCCAATAGCCTGCCACGTCTTGAATAATTGTGTAGCCATCTTTGTCGTGCACCCAATTATAATATTCGTCGCCGGTGGCAAAACATTCAATTTTAGTTCCATCGGGTTGTGTTAAAGTAAGGGGTACATTTTTCAGGTAAGCGGCAAATGCCGTAATGCTGAAAACCCACAGAAATGCAAGAAACAATAGTTTTTTCATAATATTATTTTTATAGATTTATTTGCTGAGAATTTGGCTATATAAGGAATTTGTAAAATAAGTATTCATATTTAGGTACTAATATAGTGGGACAAATATACAAAAAACAAATTCATATAGTATTAATATTTTTTAAATAATCATAAAAAAAGAGCAGCGAACAAAATATTTTGTTCGCTGCTCTTTTTAGTATATATAAAATTCTTTTATTTTGCTGCCGGTTTGCGTTCGCGACGTTCTCCACGAGGAGCACCACCACGACGTTCACCACGTTCTCCACCTCGGCGTTCACCACCGCGACGTTCACGACGTTCGCCAGTAGAAACACCTGCGTTAGCGTTGCTTACAGCTGCATTACCAACGTTTGGCGACAAATCGCATTTACCGTGTATTTCACCATTGCAAATCCAAACTTTAACACCTAAAACACCTACTTTTGTGTGTGCTTCAGCTAATGCATAATCAATAGCCGCGCGGAATGTGTGAAGCGGTGTACGACCTTCTTTCATCATTTCACGACGAGCCATTTCGGCGCCGCCCAAACGACCACTCACAAGCACTTTGATACCTTCTGCACCAACACGCATAGTCGAAGCCATTGCCATACGAACAGCACGGCGGTATGAAACACGACCTTCTACTTGACGAGCAATATTGTTGGCAACAATAGCTGCATCAACTTCGGGGCGTTTTACTTCGTAGATATTGATTTGAATTTCTTTACTGGTAATTTTCTTCAACTCTTCTTTGAGTTTGTCTACTTCCATGCCTCCTTTACCGATAATGATACCAGGGCGTGCCGTATGAATAGTAACCGTAATGAGTTTTAATGTACGCTCAATCACAATTTTTGAAAGGCTGGCTTTTGCTAAACGAGCATTCAAATATTGGCGGATTTTTGAATCTTCCAATATTTTGCTTGCATAATCTTTTCCGCCATACCAGTTGGAATCCCAACCACGGATAATGCCTAAACGATTGCTGATAGGATTTGTTTTTTGTCCCATATTATTACTATTCTGTTACTACTGTTTGTTCATTTTTTTTACCCAACACGATTGTAACGTGGTTTGAACGTTTACGAATGCGTGCTGCACGTCCTTGTGGGGCGGTGCGAATACGTTTTAGCGAGCGACCTTGTCCTACGGTAATTGCTTTTACACATACATTACCGGCTTCCAATTCTTTGCGATCGGATTCGTTCTTGGCTTCCCAATTTGCGATTGCCGATTTAAGCAATTTCTCTAAACGTACCGATGCTTCTTTCTTGGTATATTTTAAAATATCCAATGCCCGGTTTACTTCAACACCTCTTACTAAATCTGCTACTAACCGCATTTTGCGAGGCGAGGTAGGAACATCATTCAACTTTGCAAAAGCTGTTTGTTTCCTTATTTCTTTAAGCCTGTCGGCCATTTCTCTTTTACGAGCTCCCATTATTTTGGTACTTTTTTAATTCAACATTAATTACCTGTTACCCGAGTGACCTTTAAATGTGCGGGTAGGAGCAAATTCTCCTAATTTATGGCCAACCATATTTTCCGTAACATATACCGGAATAAATTTGTTGCCATTATGTACGGCAAACGTGAGGCCTACAAAGTCCGGTGAAATCATACTGGCACGCGACCAAGTTTTGATTACCTCTTTTTTCTTTTTGCCATCCACCATTTCAAGCACTTTCTTTTCAAGGCTTGGTTCGATGTATGGACCTTTTTTTACTGAACGACTCATAGTTTTTTCCTTATTTTATCCGATTATTTTTTACGTCTTTCTATTATAAACTTCTTTGAAGTCTTTTTCGGGTTGCGTGTCTTATAGCCTTTTGCAGGAATACCTTTGCGTGAGCGAGGATGTCCTCCTGATGCACGACCTTCACCACCACCCATCGGGTGATCAACCGGGTTCATTACAACTCCACGAACGCGAGGTCTTCTTCCTAACCAACGTTTGCGACCTGCTTTTCCGTGTGATTCCAAATTGTGTTCAGAATTTGAAACTGTACCAACCGTTGCACGACAAGTTATCAAGACCATGCGAGTTTCGCCTGAAGGCAATTTCAACACTGCGTGTTTTCCTTCGCGAGCGGTAAGCTGAGCATATGTTCCGGCACTGCGAGCCATTGCCGCACCTTGTCCGGGACGTAATTCAATATTATGAACCAATGTTCCCAAAGGAATTTCTGAAAGTAATAAAGTGTTTCCTACTTCGGGAGCAATACCTGCACCTGATTGAATTTTTTGTCCAACTTTCAATCCGTTAGGTGCNATAATATAGCGTTTTTCTCCATCACCATATACAACCAATGCAATGCGAGCACTGCGGTTTGGNTCGTATTCGATAGTTTTTACAGTAGCAGCCACATTGTCTTTGTTACGCATAAAGTCAATTACACGATACATTTGTTTGTGTCCGCCGCCTAAATAGCGCATGGTCATTTTCCCTTGTGCGTTGCGACCGGCTGATTTACGAAGCGGTTCTAACAACGATTTTTCGGGTTTTGAACAAGTGATATCATCGTATGCGCTGATAATTTTGTGTCGGGTACCGGGTGTTACCGGCTTAAATTTACGTACTGCCATAGCGCTTAAATATTACTGTAAAAATCAATTTTATCATCTCCCGCCAAGGTTACAATTGCTTTTTTGTAATGATTGGCGCGACCTGTCAATATGCCTGTTTTTGTAAAACGGCTTTTACGTTTTCCATGGTAGTTAACGGTGTTTACATCGGTTACCGTAACTCCGTACATTTGCTCAACCGCTTTTTTAATTTCTACCTTATTGGCATTGCGGTCAACTACAAAACCGTAGCGATTCAGCTTTTCGCCCTGAATCGTCATTTTTTCGGTTATTAGTGGCTTTATTAATATTTCCATAATTGTGTACGCAGATTATGCTCGTCCCAATTGTTTGTTCAACACATCAACAGTTTCGCCCACCAACACAAGGTTGGCTGCGTTTACTATATCGTAAGTCGTTAATTCGGCTGAAGTAATAACTTTTATGCGTTGCAAATTGCGTGACGATAAATAAATATTATTGTTGTTTTCGGGAAGCACCATCAACACTTTTTTATCGGCTACGTTCAAGTTTTTGCAAATAGCGATAAATTCTTTTGTTTTCGGTGTTTCAAAATTAAACGATTCCAACAAAGTAAGTGCTTCTTCTTTTACTTTATAAGACAAAGCGCTACGACGTGCCAGTTGTTTAATTTTTTTGTTAAGTTTAAATTCATAAGTGTGTGGTTTAGGTCCAAAAATACGACCACCACCCACATAGATAGGTGCTTTAATGCTACCGTGGCGAGCTCCGCCGGAACCTTTTTGACGAACAATTTTCTTAGTACTGTAAGCTACTTCGTTACGTTCTTTTGTTTTATGTGTTCCTTGGCGTTGGTTCGCTAAATATTGTTTTACATCCAAGTAGATAGCATGATCATTCGGCGTTACTCCGAACACCGATTCGTCGAGCAAAATCTTTTTTCCCGACTCTTTTCCATCGATTTTATATACTGATAGTTCCATAGTCGATTAAGCTTCTATTAATAAGTATGCCCCTTTGGCTCCGGGAATAGATCCTTTTACCAATAATAAATTATTTTCAGGGAGTACTTTGATTACTTTCAAGTTTAAAATTTTCACTTGATCGCCACCCATGCGTCCGGCTAAGCGTTTTCCGGGGAATACGCGTGAAGGCCATGAAGAAGCACCCATAGAACCGGGAGCGCGCAAACGGTTATGTTGACCGTGAGTTTGTCCTCCCACACCACTAAAACCGTGGCGTTTTACAACACCTTGAAATCCTTTCCCTTTTGAAGTACCTGTTACGTCAGCCCAATCTTCTTCGTTAGAAGGATTGAACACATCTGCAACAGTGATAATGTCTCCCATTTGCAATTCTTTTTCGAAGTCGTTTAAAAACTCCGCAACTTTGCATTTTGGGGTGGTGTTTGCCTTTTTGAAATGGCCTATTAGACCAGCGCTGGTGTGTTTTTCTTTCTTTTCGCCATAGGCAAGTTGAACGGCGGCATAACCATCTTGTTCTACCGTTTTTACTTGCGTAACAACACACGGACCAGCTTCAATCACGGTGCATGGTATATTTTTACCATCAGCACCGAATACGGATGTCATTCCGATTTTTTTACCTATTAATCCAGGCATTTGATTGTTGTTAATCTGTTAATTTATAATTGTTTAACCCCGTTTTCGTTAAAAAACAGGATTGCAAAGATACTACTATTTTTTAGATTTACAAACAGGTTTTCAACATTTTTGACGAAAAATATTGATTTGACGATTTATCTGTACTTTTCCGAATCGTCGTCGAGCATTTTGAGATAGCTTTCGTAGCGTTCTATGGAAATATTACCTTGTTCGACAGCTTGTTTTACCGCACAATCGGGCTCGTGAGAATGGGTGCACATATTAAATTTACAGTGTTTCGCGTAGTGAAACAATTCCGGAAAAAAATGATAAAGTTCTTCTTTTTCCAAATCAATCAGCCCAAAACCTTTTATTCCCGGCGAATCTATAACCGCCGCATTATTAATAGTGTCGAACACTTCATAAAAAGTGGTGGTGTGCATTCCTTTTTGGTGATAATCCGAAATGCTCCCCGTTTGCAAATGCAAATTGGAATCAATGGCATTGATAAGCGACGATTTTCCGACTCCCGATGAACCTGAAAAAAGACACAACTTTCCGACAATTTCTTCTCGCAAGATATCAAGATTCAGTCCGGTAAGAGCCGACACTTTGACCACTTCGTATCCCGCGCTACAATATATTTCTTCAAATCGCAACAAGGCTGATAATTGTTCTTCGGCATACAAATCCATTTTGTTTACAATAATTTTTACCGGAATTTTATAAGCCTCGCAAGTTACTAAAAAACGATCGACAAATTCCAAGCGTGTAGAAGGAAAATCAATAGTAACTATTAAAAAAGCAAGGTCGATGTTGGCGGCGATAATATGCGCTTGTTTCGACAGGTTGGTAGAACGGCGAATAATATAATTTTTGCGTTCGTGTACTTTCACAATTGCGCCCGATTGTCCGTCGAGTTCTTCTACATCAACTTTATCGCCGGCAGCAATAGGGTTGGTTGTCGAAGAATCGTGGAGGCGCAATTTCCCTCGAACGGTACAATTAAAGAATTGTCCGTCCGCCGGATTTTTCACCAAATAATGGCTTCCCGTATGTTTATAAACAATACCTGTAAACATTTGCTTTACCAAATTGAAGTTACAAAAATAGGTATTTTTTCCGGATGCCGATAAAAGACATTACGGCTTTCGTCGTTCCAAATGCTCTATCCGTCATTGCGAGAGCGCAGCTCGAAGCAATCTGTTTCTGCTGTGTAAGAGATTGCTTCGTCGTTCCTCCTCGCAATGACGTTCTTTTGGTTAGAGATTCTTCGACTTCGATTCCACCCCTCCCAAACCCTCCCCAAAGGGGAGGGCTTAGTTTCCCCTCCTTTGGAGGGGTTAGGGGAGGTAAGATTGCTTCGTCGTTCCTCCTCGCAATGACGTTCTTTTGGTAACAGATTCCTCGACTTCGTTTCGACCTCCCTCATCCCCTTCGGGACTTCCCCCACAAGGGGAAGAAAAAGGAAAAGAGTTTTTGGGGAGAAAAGACCTCGCTCGGAATGACGAACACATAAAACAAAAACCGCAGGGCAAAAGTCCTGCGGTTTAAATAAATTTTCAGTTTTTTTATTACGCTTTTCGATAGTGAATGGTGAAACCCACCTCCTCAGATTCTTCAAAAGGTGGAAATTCCAAAACAAGTTCGGTATCGGTGAGTTTCTTTACCAAGAGCACAGCAGAATTTTCTCCCGAGGTTAAAACGATTTTGTTATCGGAATAAGAGTAGTTTGCAGTAACATCATCGCCTTCAAATCCCTCAACGTTGAAAATGCAAGTGCCGTTGGCGTTGAATTGAATGTAGATAAACTCTACTTCCGTATATTCTACTCCACCTATTACTATTTTTTCGGCATTCCATCTGCCGACCAATTCACCTTTGTCTTCACTTGAGCAAGCCGCAAAAGCAACAGCGATAATCGCTAAAAATAAAAATTTTAATTTTCTCATAATTATTAAAGTTTATTATAATACAACACCAAATTTAATTAGTCCGCCAGACATTTCCGCATCGCCATCTTTAAAATTACCTATACAAAATAATTTTACACCAATCATAAGACGTGTGGTAATTTTATATTCATTTTCAACAATTGCAGTAAAGCAATGAGCAGAATACTGGTCTTTACCATAACGCACCTCATAAAAAGGCTCATATTGAATTCCCCCAATATAAGCAGTTGCTTGGTGAATGTATGTATAGCCACCACCAATTCTAAAATTATTTCGCTTGTTGTTTTTAAATGGTGATACAAAAATATTAACACTTCCTTGCAAATAATCGCTGTGTCGCTCAAACACATCATCGCCATTTCCAATACTTCGTCCAATTCCAAAACCGGCTGCAGCTGTGAAGTAGTTATTTGCTTTGTAATTAAATTCGTTTTCAAAGCTAAGAGTAGTCACATCACCCCAGCCCATGAATCCCAAGCCTGCACCGATTTTTAAATCAACCTTGTTTGAATAATCTTCTTGTGCAAATAAACCAGAAATTGGCAATAATGTAATTAAAGCAATAATAATAGATGTTCTCATAATTATTAAAGTTTATTGTTTTGAAATTATGTTGTTAATGGTTATGAAACAGAAAACAAAGATAGAACATTTTAACAAAAATCGCGGAGCTTTCGCTCCGCGATTAAATAATTTCTAATTCTACAAAGAAACCCCCAACTTAATCATTGCTCCTATCGCTCCACCATCATTAAACAGAC
>JGI994J12354_10005366_pt1 | contig 11070 bp, 9 predicted proteins | sample IntmicLarv3ML3BL_FD_12354 | JGI IMG/M metagenome (IMG submission 12354) | reverse complement strand
GCTTTATCTTTTATTCTGTCGCATATTTCAGCCGCTCTGCCGCACTGCCAGACTATTGCATCTTCAATTGGCAAGCCTGTTTTCCTATTCCATATCATTGCAGTTTCACGCTGATTGCTTATACCTACTCCGGCAATCTCACGTTTATCAATTTTAGCTTTATCAACAACATTTTTTACAACTGCGAGAGTGTTTTCAAAAATCTCCATTGGATTATGAGAAACCCAGCCCTGCTCAGAAATTTTCTGCTCATGAGGTAAATCACTTCTTGCAATTAATTTTCCGCTGTTGTCAAATAAAATTGCTTTTGTACCAGAGGTGCTTTGATCTATGGCAAGGATATATTTTTGTATCATCTTCAAATCAACTCCAACACTTTTTTTACAATTCCGCTTGCATTGAGTCCGTAGTAATCGAACACTTCCTGAGATTTTCCTGCAACGGCAGGCTCATCGGGCAAAGCCATATTTACTACCTTTTTCGGACAGCTTTCACCAACAATTTGACTTACCATTGCACCGAGACCGCCGATTATGCTATGTTCCTCAATCGTGATAACTGCTTTTACATTTTCTGCCGCTTCAAGCACTGCCGCTTTATCAATTGGCTTTACACAGTACATATCAAGCACTGCCGCACTTATTCCACGTTCCTTGAGGAGTTTTGCGGCATCTTTGGCAGGTTTCACCATCTCACCGCAGGCTATAATCGCCACATCTGTTCCGTCGCAGATTTTTATCGCCTTGTCAAGCTCAAAATTAATGTTTCTGTTTTCATACACATCGTCAACTGCATTTCTGCCGACACGGATATATGCAGGCTTTTCATCTTTCAAAAGTGCTTTCATCAAATATTCAGTTTGTACCGCATCATTTGGTATATACACACGCATGTTCGGAATTGAAGCGATTGCCGCTATATCCTGCACGCTGTGATGAGTCATACCCAGAGCGCCATAGCTTATGCCGCCTGAAATACCTATAAGCTTTACATTTGTGTTTGAATAGGCAACATCCACCTTGATCTGCTCCATGCTTCTTGTTGACAAGAAACATGCGGGAGATGCCGCAAACGCTTTTTTGCCGCATTTTGCAAGTCCTGCCGCTGTGGACACAAGGCTTTGCTCTGCAATTCCCATTTCGATAAATTGTTTGGGAAAAGCATTGGCAAAATCAGCAAGCGAGGCTGAACCTCTGGAATCACTGCAAAGCACTACGATATTTTTATCATTCTGTGCCTGCTCTAAAAGAACATTGCAGATAACTTCTTTATTTGCAAGTTTTTTCATAGTGCCGCCTCCTTTTCACTGAGTTCTTTAATTGCTGCAATATATTCCTCTTCGGTTGGCACTCTATGATGCCACCCCGCTTGGTTTTCAATGAAAGAAACACCAAACCCCTTAATCGTGTCAGCTATTACAACACTTGGCTTGCCCTTAAAATTCTTAGCTGTATTGAAAGCCTCTTCAAGCGAATCTATATCATTTCCATTAACCTTAATTACATTCCAGCCAAAGCTTACCCAGCGCTCCTCTTGGCTGTCCTGCGACATAACATCTTCTGTATTGCCCGAAATTTGCAGTCTGTTTCGATCAATTACAGCGCAGAGATTGTCGAGCTTATAATGACCGCCTGCCATTGCGCCCTCCCAGACAGAGCCCTCTGCGAGTTCACCGTCCCCCATTACAACATAGACTCGGTAAGTTTCTTCATCCATTTTAGCGGCAAGCGCCATTCCGACACCAACTGAAAGTCCATGACCGAGTGAACCCGAATTCATCTCAATTCCATTGACCTTATTATTGGGGTGTCCGATATATTTTGAACAAAATTGAGAGAAACTCTCCAAATCACTCTTTGGAAAAAACCCCTTATCCGCAAGCACTGCATACAGTGCTTCAACCGAGTGACCCTTACTCAAAATGAAATGGTCATGATTAATTTCATTAAAATTTTCAGGAGTAACGTCCATTTGGCTGTTATACAGTACATTCAAAATATCTACACAGCTAAAATCTCCGCCGATATGCCCTGTTTTTGCTCTATAAATCATTTCAATAATATCTTTTCTTAAAGAAAAGGCTTTTGATTTTAATTTTTTATTCAATTTACAAGTACCTCCGTTTTTGATGAAAACTTATCAGTTTTCCCCTCTCAGATATGCTTTTATCTCCTGCTCATTCTCATCGTATAAATCCGGCTTAATGTTTAGATATTTACAGGCTTCAAACAATATTGGAACAACATTTTTATGTATTCCCACACAGTGATGAATGTAGGGTCCCTCAACAATTTTTGCCTCGAGTCTCTTCCAGTTTTCAACTTCAACCCATAAATATGTACCCTTTGTATATGGTCCGTCTATACCCTGTGCCTTACCCAAAAGCAAGCTGTATTCACCGTTATCACCGTCGAAACGGCAGAGAGTTATTTCACCGTGCTTGGCTTCTGCCTCCATAGCTCCGGGATGTGTAAAAGCAAGCGGATAGCCAAGAGTTGGTTTGCTGATTGCGCATGAAATTGGCCAAGGACCGCAGTGCTGTAAAAGTTCACCGTTTTCGTTATCGGGGTGGCGCACAGTCCAATCTGCAAAGAATGAGGGAGTTTTGTTTAAATTTGCCGCTTCTGCCATCAGAGCTGTGATTGCCCCGTGAATATCGGTTTCGCATACAACGGGAATCCCCTCCTCATTCAGAAGTGAATTTGCCGCACATGGCATTATTCCAATTTCATCTTGAAGAGCATTCCAGCACTGAATTGCAATGGCATTACAGCCATATTTTTTTGCTAAGCTTTTCATTGCAACTTTCAGCGCCGCAACATTTTCAAGCGCTGTGTCATCCACTGCGATATTCATATTCGCTCTGCAATAGTCAATAACTTCTTTAACATCTCTATCCTGTGTTTTTACAGCCTTAATTTCACTCACGAGCTCCGAAATTGGAATTGGTGAAAGCTGAACATTATATTTTTCCAACAGCTCACCCTCATTGCATATGGTTGACCAAAAATCGAAAGGACGGGGACCAATTTGTAAAATTCTTGTCTGCTTAAATACTTTTACAACATTACAGACAGCGATAAAATCTTTTAATCCACGCTCAAACTCAGCATCACCGATTCTGCAATTTGTCATATATGTAAACGGAACCTGAAAACGTCTTAAAACTTTTCCTGTTGCGAAAATTCCGCACTGGCTGTCACGCAGACGTATTCCGTTTTCATCGGGTCTTTCGTCACGAGGCCCCCAAACAAGCACAGGTACTCCCATAGCCTTTGCAAGTCTTGCCACAACATATTCAGTGCCAAAATTACAGTGGGCAACAAATAATCCATTTACACCCTCTGCCTTAAATTTTTTAATTACAGGCTCAATATCAGCATCATCAAAAAGCAAGCCCTCATCATTAATATCATCAATATCAACAAAATTTATTCCAAGCTCTGTGAGCCTGTCTCGGGTTAACCCTCTATACTTCAGTGCGTCCGGCGCACTGAAAATACTGCGTCTTGTTGGTACATATCCAAGTTTTATTGTTCCTGTCATTAAAAATCCTCCTCCAAAATATTTATTTCTTTGTATAATCATTTTATAAAATATTTATATAAAATATTTATTAAATATATAATGTAGTATATCAAAAGCCAGCTAATAATACAATACATAATTTCGCCAAACAATAAATCTTTTTTTATCAATCCTCTACAAAGCGAATTTTCACACAGTAAACTTATGTATTGCTATATAAATTTGATGTCATTTTATATGAAATTTTAAAAATAACACTTGACTTAGAGTGTGCTCCAAGGTATATGATTAAATATAAACAAATTTGGGAGGATTTTTTATGAAAGAAATTAGACTTGGAAGAACCAATATAAAAACGAACAAGAATGGTTTTGGCGCTCTGCCAATTCAGAGAGTTTCAACCGAATATGCGGGCATGCTTCTCAGAAAAGCTTATGATGCAGGCATAACCTTTTTTGACACGGCCCGAAGCTACAGCGACAGCGAGAAAAAGGTTGGTATTGCATTAAGTGATGTACGTGATAAAATTTTTATTGCAACAAAAACACCATCTAAAACAGTTGAGGGATTTTGGAAAGATTTAGAGACAAGCCTTGACTTGCTCAAAACAGATTATATCGACATTTATCAGTTTCACAATCCTAGTTTCTGCCCAAAACCCGGCGATGGCTCGGGACTTTATGAGGCTATGCTTGAGGCTAAGGCACAGGGTAAAATCAAATTTATAGGCTTAACCAATCATAGGCTTGATGTAGCCGAGGAAGCAGTAAAATCTGAACTATACGACACACTGCAATTTCCGCTTTGCTATTTGGCAACAGAAAAAGATATTGCTTTGGTTAATCTTTGCAAGGAGCATGATGTTGGGTTTATTGCAATGAAAGGTCTTTCAGGCGGACTGATTGATAAATCTGACGCGGCATATGCTTGGCTCGACCAATATGACCATGTACTTCCGATTTGGGGTGTGCAGAAAGAAAGTGAGCTTGATGAATTTATCAGCTATATTGATAATCCGCCAACTCTTGACGAGAGAATAACTGCAATAATTGAGCGTGACAGAAATGAACTGGTTGGTAATTTCTGCCGTGCCTGCGGGTATTGTATGCCCTGCCCCGTTGACATTCAGATTAATATGGCAGCAAGAATGCAGCAGTTAATCAGGCGCAGTCCGTCTGCAAACTGGCTGAATGAGGATAGCCAAAAGATGATGCTGAATATAGAAAACTGTATAGAATGCGGACAGTGCAAGACAAAATGCCCATACGGACTGGATACTCCGACATTGCTTAAAGAAAATCTTATAGATTATAAGAATATCTTGTCCGGCAAGGTTGACATCAGTAATCCAAACTAAGGGGAGATTTCAGCTATGAAAATTACACAGGTTAGCAAACTAACGGCTGTTCCTTTAGACACGCTTCGCTACTACGAAAAAATTGGCATTATTCCTGCTGTTACACGCAATGAGGTCGGAGTACGTGACTATAACGAAACTGACATAAAGTGGATTGAATTTGCAAAATGTATGAGATCTGCCGGACTTTCAATTGAAGCACTCACCAATTACTTAAAGCTATATGAAATGGGTGATGAGACCTTTGATGAAAGGCGAGTTCTACTTGTTGAGCAGAGAAATTTACTAAACAGCAAGCTTGCTGATATGCAAAAGGTTATCGACCGTCTAAATTTAAAAATTGAGCGATACGATACAATTTTTGCAAAGTACAGGCATACAGAGCAGGACAAGGGATATTTTGAGGAATAAGAGTAATCTTCACTATTAGAAGCGATGACGATATATAGAGCTTAAAAAAGCTTGATGTATGTTTGCGTTATCCATAAATATTGAAAATGTTACCATGCTGTACATGTTGCTATCGATAATCGATATTTACCAACAATATTTAGTTTTATCTTAAATTTGCTTTTTCTTCTTGCTTTTGGTGACAGTTTATTTTAGGGAGTTTTACTTAATTCGATACAGCCACAACATTAGGGGATAAAACTATAAGTTGTAACCAGTCTGCTCGGTGTGTGGTTATATATTACACCTATAAGGCGTTGATAGCTCCCTAAATATACATTTAAAAGACTATTCTTTTAAATCTCACACTCCGCCAGCGTTTTGACAGCCGTTAAAACGGCTGTTAAAACAGGAAATTAGTTTCATTTAAATTGACAGCTATTCTACCAACTATCTTGTCACTACTACAACGCATAAGAGTCTTACAGCTAAAGCAAAGGTATTTCCCTTCACCTGCAATAGAACGTGCTTTTTCATGATAAAGCAAACAATAAAACAAGAGAACATTCAAATGAATGCTCTCTTGTTTTATATCTATATTTTATTTTTAAGCTTTCTTTGATACAAAAAAACCTGCAAAACAAATGGTAATACCATTTAATTTCCTTACAGGATATTTCATACTAATCTTTTACAAATTATTTGAATTTATACAACTTCTTCCTCTTTCTTGCTGACGGTAATCATTTTTGGAAGAACAAACTCTAAAACTTGGGAGCATTCAATACCCAAAACATGGGCAAGTTCTTCGTATAGCATTTTTTCAGCGTCTTTCATGAAGCGTTCATCTGAAAGATGTAATTTTTTGCCGCTTTCTTTTTGCACCTGCTGAGTTTGATAAAGCGTTTTAATCAATTGAACCAATTCAGTTCGATTTCCGCCCGCAACTATTTCCTTATATCTGTCTCTGCGCGCATTTTCGTTATCAATCCAAATTGTGGTTTTATTCGGTATTTCCTCAATTAACTCCTGAACCTCATCCAGTGATAATACATCCCGCATTTTAGATGTTAATGTCTCACTGCTGACAGGAATAAACACAGTTGAATTATTATCATATATCGGCTTTAAAACATAATACTTTATACGGTTTCCGCTTAAATCCCGTTCAACAATCTCCGCAACTTTACACACTCCATGTGAACTGTAAAGAACGATATCCCCCACCTGATACACCATAAAAAGCTACCTACCTTTCATCTTTCTTTACAATTTAATACAGTTGCAGCCAGAATAAAAAAGAGAAATATTCTCATTCCATAATACAGCCGAATTTTCTTTAATAACATTATAGCACATTTTTTAAACTAATGTAATAGGCATATCAAATTAATGTCAATTATTTTTACATTTGCCTATTCTCTTAAAATAAAGGTTCTTATAAGCTAATGAATTCTCCAGTTATGACTATGCATTCCACATATAAGGTGTTGATACCGACGAGCATCTGAGAGAACATTTTAAATTTTTTCTTGCCGCTCACGACCTGCTGACTTCAAAGTGATAAATTTTCTCGTTAATCATCAACTATTTAGACAAGGGACCACAGCTAAAACATACAATAAAATAAATTTCAAAAATCCACTGCTCAAAATTTTGAGCAGTGGATTTTAACGTACATTTAGGCTTATCTAATCTCACAGTTTTAGCGAGGGTACAGAAAATCGACCTCTGGCATGAATTTTTTGAAAAAGCACTCATTTGAATACTTGTTATATTTCGCCCCTTTATTAACGGTAAGGCTTATCCACCCACTCAGCAAACAACATATATAACACCTATAAGGCACGGATAGAGGTGAGCGTCAAGTAATCATTGGAAAGAACACTTTTCTTGCATTTCATCACCGTTTTAACGACCGCTGAAACGACTGTTTAAAACAGCGAATTCATTTCATTAAAATTTACAGATATTCATCAAATATCTTGTTCTTACAATAGAGAAAATCCTTACAGCTAAAGCAAAAGTCATTTGCTCCGCTTGCATAGCAGATTGTTTATCAAACCAGAGGGACAATCAAAAAAATTCGTACTCTTTATGAGCAAAATTGNTATTGNATATTTTTGNANCANTGCGCAAATCAATAATTTGCCAATGATTCAATTNGTAATGTCAGCTTAATAATCTAAGCACATAACAATTTCNCCATCATCATCCACTTCACCCGTATGCTTGAAACCAAGCTTTGTGTAGAGCGCTTCTNCNCCTTTATTCTCCGGCTCAAAGCTGATAAAAATTTTACTGCGAAGCTTGTCTTTGGAGATTTCTTCAATGATTAGTCTCATTGCCTGCTCGCCATATCCTCTGCCCTGAAAGTTTTCATCAATCATCAGACGGCATACTCCATAGATATTTTCCTGCAAATCAATTTCATACATAAGAAAACCAACCATGTTGTCATTATAATATATTGCAAGCGGTGTTAATTCTTCCAAATATTTTGCCTGCGCTAATGAGAAAGCATTGCTTGCAACAAAGCTTTGCTGCTCTGCCTTAACCCTTAATTTCAAACACTGCATATAGTTTTCTTTTGTTATTACCCTTAAATTTATCATCAAACCTCCAAACCAGAAATTTATTTTGCCTCGTAGAAAGCCTTTATACCCTTATAGGTCATATATACATCAAGCTTTGAGACAACCTCAAATGGTGCGTGCATTGAAAGCACAGGAACACCTACATCAAGTACATCAACATTAAGCTTTGCAACCGCAAAAGCAACTGTTCCTCCGCCGCCCTGGTCAACCTTACCGAGCTCGCCAATCTGCCACAGAACATCTGCATCGTTGAAGATTTTGCGAATTTCACCGACAAATTCAGCAGAGGCATCTGAGCTTCCTGATTTTCCTCTGGCGCCTGTATATTTTGCTACACCAACACCGTGGTTGATGAAACAGGAATTCCCAATCTCATAGGCGGAAGCAAAATTGGGGTCATATGCCGCTGTAACGTCTGCTGAAAGGCAAGTGGATTTTGACAGCACATGACGAGCCTCAAGTCCGTCTTGGGCGGCTAAGTCTGCAACGAAGTAGCGCAGATAATCACAACCCAAGCCTGTATTGCCGTAGCTGCCGATTTCCTCTTTATCTGCAAGAACCGTGATGATTGTATCTTTAGGTGCTTTAACCTTGAAAAGTGCTTCAAGAGCAGGATATGAACAAACTCTGTCGTCATGTCCGTAAGAGCCAATCATGCTTCTGTCAAAGCCGACATCAACAGCTTTATGTGCGGGAACAAACTCAATTTCAGCAGAAGTTAAGTCCTCTTCAACTATACCATATTTCTCGTTTAGAATTTTGAGAATATTCAGTTTGTATAACTGTTCACCCTTTTCTTGACTGACGGGAGAACTGCCGACAAGAATATTCAAATCTTCGCCCGTAAAAGCTTCTCCAAGCTTTTTAACTGTCTGGTCTTTACCGAGGTGCGGTAAAATATCAGTTATGCAAAACTGAGGGTCGCCCTCTTTTTCGCCGACATTTACAGTGACCTTAGTGCCGTCTTTACGGACGATTACACCGTGCATAGCCAAGGGCAGTGCAGTCCACTGATACTTTTTGATACCGCCGTAATAATGGGTTTTAAGCATTGTCATTTCATTTGTCTCATACAAAGGGATTGGCTTTAAATCTATTCTTGGGCTGTCAATGTGGGCAGCAACTATACGGACACCGTTTTTTGTACCCTCTTTACCAATTACCGCAAGGCAAATCGCTTTTCCGCGATTGTTATAATAAACCTTGTCGCCTGCGTTATAGCTCTTGGCAGGGTCAAACTCGGTAAAGCCATTTTTCTCCGCCGCTTCAACCGCAAAATTCACAGCTTCACGCTCTGTCTTTGCCGCATCAAGAAAAGCTTTGTAGCCCTCGTTAAATTTATCAGACTTCTTGATTACTTCGTCTGAAACCTTAACAAAACCGTTCTCTCTCTTGTACATTAGCTTGTCTGCGAGTTCACTGACAGTTAATTTTACATCTTTCTTTGACATTTTGGTTTCTCCTTTATTTAATATATTTTTTTGTATATGCTTAAATTTTCGTTAACCCGTTTAACATATTCCTCGGTTTCAGAAAACGGAATTTTTATGAGTGTTTTTCCGTCCTTTGAATACAGTGGGTTTTGAAGCCATGAATCAACATTGCCGATACCTGCGTTATAGGCAGACAGAGCAGTATCCAGTTCCCCATAATAGTTAATCAAGCGTCTCAAAAGTGCGGAGCCGCAGTGAATATTATCCAGTGGGTCGAAAATATCATTGCCGCCGTTATCGGGCGGATACATTGAAGAAATCCATTCAAAGGTTTGGTCTGTTAACTGCATCAGTCCATGTGCACCTGCATAGGAGGAAACTTCCTCTCTAAAACCACTCTCCGCTCTGATTACAGCATAAATAAGATTTTCATCAAGTGAAAATTCCTCTGCTTTAAGCTCTACAATTTCAGAATATGATTTTGGGTATAAAACTTTCAGTGCATTATTAGCAATACTCTGTTTTGCAAAAATAAAAAAACAGGCAACTACTGCAAGCAAGATTAACACTATAATTATAGCTTTTTTCATTTATAAACCTTTCCACTTTTGCGTGGCTTCATTTCAAAAGCTTTATCGGATATTATCATTTCACATAATCGTATATAAATATTTTATGTAATTTTCAGTTCTCTAACTATCGGAAGCAGGGTCTTAACCAAATCTATTTCACCATTGTCTACAATTGAATAATCTGCTCTCTTTAAAAAAAACTCATCATCATGCTGTGCGTTAATTCGGCTTTCCGCCGCCTCCACACTTATTGAATCTCGTTTTGTAATGCGCTCAATTCTGAGCTTTTTCGGGGCAGTTACAGCAATAATTTTGGAGCAGTAAAAATCCATACCTGCTTCAAAGATAGTTGGTCCGTCAATTACAATCACCTTTTCACCGTCTGCAAATGCTTGTTTGATAATTTCTTGAATTCTAACCGAAATTTTCGGGTGGGTGATTGCATTCAGCTTTTTTTTCCCCTCATCTGAAGAAAAGGCACGCTCGGCGAGGAGCTTGCGATTCAACTCTCCGTTTAAAATAATATCACGACCGAAAACATTTTGCAAATCTGAAAGGCATTCACTGTCATAGGTTTCGGGAGATTTCGAGACAGCATCGCAGTCTATTGTAAAAAATCCGAATTCACTCAAATGCTTTGCCACCGTGCTTTTTCCCGAGCCTGTTGGTCCTGTGAGACCTACAATATAATGGTTATTGGGATTAATTATTTTAAAACCTGCCGCACGAAGCAAACGATTGTAAACCGCCAAGCCTATCCCGTTTTTTTGCGGGATATGGGCAAAAGCTTTCTGTGCCTCCATATCATCCAAACTATGCAATGCCGAAAAAAGCCGCTGTGCCTGCTCATCTGCACAATATCTCCAGCCATAACTGACATGGGGGATTTTCAGATGTCTTATATCTTCATCAAAACAGAGCGCCACAGCCTCCTGCTCATTTACAAAATCAATATATTCCTTTGGGGAGGCATCAACAATCGTCACACTGGCAAGCGGTGCATAATGCTTATATTTCATACCGGGTGATGAAACCTTCTTGGTTTCAGTTTCATTCAAAACGGCAGTGTCTACCTCAACCTCTCCCAAAACGCCTTTTAGCTGCTCTAATGTGATTGCTCCCGGTCTTAAAACTCTCGGAATTCCATCAACAAGAGTGATTACAGTGGACTCCAAACCAACGGCACAATCTCC
>JGI994J12354_10005365_pt1 | contig 11071 bp, 11 predicted proteins | sample IntmicLarv3ML3BL_FD_12354 | JGI IMG/M metagenome (IMG submission 12354) | reverse complement strand
GAAGCTGACCTATCGTTCACCAAAACGGTCATGCTCATATCAAGCTGCTTCGAATCGGAATTCCTGTAAACCTCGGTCTTGCCGTTTTTGTCTGTTGTAGACATGATTTTTCCTGCCGGAATCAGACCGTCAAGAACGCTGCAAACAGCGTCGACCGAGCCGCCGAGATTGTTTCTGACATCAAAAACCACCGATGTAACACCCTTTGATTTCAAATCCTCAATCGCATCGGAAAACTGTTTATCGGTATTCTGTAAAAATTCTGTAATTTTAACATATCCGGTAGACTTATCAATCGTATCATAAAAGACTGTTATATTTTCATATTTTCTGATTGTAACCTCAAAAACCTTTGAGTCTCCGCCGCGGTCAACAACAATTCTGCGTCTCTCGTCAACCCTTCCCGCGATATGCCCGATTGCTTCGTCAAGGGTAAGTCCTTCGAGCTTTGCGTCAGCCACACGAGTAATTACATCACCCTTTTGTATTCCTGCCGTTGACGCGGGTGAGCCCTTCATTACTTCAAGAACATAGACACCCTTGCCGTCCTTTGAAGCCGCGCCTATAATGCCGATGCCGACAGCATTGCCTTCAAATTCATCATCATTAAGCTTTTTTTTGTCCGAGTCGCGGTACATGGCATATTTGTCACCGATACCGCTCAGGTATCCCTCAGCGATTCCGTCAACAAGCGTCTTTTCGTCAATCGTACCCATATATTCTTCGCGAACCTTTTTGTCGATTTCGCTTAATTTTTTATATACCGTCTGATAAGCGCTTGTCTGACTTAATTCGCTGTCGAATTTATTCATAGTCATGACATAGGTTATCGACAAGGTTACCGCTGCCGTAATAAAAATTATTGCGATAACAGCGCCAAGTGATATTTTTTTATTCATTAAATCAATGCCTTTCCGGTTCAATGCCGGAAGGCATCAACCATTTATAGAAGAAGGCGGTTGTCTAAACTGAACAACACCCTAGTGTTGTGAGCTTCTTCGGAGCTTTTAAAATGCGTTTAAGCATTTTAAAAGCTCATTATCCACCATATCTTACATAATTAAGAGGATTTACTCTTGCGTTATTAACCCTTACCTCGAAATGCAAATGTGCTCCTGTCGAGTTTCCCGTGCTTCCGACATATCCGATAACCTGCCCCTGGGTAACGGTTTGACCCGAGCTTATATTATATCCGCTGAGATGTGCGTACAAGGTTTTGTAATTTCTTCCGTCCTGATCTCCATGGTCAATAATTATACAGTTGCCGTAAGAGCCGTACCATTGCTTTAAAATAACCTTTCCTCCGGCTGAAGCTACACACGGTTTTCCGTTGATGGAGGTTTGCTTGCTCCAATTTGTTGCAATATCAATTGCGCCGTGACCCGCATAGCGGTTTTCGGTATCGCCGAAGGTTGAGCTTATAAAGCCGTATCCCGGAACAGGCCATGCAAAGCCCTTTCCGTTATAAACGATATTTGATGCAGCCTGCTTTGCAAAAAAGTTATCAAGCTCTTTATCCCATTTTTTTCTTTCGGCTTCGGCAGCCTGACGCGCCTTTGTATATGCGTCAATATCACTTTTAAGGTCGTCCGCGTGCTCGTTATTTACTCTTACCTTTGACTGAAGAGCCTTTTTTTCGCTTGCCAGAGCCTTATTGTCCGCGTCAACCTCAGCCTTTTTAGACTCGACTTCCTTTTTCTGCCGCTCAAGCTCTGTCTTATTATTATCCAAATCCTCGATAATTTTTCGGTCATGGTCGGCAATTCTTCTTACCGCATCGGTTTTTGCGATAAAATCATCAAGTGAATCGGCAGAAAGTAATATCTCAAGGTTTGAGGTATCACCAAGCATATAAATTGCAAGAAGCCTGTCCTTAAGGTCAGCTTCGCCTGTCTCAATTTGACCGGTAAGGGTCTTTATTGAGCCGCCCAGGCTGTCAATCTGCTTTTGAAAATCGCCTATTTTTTTAAGAATCGCGTCGATTTTCTTGCTTGTGTCCTCAATGTCCTCCTGCAAAAGCTTTGTGACTGATTCAATATTGCCTTTTTCGCTTTTGGCGCTGGCAATTTTTTTCTGGTTTTCGGCTATTTTTTTTGTAAGACGGTCGATTTCCTTGCGCATACTGTCGGGGTCGTCCTTGCTTGCCGCGGCATACGAATTAATTTGAAATAAATTTCCCGCGGGAGCGGCAAAAACAAGCAAACACATCAGACAGGCAATTATTTTGACTCCTTTACTGAACACTCATTTCACTTCCCTCTTCTTTTAAATATCTGCGGATGGAAATAAGACTTCCTACCGCACCGATAAATACTCCTACAATCAAAAATCCTGCAAAAACAAGATACCAAAGATCTTTAAAGGGAACAAGCGGTATGTTGAGCGACTTTTCAATTCCGTTGATAACACTGCGATACACATACCAGACAATGCCCTCGGTTAAGACCCCCGCTATTATTCCGATAAGCACTCCCTCTACAACAAATGGCAGCTTTATAAATGCATTCGTAGCTCCGACAGAGCGCATTATTCCGATTTCAAGACGCCGCGCATACATTGTAAGCTTGACGGTATTTGAAAGAATAAATAGCGAAACAAGCAAAAACAGACCGATAATCCATACTACAAAGAGCATGATAATCTCGCGTATTGAGGTAAGCTTGCCTGCGACTTCCCTTTGGTCGGTAATTTTTTCAACATTTTCGAGCTTTTCCAGCTGATATACGACATCATCGTATTTTGAAAGATCCTCAACGCTGACAACAAGCTTATGAACAAGCGGATTATCGTCTTTATAGTCAAGCAAATCTCCGCTGTCGCCCAGTGTTTTCTTAAGCTCCTCAAGACCTTCATCCTTGGTTATCAGCCTTGCGGTTGCAACATTGGTAATCTTTTTAGCCTTGTCAAGCTGTTCCTTTGCCTGTTCATCGGTAGCATCCTTTTTGAAAAAAACCTGAATTGTATTTTTGCTTTCGATAGCCTTTAGGGTTGTGTATATGTTTTGAGAAAATATGTACGAGCCGCCGACCAGCAGCATACAGCAGATAAGAACTCCGACCGATGCAACCGTCATAAGACGGTTCACCCAAAGATTTCTAAGACCTTCTTTTATAAGATATTTCAGACTTTCAAGCTTCATACTTCGCCGCCTCCAATCAAATCGGATGCCACAAAGCCGTCCCTGATTTCGATTGTGCGGTGACGGTATTTTTTGACAAGCTCCTGCTGATGTGTAACCATAATTATTGTTGTGCCTTTTTTGTTGATGTTATAAAGCAGCTCAACAATTTCCTGGGAAAGGTCGGGGTCAATATTTCCGGTAGGCTCGTCCAGTATAATAAGCTGGGGATTGTTGACCAGCGCACGTGCGATTCCCACACGCTGCTGCTCTCCTCCCGAAAGCTGATTCGGATATTTGCGTGCTTTATCACTGTCTAAAGCGACAAGACTCAGCACATAAGGAACCCGCGTGCGTACATCCTTTCCGGACGCGCCGATTACTCTTAACGCAAAAGCCACATTGTCAAAAACGGTCATATTCGGTATAAGGCGAAAATCCTGAAAAACAATTCCCATTTTGCGCCGAAGATAGGGAATATTCTTTCTTTTCATTCCGCTCAAATTCATTCCCGCGATGGTTATTTCGCCCGAATTTGGAGTTTCCTCGTGCATTATAAGCTTTAAAAACGTGCTTTTTCCTGCTCCGGACGCTCCCAGAACCGAAACAAATTCACCGTCATTTATTGTAAGGTTTATGTCCTTTAATGCTTCCGTTCCGCTTGGATATTTTTTATATACCCCTTTAAATTCTATCATGATTTATCATTAACCTCATTCATTTTATATAGTTAAGGAGCTGCAACAAAACATTCGTATTGAACTTTTGTTACAGTCTCATAATTTTCGTCATTATTCGCTGTTTTAAAATATATGTCAATTAAAATGTCAGGCTGTTTATAATTGATATTTTAACATTACCATTACAAACAGCCGTATAATTACTTAAGATATAAACTCAAATTTAGTATTTGACAGGATTTGCCGTAAGATATTTTTTAACCATCAGTGCAACCTTGAAAATAATAGCATGGTCAAATTCCCTAAGGTCAAGACCTGTGAGCTTTTTGATTTTTTCAAGTCTGTACACAAGCGTATTTCTGTGTACAAAAAGCTTTCTTGAGGTTTCGGAAACATTAAGATTGTTTTCGAAAAATCTTTGAATGGTAAAAAGCGTTTCCTGATCAAGTGATTCTATTGAGCCTTTTTTAAATATTTCCTTAAGGAACATTTCGCAAAGTGTTGTGGGAAGCTGATAAATAAGACGTGCGATTCCCAGATTGTCATAGCTGACAATAGTTTTTTCGGTATCAAATACCTTTCCGACCTCCAAAGCAACCTGTGCTTCTTTAAAGGAACGTGCAAGATCCTTTATTCCTTCTACCGTTGTACCGATACCAACGATTGAATGTGTGTAAAATTCGCCGCTTAAGGTGTCGGCAATTGAACGTGCAAGCTTTTCAAGATCCTTTGAATCAATATTCGGCTTGATTTCTTTAACCAGCGCAATATCGCTTTCGTTGATGTTAATAACAAAATCCTTGGACTTGTCCGGGAAGAGATTTTGAATAACATCAAAGGTGTTTATGTCTGAACGTGAAGTAATTCTTATCAAAAGAACAACGCGTTCAACATCAGAATTAAAGTGAAGCTCTCTTGCCTTTAAGTAAATGTCACCGGGAAGAATGTTATCCATAATGACATTTTTCACAAAATTACCGCGGTCATATTTTTCATCATAGTACTGCTTAACCGCTTCAAGTGATACTGCAAGAATAGACGCGTATTTCGCCGCAAGCTCGTCTGTACCTTCAACAAAAACCGCATATTCAGCCTTTGGTCTTGAACCGAAAACCTTGTATGTATAACCGTTTTTGATGACCGGCTCTTCAAGATAAAAGCTGTCGATACCAAATCCGTCCTGCATTTCTCCGATTTGTCCCAGCTTGCTGCACGCGATAACCGAACAGCTTTCGTCAATTACTCCGATTGTTCTGTCGATGGAGTCCCTCATCTGATGGACTACACCCTGAAATAGTCTGCTTGACATTTTTTCTTCCTCCAAATCATTTTAGGGGGTTTTCCCCAGCCGTCTGGCTGCGTCATCTGACGCTTAATATAGTTGTTTCGGATTGCTACCCATAACTATACTATTATATTCTACATAATTATTTTAAAAATTGCAACCTTTTAATACTCTTTTTTCACGGAATTCACAAAAAGAACACATTTAAATTTCTAATCAGTCAAAATAATAAGAGCCGAAAGCCAAAATCACACAAATAATATGCGTAACGTATTATATAACGAGTTATAATTACAATCGAAAGGATTTCTGACAATGACCGATTCTATAATAAAGCTACCAACACCGACGGGAGAGCACAAGCTGCCGCCGCTTCCTTACGGCTACACGGCTCTTGAGCCTGTAATAGACGCAAAAACTCTGCAAATACATCACGACCGGCATCACAAAAAATACGTTGACGACCTGAACACTACCGAAAAAGCAACTCAGTCAGCAAGACAGCAAAGCGATATGAAATATATAAAATATCTTGAAAATGAACTTGCATTTAACGGCAGCGGACACATTCTGCATTCAATATACTGGACAATCATGACCTCGCCGGGCAAGGGAGGAAGCGTGCGTCCGCAAACACTTTCGTACATTAAAAGCTATTTCGGAAGCTATGACGAATTCAAGGAACAGTTTATAAGCGCCGCCAATACAGTCGAAGGTTCCGGCTGGGCTGTTCTGGGCTGGAATCCCGCGTGGGGACGGCTTGAAATACTCCAGTGCGAAAAGCATCAAAACCTTACGCAATGGAGCATTATTCCGATACTTGTGTGTGATGTCTGGGAGCACGCATATTATCTTAAATACCAGAATCAGCGTTCTGATTTTATCAATTCATGGTATACGCTTATCAACTGGAGCGAGGTGGAAAAACGGCTGATACTGGCGCAAAAAGGGCAGATTATGCTTTGGGAGAACACGATGTAAATTACTCTTTTATGTGCTCCAATATGTCACAAACATTACAATCCAAAACAAAACACAAAGAATCAAGGGTTTTTGTGCTAATATCTTTACCGTGTTTTATACGGTGAATCGTATTGGCTGAAAAACCCTCTTTATATATCAAATGATATTCAGTTATATTCTTGGAAAGCAAGGTCTTAAAAAAAGGCGCATAACTTATCACTTGCACCACCCCGATAAATTTTATCATACTTAACCTCTTGACTATACTTAATATATTGAGTATAATTCAATTACGTTAAAAACTAACGGGGAGGTTTTGCTATGCTTTATCAAAAATATCTCACGGAGCTATCGAAAGCTTCGCTGTTCTTTTTCACACTAACCGACCCTTAGTCTGACAAGCTTTTTTTAAATTTATGCAATACATAATAAAAATTTGTAAATTTTACTTTGGGGGAATTTAGTATGAAAAAAACAATATCGTTAATTTTGAGCTGTATCTTGATTTTATCCGCATTTTCATTCCCGATAACAACATATGCGGCTTCAGGAAACACTCAGGGAAATATTTTAAACGGCGGCTATGTGGCAATACAGGGCGATTGGTTATATTACCACAATTGGGATGACGGTGGGAAATTATATAAGGCTAAAACCGACGGCAGCAATAAACAAAAATTAAATAATGATGAATCAATCTCAATCAATGTTATCGGTGATTGGATTTATTATTATGGTTCTGGTGAAAATTATGGAACATACTGTGTGAAAACAGATGGTACCGGTTTAAAAAAAATAAGCAGCAATTCCTGCATACAAGTTGTCGACGACTGGATTTACTTTAATGATAATGATGGTTATGATAAAATGTATCGTTTATTTCGCATGAAAACAGACGGTAGCGGAAAGCAAAAGTTGACCGATACCAGATCTGTTGATGTATCTGTAGTTAATGACTGGATTTATTATTATGACGACAGTTACGACATTCAGGATTTATATCGAATGAAAACAGACGGCAGCGGAAAACAGAAATTGAGCGTAAAATTAGGCTACAAAGGAGATTATGGCGTTATCGGAGATTGGATTTATTACAGCAATGGTGACGATAAATACAAATTGTATCGTATAAAAACAGACGGCACCGGAAAGCAAAAGTTAAGCGATGAGCGTTCAGATCATTACAGTAACATTGTTGACGGATGGATTTATTACAGTAACGGAGACGATACTGTTGAGGCCGAGGGAAAAGATGAGGATGACATCATGGATGTCGGTAAATTATACCGTATTAAAATTGACGGCACAGGAAAACAAAAACTAAACAACGACGGTTCAATAGGTATCAATGTTGTCGGTGACAGAATTTTTTATATAAACCGGAGTTCTGATAACAAGTGGTACACAATGAAAACCGACGGCACAGGCAGACAGCCTGTAAGCGATAAATGGTTCGTCAGTATCGGCAGCAGTTCTTCGTCGAAGCCTTCTTCATCAACTGCTTCTTCAAAAACTTCTTCTGCATCCGCGTCATCTTCTTCAAATAACAGCTCCTCTTCTTCGACAAGCTCTGCTAATCCAAAAAAAGAAATTGCAGTAGACTTTTATTTGAAATCAGTAAATAAAAACATAGAATTAAACATTAACTGGAGTGATGATTTTTTCAGTAAAAGCGCAACGGTAGCTAACGGTGATTTAGCCATTGCTTCTCTTGTACTTTCAGAAAATTCATATCGCAAAGAAGCCGTAGAAAAAACATTGAAAAAATTAGGCTTTGAAGATGTCAAATTGTATTATGATTTCAAAACGTCAAATAGAGTCGCTCACGCTATCGCCAGAAAAAAAGTTGTCATAAACAGCAAACTTCAAAATATAGTAGCAGTCGTTTGCCGAGGAACAGATGGATTTTCAGAAGGAATCAGCAATATAGGTGAATTTTTGGGTTTACCTGAATTTAAAGATGCCAGCGGAAATGTTGCACATAATTTAGAACAATATCTTTTTCTGCATAAAATATATACTCAAGATATAAAATTTTTAATAACAGGTCACAGTCGCGGCGGTGCCGTTGCCAATTTGTTAAGTGCAGATATAACGACAAATTCAAAATTAAAAAATTTGGGCAATGAAAATAATGTTTATGCATATTGTTTTGCATCACCAAATTCAGTAGCGCAAAAAGAACGCATTAACAACATCAATATTAAAACAATAGCCAATAACAATGACTGTGTTCCAAATCTCTCAGGAGGTGCCAAACATGGTATTGTTGTTCGTTTTGATCCTACATCGGAAATGCTTAACACTTTCGAAAAATTAACAGGCACAATTTATGATTCTAAATCATCGACAATTAAAGGCGCAACCGGCTTTGGCTTCGGGCATCCGCATAATACCGAATCCTATTTGGCATATTTGTTGCAAAACAGAACATTAACAATAGGCTCGGTATGGGGTGTTAAAATTGTTAAAATAAAATGTCCGGTAGATGTTGAAGTGTATGACAGTGCCGGCACTCTTGTCGGACGAGTTGTTAAAAACGCAATAGATGAAAACATTGAATCCGATGTCTTTATTACGCTTAACGAAGATGAAAAATATTTTCAATTACCTGATAATGGGGACTACACATTTAAAATGGTCGGTACAGATGACGGTCTGATGAATCTCTCTGTAGACTATACAAATCCCGATACTGAGGAAATTATCGAACAAAAAGAATTCAAGAATGTCAAATTGTTCAACGGTAAAACAATGACAAGCGAAATAAAAGCAGACGCAAACATAGCCGATGCAAAGCTTTTTGTGAGCGACGGCGATAAAATCACCTCCGAAATAATGGAAGATGGCACTGAGATAGCAAGCACAGGTGTTGCCGATGTTAACGCAAGTAAAGACTCCATCAGTTCGAATAACAAATCACCTCTGACAATTATTTTTGTTATTGCTTTATGTGTCATTTTGCTTGGCAGCGGAGTTATTCTTCTCATTATAATAAAAAAACGGAAAAAACTGCAATAACGTTTCCCATAAATCATGACCACCGGCTGAGTGCCGGTGGTCATGATTTATTTTCAATTTCCATCAAATTCACATGCACCTTCACACACAATTTTTACGCTTTCCACAAAATAACGCTCAAAATTGCGATTGTTATTTCAACATAATTATGCTATAATGAGTACACAATATCTTTGGAGGTGTTCCTATGCCGCAAATCAGGCCAATAAGCGAACTCAGAAATACGAATGAAATATCGGAACTTTGCCATTCCAACAACGAAGTTTTTATCACAAAGAATGGTTACGGCGATCTTGTTGTCATGAGTATCGAGCATTACGAACGTCAGCAGGCTTTAATGGAGCTTTATAAGAAACTCGGAGAAGCTGAAGCCAGTGTTGCAAACGGATCCGAGTTGCTTGACGCGGACGATGTTTTCGGCTCGTTGAGGGCGAAATATGAAAACTGACTACAAGCTGAAATTTACGCCGGAAGCTAATATGGATTTATTTGAGATATTTGAATATGTCACGAATAATTTATCCGCACCTGTCGCGGCCGGCACATTGATTGACAAGATTGAAGATGCTTGTAAAAAACTGGTTTTATTTCCACTTTCAGGTTCCATTCCACGCGATAATATCCTTGTAAAAAAAGACTATCGACTAATTGCAGTGGATAATTTTATTGTTTTCTATCAGGTGGATGATAGAGTAATACGAATTATGCGTATTGTTTACGGAAAAAGAAATTACCAAGCTCTGCTGTAATCTATCAAACGAATCTGCGTTATCCTTCGGGGTAACGCAGATTTTGCGCTGCATACAAAGTGTGCTCTTTGTACCTTCTCGCATAAACGTTCGCATAAATTTCAACTCGTATTTTCGCACCTTTTCGCACAAATTTCACGGTTTTCCTTGACTTTTCGCCTCAATGATTCTATAATATATATTTAGGTAATTATGTTCATTCAAAAGGGGTGCCAAATGACACAGGAAAACAGCAAAAAGAAGGTTATTTTCAGCGGAATACAACCCAGCGGAACTATCACTCTGGGCAATTATTTAGGGGCTGTNCGCAACTGGGTTTCAATGCAGGANGAGTTTTCTCCGATATATTCGGTCGTNGATATGCACGCTATTACGGTTCGTCAGGATCCTGCAAAGCTTCGCCAACAAACACTTGATGTTTATGCGATGCTGCTTGCAAGCGGACTTTCGCCCGAAAAGAATCTTATTTTTATACAAAGTCATGTTCCTGCACACGCCGAGCTTGCATGGATTTTAAGCTGCTATACACAATTCGGCGAGCTTTCAAGAATGACACAATTCAAGGACAAGTCCGCCAAATACGAGGATAACATTAACGCGGGGCTTTTCACCTATCCTTCGCTTATGGCGGCAGATATTTTACTTTATAAGGCCGAGCTTGTTCCTGTCGGCGCAGACCAAAAACAGCATCTTGAGCTTGCGCGCAATATCGTCAACCGCTTCAACGGCATTTACGGCGATGTTTTTGCACTTCCCGAGCCATATATCGCAAAGGAGGGCGCAAAGGTAATGTCGCTTACCGACCCTTGCAAAAAGATGTCAAAATCGGACGAAAACGCAAATTCGTATGTTGCCGTTCTTGACAGCTACGACACGGTCATCAAAAAGTTCAAGCGTGCCGTTACCGACAGCGATGCGTGTGTCCGATACGCTGACGGCAAGGACGGAATCAACAATCTTATGGGTATCTACGGCTCGATTACCGGAAAAACCTCCGATGAAATCGAAAAGGAATTTGACGGCAAGGGCTACGGCGATTTTAAGGCAGCAGTAGGCGAGGTTGTCGCAGATGAGCTTAAGCCGATAAGGGAACGCTTTGAAAAGCTTGCCGCTGATAAGAAATATCTTGAGGAATGCTATACAAGGGGCGCTGAAATTGCAAACACCGTTGCCTCACGCACTCTTAAAAAGGTTCAGAAAAAAACAGGATTTGTTCCGATAAAATAATCCAATTCGCTTCGCTCAGGGATTCAGC
>JGI994J12354_10005364_pt1 | contig 11074 bp, 8 predicted proteins | sample IntmicLarv3ML3BL_FD_12354 | JGI IMG/M metagenome (IMG submission 12354) | reverse complement strand
CATATCGCCGAGCTCTTTTTTGATGTTCTCATTGTCGTCACGCATTATTGCGTCACACAATTCGTATGTCTCCTCTATTGTGTTTATCCGCAGACTTTCGTTCGTTTGCTTTCTGTCCCAAGGGCATTTCTCTCTCAGCTCATCAAGGATATCCAACAGTCGTCCGAAGGCGGCCATCTGTTCTTCTCTTCTTCCCATTTTATTTAGACTCTTTAAATGTAGCTAACCCACTTTGCAGGAATTGTATGTATTCATCTACATTTTCATTGTATGCATATGATGGTGCTAAAGGTTTTCCCTCTGCGTTTAGTAATACATAAAATGGCTGTGCATTTGCACCAAACTTGCTACGTTGTAGGTAACTCCATTTGTCACCGACAGTTCTCAGTTTGCGGGTTCTCCCGTTTTCCTCTATTTCTATTACCTCTGGTAGCCTCGTCTTGTCATCGACCATTAATGTAATCAATACATAATCGTTTTCGAGTATGCTTTTTACTCTGGAATCAGTCCATACGGCAGCCTCCATTTTTCTGCAATTCACGCAACCATAACCGGAGAAGTCAATCATAACCGGCTTGTTATTTCGTTTGGCATAAGCCATACCTGTTTCGTAATCGTCAAAGTGAGCGTGCACCTCGTCCTCGTAAAGATTGAAGTCCTGTGTTTTCAGAGGCGGTGTGAATGCGCTGATTGCTTTTAATGGCGCACCCCAAAGTCCCGGAACCATATAGACTGCAAAGGCAAATGATATTATAGCCATAAACAAGCGTGGAACCGATACATATTTAAGGTCGCTATCATGGCTGAACTTAATCTTACCAAGCAAGTATAATCCTAACAATGCGAATATCACAATCCATAATACAAGGAATACCTCTCTGTCAAGTATACGCCAGCCGTATGCAAGGTCTGCTACGGATAAGAACTTCAATGCCAATGCTAACTCTAAGAAACCAAGTACCACCTTAACAGAGTTAAGCCATCCTCCGGATTTAGGCATATTCTGTAATATATTAGGGAAAATTGCAAATAAAGCAAAAGGAATTGCTAATGCTAAAGCAAAGCCGAACATCCCGATTGCAGGACCGACTGCGCTACCCATTGATGCCGCTTGCACAAGTAATGTCCCGATGATAGGTCCTGTACAAGAGAAAGACACCAATACTAAGGTGAACGACATAAAGAATATGCTTAGAAAGCCGGTAGTCGAATCCGCTTTGCTATCCATCTTATTTGTCCATGAAGAAGGTAGAGTCATTTCGAATGCTCCGAAGAACGAGATTGCAAAGACTATAAGCAGCAGACAGAATATAATATTGAAGATAGCATTAGTCGCTAAATCATTAAGAGCACTTGCTCCAAATATCCCTGTGATAAGCAATCCCATAGACAGGTATATAATGATTATCGAGATACCATAAAGTATTGCATCTGCTATTGCACGCCTTCTGTTCTTTGTGCGCTTCAGGAAGAAACTCACTGTCATTGGAATCATTGGCCATACGCAAGGAGTAAGTAAAGCCAATAAACCTCCGGCGAATCCTGCGATAAAGATGAATATCCAATGCATATCAGCGGCTGTGATAGTTCTATCGCCAAAAGCTCTCATTTCTTCTACGACAGGAGCCCATAAATTGACATCCTCCGTCACACTTTCAGGAATACTATTGACCGTTGGAGCAGCCCTTCTTGTGCTTCCCTGACTTGCAGGAGCAGAAACAGCTTCTCTTGCAACCTCTTCCGATAAATCAGACGCAGCCTCAGCGGTATTTGTCGTTTCAACACTTGTTATAGAGAGATAATTTCTGCCAAAGGAGAAATCCATGCGATCAGGAGGCAGACACGTTTGATCATTACAAACCATAAACTCAACCTCTCCCTCTATTTTGAACTTGACAGGATCTGTGACTTTTAGCTTCTGAGTGAAGGTTACAGTGCCGTAATACCACCTCAAATCCATTGAGAACAAATCATCATATATCGTTGTCGGCGCAATAGACGAAGTCGGTTCCCCAACCAACTCAGCTCCTTGCAATTCCTCGAAGGTAAAGGATGTAGAAACCGGTCCGCCATCGGGCAGGTTCATATCATAAAGATGCCAGCCATCATCTAAAGTTGCGGTGAATAATATCTCCGGCTCTGCAGTATCTGTTTTGGTTAACTTAATATCCCACGATGCCGGACTGAATATTTGTGCCTGAAGAATAATAGGAAGAATAACGAGGAATAGAGCAAGAACGATCTTTTTCATAGTGTTATTATTTTGTCTTTTTAACTAACGCATTAAAAACGGAAGGAACAGGCGTCTCAAAGCGCATCTTTTCTTTTGTGATAGGATGAATGAAATGTAATTTGCGAGCATGAAGAGTCAGGCGACCTGAGGGATTACTCTCTGCACCATATTTAGCATCTCCTGTAATCGGATGACCGATTGATTCCATCTGCGCACGTATCTGGTTCTTGCGTCCTGTCTCGAGGTCAAGCTCCAATAATGAATAATTGTTATTCGTACGCAATAGATTATATCTTGTTATAGCCTCCTGACCTTCGCCGGAGACAGAAACATACACTTTCAATCCTGCATTCTCTTTTAGAAATGATGAAATTATGTCAGTATCTTTCTCAGGTCTTCCTTCTACAACTGCCACATAGCTGCGCTTTGTAATAGAATCATTCCATGTGTGCTGTAGGTCGGACTGTACGCCTCTGTTCTTTGCGAACATCATAAGTCCTGAGGTTTCTCTATCAAGGCGATGCAATACAAATATCTTATTTCGCGGGTCGCTTTTCTTTACATAATGGCTTAATATATGGTAAGCCGTATTCTCCTTTTCTCTGCCACTGGCAACTGAGAGTAGTCCTTGCTTTTTGTCTACCACGATAAGATATTCATCTTCCCAAACAATCTTTACCATTGGGTGGTTGAATACGATACGTCCTTTACCGAATGTAATCTCTACAACATAGTTAGGTTCTAGCGGTGTATCAAAGCGAGTGGTTGTTTCTCCATTAACGGAGACTTGCCCCTTACTCAATAACGATTTAACCGAACTACGACTCTGGTCGCTAAATGCTTTAAACAAGAAAGACAATAATGTATCCTTCTCTTTGACCGTAATTCGTCGTCCGCCCGGCTCTCTGCGTCTTCCTGCTCCTTTATTGCGTCTCATTTATTTTCTTTATTATGAGCTACAAAGATAGTGAAATTTTGGGGAAGCTGTATAGTTAAGGCTTTGGTCTATATAGTGTCGTGTCGTTAAGTCGGTAATTTTAATCGTCAATGTAAAGGAACTGCCCTTTACTGTCGAACTTCAATTCGAGGTCGTGCAGCCCAGTGTAATTCTATTTCATATCCGAATCGCTTTATCTCAACCATCTTAATGTTTCTGTCGGGATATGTTTGGCTGATATAGCTAGTAAGATTCTCAGGCAATAGTTTTAATACTGACTCAGGGATTAGCTCTTTGCGGGTTTCTGCTTTAGTCCATTGTCCTTTTGAGGAAAACTCAAGCTCTGTCCCGTTGCTTAATAACACTTCGTATCCGTCCCAATCTTTATCGGCATACACCATTTCAATATCAGGGAAATGCGTCATCAGAAATGTCCTTGCTGCCTGTGGCAACTGCTCGAAATGCACAGGCTTGTCTTTGTCGCAACTTGTTATAGCGAAAGCCATACTCACAATACATAACGTCATAAATAACAAACTCATTCTTTTCATCATTGCTTTCATATTATTAAATGTTTTAGTTTATAAAGAATCCTACTGATAATTTTATGTTTGAATTATAGGAATTATCATCATCGAAAGGATAATCCCTTTTATTGATTTTCATAAAGCCATGTTCGTATCCCAATCCGAAGACAGCCTTTTTGTATTGGACATTAAAGCCGACTCCGGCTCCCATATCAAAACGATTATTGTTGTCATTGAAGAAATCATCCCTCATTGTAACATCGTTTCCGTTCTCAATGCCTTTGACATCAATTTTTCCGTTTAATCCATAGCCGAAGTATAACCCTAAAGACGGATAAACGCTAAGGTTCTCTGCTAATTCGACTTTGTAGATTGCGTATAAAGGCATTTGTAGATAAGATGGATTCGCTGATGCTTTATAGTCGTCTATCCTGTTTGGACGGTCATAGTCCTTCTCTGTTTCTTTTCCTCCCATAAGAGAATAATAAAGACCACTTTCCAATCCCAGATTTTTGTTGAACATATACTGTGTCATGATTCCGGCGTGGAAGCCTGCTTTTGCGTCAAGACTGTATGGTCCTAAATCTTCTATAGAAGAAACATTTAATCCACCTTTTACTCCAATCGAAAATTGAGCATTTGCCGCAATTGTGAACAGACAGAATGTAGCTAATACTAAAATTTTTGTTTTCATCATTTCAATTTTAAATGTTTAATTATTGATACAAAGATGGAGTGCGATTCTGAAAAGATTCTGGAATCGGAGAAGAGGCGATAGGTTTTTGATTAGAAGTTAGACGATCGGAATGTCTTTCCCGAAAGTGTGAACGTGTGTATTTGCTTGCTGTATGTATAACGAATATTCATGCCGTAGTGCTTACAGATTGATTTTACAAGGGATAATCCCAAGCCGGTGGAGCTTTCTTTTCCTCTTTCTCTGTAAAAGCGTTTGAAGATTTTTGTTGTATCTAAAGGCTGGTCTATTCCTGAGTTGGAGAACGTGATTGCCGACTTCTCTATCTCAATTCGCATTGTCCCGCCTTGCTGACTGTGGACAAAGGCGTTCTTTATTAAATTATTGAAAAGCACGTTCGCCAATGTTTCATTCAGTTGGAGTACGCTCACTTCTTTCTCGTCAAACGCTATTGTCAGATTACGGTAAGCATATATCTCGGAGTAGTCGTACAATATCTTGCTTAGCAACTTATTTACATTTATTGGAATGACTTCGGGGTATTGTCCGTTCTCTATTTTTGTCAATAGCAGTAACGTCTTATTCATCTTGATAACATGGTCGAAAGTCTGGCAAGTTTTTAGGACTTCCTCCAATTGCTTTTCCGTCAGGTTCGGGTCATCGGCAAGAATCTCAAGCCTGTTACGGCATATTGCCAAAGGAGTCTGCAACTCATGCGAGGCATGACCGATAAACAGTTTTTGTTGTTCGTACAACTCTGTGCTGCGCCTTGCACTGCGCCTAATTGCATCTTCCAGTTTTCTGAATTCGGTTATATTTATTTCGTCGGTAAACGGCTTATACTCCTTTTCTACGCTGAACTTATCCAACCATTTAAGCATTTCGTATAATGGACGAAAGCTATTGCTTATCACTCGGTAGCTGACCCCTACGATGGCAATCATCATACCGATATAAAGAAGAACGAACCATAGTAGAATCGTCTCCCGAAGATCCTCCTTTTCTATTGTTGGTATCGATACTGTTAGCTCGTAATGCTTGCCACTATTATCTCTGAATGTCGTTCTCAGCACACGTGCAGGCTCGGTTTCTCCTTTGAATTCGAGATATACCATTTCGTCGGTATAGCGAATGTCTCTGTTTGCCGAGGCGTATTGTTCGGTGACTTCTACGATATGATAGCTATTGTTTGTTCCATTGTCCTTTGACGGCAGTGGCTCTCCGTAGTTGGCTTTTTTTATTATATATTCGGAATAATCCTCGAGCGAATCATCTGTCTCGTCATTTATTTCATCGATAATGATAAAATAAAAAAGTCCCGACCAAACGAACATCAGCAGCAGTAGCACTACTGATATGCGTTGTATAATTCTGGTGGTGAGTTTCATTCCTTTAATTCTTTTATCTCTCTATCTCTATTAATTTTCTATCAGCTTATAGCCAAAGCCGTAAACTGCTTTTATCTCCAAAGAAGAATTGTAGTCTTTCAGCTTCTTTCTGAGATTCTTTATTTGCGCATATATAAAGTCGAAATTATCAACTTGGTCGATATGGTCGCCCCAAACGGCTTCCGCAAGTACTTCTTTATTCACTAATCGGTTGGGGCGACTGATGAAATAGCTGAGAATATCATACTCCTTCCTGTTAAGTTCGAGAAATTCTCCGCCTATATATACCTCAAATTTTTCAGGAAGAATCTTCACATTTCCCAGCTCAATACACATCTCGCCTTTATGATGTTTCCTTCGGATTACGCTGGCTACACGAGCAGCAAGCTCAGCAAGATGAAAAGGTTTGGCTAAATAATCGTCAGCTCCGAGATTCAGTCCCTTAATCTTGTCGTCAATAGAATCCTTAGCTGAAATGATAATTACATTTTCCTGCTTCCGCATCACTTTGAGCTGCTGTAAAATACTTAGTCCGTCACCATCGGGCAGCATGATGTCCAATAAAATACAATCATAATTATAATCCGACACCTTTTGTAGAGCGTCGGCTACTGTTCCTGCAACTTCGATGATATAGCGCTCTTTCTCGAGGTAGTGTTGCATAATCTCCCGCAACGAAGGTTCGTCTTCTATGATTAGTATTTTCATTATAAAATGGGTGTTTCTTTACAAAAGAAAGGAAAAAAACTGAAAGATTTCTGAAATGCTGTGTAGACTTGTTTTGACTTCGTAAAAGAAAATACCCGATTTTATGCGACTTCTGAGCGTTTTGGACAAGACAAAAGAAGTTTTATTTCTCTGTCCATTGGACAGAAGTCTGAATACAATTGCAGGAAGGTTCTGTCTAGTGGACAGAATCTTCCTGCAGTCTGCGGCAAGGTTCTGTCCATTTTTCAGGGCAAAAACGCCGTTGTAATCAAGTGGATGTCAGTGTGTTCTTAAAATGAATAAGACAAATCTACGCCAAACTGAGCCGGACGAGATTGCTGATAATATGTATTTCCACTGGAAACGAAGGANAAAACAGAATAATCCTCGCCTGTTAGGTTGCGACTCCAAACATCTAATCTTACGTTGCCTTTGCGGACGCCGACTTTCGCGTTAACTGTTCCTATGAACGATTGATAATACGGATTATTTTCATCATCCTTGTTTGCTTCATTCCAGTATATTCTTCCTGCGCCTGTGTATTGTGCAGAAGCGGTAAACTGATCGATAAAGCTATTTCTGATTAGCTTGCTATAATTCAATCCGCCCGAGAAAGTATGATTTGGAGTATAAGGAATAACATTCCCTGAATGGTCATCTTTACCGTCATGGAAATCGGTAAATGTTGCCTTTGTATATCCGTAGTTGATGTCTGCACTAAGTCCGTCGACGATATTAACGTGTACCGAAGCCTCTGCACCGTAGCTTTCTGCCTTACCTGCATTGCTCAGGTATCGTCCATTACCGCTGCTAACAAATTTCGTTAGTTGCACATCATTGATATCCATGTAGAACAATGTAAATTCAGTATGCAGTCTGTTCTTTATAAGCTCGCTTTTCACGCCTGCCTCATAGCTCCAGCTTGTTTCCGGTTTGTATGAAATAACTTCTTTTACCAACATCGGCTCTTGTATCGGCTCTGGCATCATCTGACCGAACGCACTTAATACATCATACTGCATAAGGCTTTGCATTATATCTGCCGACATTTGAATATTATATCCTCCTGCTTTATATCCTTTTGCTACGGATAAATAAGTAAATGTGCTTGGGGAAAATTCGTATTTCAGAGAAACCTTCGGCAATATCTGCCAGAAATCCTGTGAAAGACTTTCGTTTACTATCGAAGCCGGATACATATTGCTTATATCGGTTGGCGGCATGGCTGGCGACATCTGCATATTGAGGTTCATTTTTGCCTCCGAGCTATATTCAAGCTCTTGCTTTTCGTAGTCTAAGCGCACCCCTGCCGTAAGTGAAAGTCCGTTGACGAAAAGATTATTATATGTAGATTGATGATATAAAGCAGTTCCGTAAGAAGGCGTTTTGAAATCTCCTGGCACGGATAGTGAATTGTTGGCTACTGTGATTGTTGGCATTCTGGGATTCTCAACTTTGAGATTGTCGAAGATGCGTTCCTGGAAAATAGTTCTGATGCCATCTTCCATAAAGACTACAGGTGCGGAAACCTTATGGTTGTTGTAAAAGCCATTTGCTCCGAAAGACCATTGATAGTTTGAGTTTGTCAGACTCTTTATAGAAACCTCCTGATTGAACACGTGCTGATCCTGCTTTTGACTCATGTAATAAATATCCAAAGCTGAGAAGTCTTGGTCAAGGAAAGCATCATCGTCAAGAAGCTGGTATCCTGTTGTGCTTGTAAGCAAGAAGTTGTCAGTCTTGTATTCCAACCTGAAATTGTTTGCAAGCGTTGTGCGCTCGTAAGTACTCGGTCTGTTGATGTTTACAGGATTAAGAACGCCTGTTTCGCCGTTTAATATTCTGTATGGGAAAGCACCTTGTTCGATACGATCTGCACTTAATGTGTATGACAGGAAGAGGTTTTGCGTAGCTTGCCATCCAAGTTTTAAGCGTCCGCCGAATGACTCTTCGCTATCTACTTTCTCGTTAGTGTATTCATTATTGAAGAATCCGCTGTTGCGATCATAGTATGCACTTACAGAGATTCCGATATTGTCTCTTAGCTTGTTATAATGAGAAGCCTTTGCCTTAAACACTCCATAATTACCACCTGAAAGAGACACTTTCGTTCCCTGATAATCCATTGGCGAGAGCGTATATATATTAATGATACCGCCCATTGCATTTCTTCCGTAAAGAGTTCCCTGCGGTCCGCGCAATACTTCGATGCGTTGAATATCCGATAATTCAAAGTCGAACGTACTCTTGTCGAAATACGGCATATCATCAACATACAAGCCGATAGATTGTCCGCTTGCACGAGTACCGATACCACGCAGATAAATAGCAGAAGTCATCTTCGAGCCGTAATTTGGTATATAAAGATTCGGCACGTAGGCTGTAATGTCTTTTATCGCTGTTATTTGTCTTCCGGAGATAGCCTGAGGAGTAACAATCGAAGCAGCAGCAGGAATCTGCTTGAATTGATTGGTTTCCTTTGTTGAAGAAGTAACGATAACCTCATTCAGGTTTAATAATTTAATAGTATCATTAGAAGAGAATGTTCCTTCTGCATTTGCAGACAAGGAGAAGATGGCACATAGTGCAATAAATAAACGTAGTTTCATTGATTATTATTTGTAGATTTTACTTTGGCAAAATAATAGAGAATAAATAGGGACAGCAATCACTAGATGTAGTGATTTAAAACAAAATGAAGCTGTCCCATATTTTTTTGTCTAAAACAACAGTGGTAAAGGTAAATGTGTGAATATTAGAAGGGTGGATGCTGTTGTGGGGAGTGCTTTCGCATTATTTTTCTGCCCTTTCATTGTCTATCTGAGTGAAACCTTGTAGTTTTGTTGACAGGAAAATCGGTATAAAGCTGCTGAGTGTCAATCGTGTTTTAATTAATTGATGACGTATGATATTTCTTCTCTGGGGAAAATGTGATACGCAAGATTTGGTAGTTTAAGCTTGTCGTTAGTAAAATTTATAAACAAAAACAATGAACAAACTTTTTTTAAACCTTTTAGCAATGTTCTGCCTGCTTGCGCTTAGTGCGTGCGGAGATGGAAAGACCACGGAACAGTGGGAAATAAAGAGGGGAATGAACCTCAGCCACTGGCTTTCTCAGAATGGGAGAAGCCAAACAGGAGTGGAGCGTTATGCTCATGTAAGCGAGAAAGACTTCGCAACAATCGCTGCTGCTGGATTCGACCACGTCAGACTGCCGATCGACGAAAAGGAATTGTGGACAGAAGACGGACAGAAGATTCCTTATACATTTGGATTGCTACATCAGGCAATCGAATGGTGTAAGAAATACGACCTTCGTGTATTGGTTGATTTGCATATCATCCGTTCGCATCACTTTAATTCCGAAGCGGAGAATACATTGTTTACAGAAGAATCTTCGCAACAGATATTACTGAACCTGTGGAGAGACCTTTCTGATGAGTTAAAGCAATATCCAAACCATTTTATGGCGTACGAATTGATGAACGAGCCGGTAGCAGCAGAACACGATCAATGGAATCAGTTAGTCGCTCGTATGGTGACTCAGATAAGGGAGCAAGAGCCGGAGCGCAAACTGTTTATCGGAAGCAACCGCTGGCAAGGATTGGATTATTTGAAATATCTTGAAGTTCCTGCTAATGACCCGAATCTTGTTATCAGTTTCCATTATTATGAGCCGTTTCTTATAACGCACTATAAAGCATCTTGGATGCCTGATATGCAGATACCTTTCGAGGTTAATTATCCGGGGGAACTTTTTAAGCAATCTGACCTTGATCAATTATCAGCAGAGCAGAAGGACGACTTAGCATGGACATTAGGCAATTTCGATATTGACTTTATGGACGAGCGAATCTCAATAGCAGTACAACGCGCAAAGGAATTAGGCTTGCCATTGTATTGCGGAGAATTTGGTTGTATCTATCCGAATATGCCGGCAGAGGTGCGCGAGAATTGGTTTCGCGATGTCGTTGCAGTATTTGAGAAATACGATATTCCTTATACAGTCTGGGACTACAAAGGCACTTTCAAAGTGTTTGAGGCGGACAACACACCGACCAACTCATATATCCTAAAGACATTGACAGGAAAATAAACAACGAACATGCTCTCTCTGAGGAAAACAAATACAAAGCCATGCTAACCATCACGGGAAGCATGGCTTTTTTGCTTCGTCTGACAAATAACGACTGCCTTCATATCAACAGCCAGTGACGGTGCTTTGGGCTGATTTTTATTAATAAAAAGAGGCGGTGTTCTGAAAAAAACTTTCAAGCAAAGTCTTGCCTTTATGAAGATAAAAAATATCTTTGTACTCAGTCGTATGAGAAAAACAACACTAAATATCACTCCATTAATACTTTTTAACTGCTCAGATTTGTTACTCTACTCCGAAATATTAGAGAGAGAGAGAGAGAGAGAGAGAGAGAGAGAGAACTTATAATACGTATTTAAATTTCCAAGAAGTTGGCGAACCAGCCAACAAAAAATTTCAATCACAAGATTTAGCAGAAACAATCGTCGTTCGTTCGGACAGGAATCGAATGTTACGATTGACATCACCGACATATTATTTTGATGACAAAC
>JGI994J12354_10005363_pt1 | contig 11075 bp, 14 predicted proteins | sample IntmicLarv3ML3BL_FD_12354 | JGI IMG/M metagenome (IMG submission 12354) | reverse complement strand
ATGGCGCTCATGATAACCGCCGCGACGCTGGGCAACTACGAAGCCGGGCAGGAGGCTGAGCAGGCGCGCAACGAGAAGATAGACGCGCTGGGGCTTGATTATGTGAAGGTTAGTTTTGAGGAATTGTATCTTTTGGCAAAAATTATATATGCCGAAGCTGGTTCGGATTGGTTGACAGACGAGCATCAACGGCTTGTTGGGTCTGTACTTTTAAATCGCGTTGCAAGCCCCGAATTTCCTAATACGATTCGGGAGGTTGTCGAACAGCCGGGACAGTACTACGGCACAAATAGTTGGTACTTCGTAAATCTCAAGATACGCATTGGCGATACGCATAGCTTGCGCTGTGGCTCTCAGCGCAAATCATCGGGCATATGTTGACGATTATTATATCCGACAAATGACGATGCGCGATATTGCAACAGCGCACGGCGTTAATGTCTCGGCGGTATCGCGAGGCATATCCAAAGCAAAAGAGCATTGCCGCAGGGCATTAGAAATATGTGAAGGAGTGAGGACATGAATAAGAAAGATTGCTTTATTTGCGAAAACTGCCTGTACATCGGAGAAGGCGACAGCATTTGTGATGTGGAGCCGGGTAATATTGTTTTGGAAGATTTTCTGCCCGGTGAAGATTTTATGTGCTGTGACGGAAAGAACTGGGTGAAAAAATGAACCGCGATTATATAACTAACTCAGACCCGAGTATTCAAGTGCCGTATAATCTCGACAGGGAATATTTGCTGAAAGAGTTCGGCGCGGAGGCGACTACATACTACGAGAACCGCATTGCGGAAAGACGGGCAAATGGTAAAGTCTATTACAATCCGTTGAAAACAATGTTTCTGTGGATGACTGAGGACAGAGCCGACAGCCGCGGGTATTACAGCCAATTCATCCGCAATTTTAACAGCGGAAAAATCAAGAATCATGGAGGGAGTTAATATGGAGCGAAAGATATATACGCCATGGGCATTTAGCGAAAACGAACGTGAAAAAGGGCTAATTAACCGCGAGATTTACATTGAATTGATGGGAAAGCACAGCATTTTCAGGCATGACCGGAAAACGAACTTGACCGATGGGGTTGACTGCTCTTTTGAGGACTTTGATGTTGTTATTGGGAGAAAGCCGGGATATCATCATGCGCTCTATCGCATCTATAAAAATGCGCCGGAATTAACGATGGACGAACTTGCTCTAATCTGCGACGGCGGCAACCTGTGTTTTGGATATATGATGGATGCAGGTCATATCCGAGTATCGGAGGATTGACGTGAACATAATCTACCGCATCTGGTACAGTCGCAATCCTGCGCCCGACGACGACAGCACTGAATTTATCGCTTACATAGGCCGCACCAAGAATGACCTCACCCAGAGAATCCGGCAACACTTCATGGGGCATCCTTTGCAGAAGAAACTTGATATTCGTGGAGTGTCACATATCGACTATACGACGTTTCCCACTGTTGCGGACATGTATGTTGCGGAGGTGATTTTAATCAATAAATATAAGCCGCCGCTGAATGTGGACGATAAAGCCCCCGATGAACTGACGTTTTCGTTTGAACTTGGTGGAGCGTTCGAGGTATGGGATAAGCCTCAGCTCATGGAGAAGTGGATGAATGACAGGAGGAGTGCATTTTGAGCGACAAACGTATCGTAGCGATTGTAAGACCCACCTTGGGCGACAAGTCGGACAAAGTATCTTGTTATGATTGTAAATGGGGGACGTGGCAGGAAGAAAACAAAATGAACTATTGCACTCATGCGGATGCAGCACACGCCGTTGCTTGCTATTGCTATAATCGGCAATGTCCATACTACGAGGAGGGAGAATGACACCTAAATTTCGAAAAGCCGTGTCTGACTTTTTTCTAGAATATGTTAACCCAGCAGAGCGCGGCTTACTCGCCGATGGGAAATTAACTGACAGCGCTCTTATTGCTGCCGTTAGGTTGTTGCTGAAAGAGCAGGTTTTTGAGGATTTCGCCGAATTGAAGCTTGTTGCACTGAGAGACGCAAATATTATTTTGCCTGATTGGTTGAGAGGACAGGAGACAATATGAACGAACAAATATGCGGGACGTGCATATGGCATCACAAAGCCGGAGACGATTGGCTATGCACAAACAGTGATTCCGAGTATTGCACCGATTGGACAAGTTACGACGATTCATGTGATGATTACGAGGGGAAAGAATGAAAAAATAAAAAACACTTATGGACTCTTGTTGAAGATTTGACCACAAAAAGGATTAACATTGCGAAGGGGGAGGATGTGTGACACTGCAAGAATTAGCAAAGCATTTTCAATTGCGGGAGCGGCTTGCGAGGAGCGAGCAAATATTACAGTCTTTGCAGTCCGCGGCTCTCCCCGGCGCTCAGGTTTTGACTGGTATGCCGCACACACCCGGAGTCAAAGACCGGGTCGGAGATTTAGCGGTCGAGATTGCCGACATGAAAGATAGCATTCAGGCTTTGCAGGAAGAAATCGCAAAAGAGGCCATAGCAATTGAGCTTTTCATAAGTTCCATAGAGGATGGATGGGTGAGAACAATCCTGCGTTTACGCTTCATTCGTTGTTTGACATGGGGGGAGGTTGCCGCCATCCTAGGCGGCAGAAACACCGAGGATGGCGTCAAATCGGCATGTTACAGATTCCTGTCTGAAGAAAGTTGCAACGCCATGACGCGCCATGACGCGCCGTGACGCTTGACAACGCGCAGGTCATACATGTTATGCTAGGCTAGTAAAATTCTAAATAGCCGGACGGCTCTCGTTCTGATAGCCGTTTATATTTTGGAGAAGGAGGATTTTCCGGGCTTCACGTAACTCCTTGTGATGCTTTGAACTGGCTATGTTTGTGCATTGGTAGGCAAAACAATGAAAAAGCATTAGCATTGTTGAAATTTGTATTAGGGAATAGTACAATGCAAAAAGGAGGTATTGCTATATGAACTGTATTAAGGAAAATGCTTTTGAAATTGTGACAGCGTTATTAAGTGCCACTGCAATAATCATTAGTTTGTTCAGCCTTGCACATCACAGGATTGAGGCAATCAACGCATATTTTGAAAACGATAGAAGTAAAGCTATGTTAAACGCCAGAAAAATAGCACATAATTTAGAAACAGGCTATGACCCCGTTGAAATAATGAATAAGTATGGTAATGAGATTGCTTATATTATTATTTCATATAGTCAAGCTGCTGTCTTAGTAAAAAAACGTCAACTTCCATTCTGGATATTTTCTAAGCAAGGGCCGAGTGGTTATGCAGTAATCAGAATGTGGGAAAAACTCGAACCATACATTGATATGCGCCGCAAGGGATATGAAGATGCTAATCATAATATAAGTATTTATCCTAACCCGTCGCTAGCCAATTCGTTCGAGGAATTATACAAAAGGATAATGAAAGCATATTCTAAATAGCAAACGCAACCACACAACCGTGCGCGTGGTACCCACCTGCTTGAACCTATGAAGGCCATCGTCAAGCGCTTGATGGATGAAGGGAAAACCACAAATGAAATATCAAAGCAACTCGGCATGAAGCCCGAAGAGGTCTTTCGTCTGTCTGACTTTTCGAAAGAAGAGTTCTTAGCGATGATGGTACAAGGCAGACGTGAGTATAGTAAGGCCGAGCTTATCACAAGAGTATGATGATATACATTACACCGCGCCCTCAGACATAAGGCGCGGTGTAGTCGTTCCATGCTTATGTGAGCGATGGGGTTGATACATGTAGGTGGGATCATCGCTGGATAAAAAAGGTACTGTGACGTTTAAATTTTTTAATGCGCGCTCGCTGACCCCGAAAAAAAGCTAGATACCAAAGGGGAAATCTGGAATTTCGTTACTATGCACAAAAAAAGGAGTGGATATATGGCTGAAAAAATCACAGATGATACGGAAGTCAATACTACGGAACTTGCTGTGGTGCTGGGATTAACGGCACGAAGGGTGCAGCAGATGGCACAGGATGGAACTATGGTGCAGGTGCGGCGAGGATATTTCCCGCTCTGTGAATCGGTTCAGCGATATATCACATTTTTATACAAAGAGAGAGAGGCCAACCCTCAAGATAAAGAGAGGGCGGCGGCTGAGACCAGCATCAAAAAATCAAAGGCGGTTGTTGCTGTACTGGAAGCAAAGGAACTGCAAGGTAAGATGCATCGCTCCGAGGATGTCGAGGGACTTTTGACAGACCTTGTATTTACTATACGAGGGATGCTACTGGCATTCCCCGGGCGACTGTCGGTTGACGTTATCGGAGCAGAGAGTTCGGCGGAAGCAGCTGTTATTATCCGCGATGAGGTCTATAAGGTTTTAGAAGAACTGGCAAACTACAAATATGACCCCGCAGCTTTCGAAAAGAAAGTGAGAGAACGGAGGAAATGGGTTGAAATAGATGGCGAAAGCGAATGATATTGAGAGGATAAATGCTTCTTTATCGCGTTCTATCAGCGGGTTTAAGCCTCCCGAAAACTTGACTGTTTCCGAGTGGGCGGATAAATACCGCCGACTTCCGCCAAGTTCGGCGGAACCGGGGCCTTGGCGTACGGTTAGGACGCCATATCTTAAAGACCCGATGGATGCATTTTGCGACCCGAAGATTCGGCGCCTTGTAATGGTTGCCTCATCTCAGGTGGGAAAGGCATTGGCAATATCAACACTAATTCCAACACCTACGGGATGGACAAGTATGGGCGCCCTGAATGTTGGAGATTTTGTTTTTGATGAAAAGGGAATCCCGACTGAGGTTATTGCGGTGACTGAAATTATGCAAGACAGACCTTGTTTTCGTTTAATATTTTCAGATGGCGAGCAGATTATTGCCGATGCTGACCATCAATGGTATGTCGAAAGCAATACCATGTTGCCGAATGGAACAAGGAATGGAGTATTAACAACAGCGGAAATCGCAATGTCACACAAGCAAACATGGGGACGGAATCGTTATGCAATCCCCGTGTGTGGTACCCTGCGATGCATGGAGTCTGCCCTGCCTATTGACCCTTATGTCTTTGGTATATGGCTAGGAGACGGAAACAGTCAATCGGCACAAGTGACTATGCATGAAAATGATAGGGAAATTGTTGAATACATGCGCATGAGTGGCTTAAACATAGTTGTGCGAAAAAGAAAAAGTATATTAAATGTCATGATATCACCACTGCGAGGATATGAGACTTGCAAACGTGGGCATACTCGGTCCATAGTTGGGAGGTTGCCGTCAGGGAGCTGCAAAGAGTGCGCACGTCAATACGCACGTTTTTATGCACATGGGTATCGCGGCGGTGAAATATCCGAGAGAATGGATAAACAGGTTCCCATAGTAACAGGGCATTCCCTATTGTTGAAACTAGGTGTAATTGGAAACAAACACATCCCGGTTGATTATCTCAGGGCTTCAGTGCAGCAAAGATTAGCACTGCTTCAAGGTGTTGTGGATACTGACGGTCACATTGGCAAAGATGGCAGATGTGAAATAACATTTGCGTCTGAGCGACTAGCTAACGATGTTGCTGAATTAATTCGCTCTCTTGGAATGAAACCAACGATTAAGGCGAAAGCGGCAGTTTGCACAAACTCTAAAAATCGTATGGTTAGTAAATACTTCCGCATATCCTTCCTCGCTTATGAGGATATTCCGGTGGCGCGCTTACGCAGGAAACGCGTGCGGCAAGTGCAGCGGGACGGTTCCGTCAATCGGAGAGTAGGCGAGACGACCCGCCGCCGAATTGTGAATGTCGAGCCGATTGAAAGTGTCCCTGTCAAGTGCATACAGGTTGACAGCGAGAGGCATTTGTATCTCGCGGGCCGTGGGATGATACCAACACATAACTCGGAATTTGAACTGAATTGCATTGGATATGTCATACACCAAGACCCCGGCAACATCCTTTATATTCATCCTGATATTGGCGATGCGAAAAAGTTTTCGCTTCAGCGCGTCGGACCGATGATAAAGGAAAGCCCTGTGCTTCGGTCGAGAGTAGCCGAGGCAAAGAGCAGGGACAGCGGGAACACGATGCTAAGCAAATCTTTTCCGGGTGGCATGCTTATAATGTGCGGCACAAATGTTGCGGCGGACTTAGCCTCAACGCCTGCGCGTTATGTGTTCGGCGATGAGCGCGACCGTTGGGCATCGTCAGCGGGGAATGAGGGCGACCCGTGGAAGCTCGCAACTGCTCGGCAAATCACTTATTACAATTCAAAGTCGGTCGAAGTATCGACACCAACCATAAAAAATGCCAGTGCAATTGAGGATTCCTTTTCTGAGGGAACAATGGAGCGATGGTGTGTCAAGTGCCCCCATTGCGGAGAGTATCACGATATTAAATTTTCAGATATTAGATACAACTCCAAGGAAAACGTGGTGCGAAGCAAAAAACAGTATTCGGTAACAGATATTTTTTATGTCTGCCCGGGATGCGGATGTGTTTCTGCCGAGCAGCAAATAAAGAAGCAACCTGCAAAATGGATTGCGGAAAATCCGGATGCCTACAAACGGGGCATTCGTTCTTTTTGGCTCAATAGTTTTGTGAGTCCGTGGGCGTCATGGGAATCGACAATCCTCGAATACCTCTATGCAATCGGAGACACCCGCAGACTGCAAGTTGTGTATAATACGCGCTTCGGAGAGTTGTGGGAAGACCGCGGTGACATTGAGGATGAGGATAGCCTGATGGCAAGGCGTGAGGAGTATTCGGCAGAACTGCCGGAGGGCGTTCTTGTTTTGACATGTGGTGTAGATACACAGGACGACCGACTTGAGTATGAAGTTGTAGGACACGGACACTTCGGCGAGACGTGGGGAATAGAAAAAGGCATCCTCATGGGACGCCCTGATGACTCCGAGTTATGGAGCAGACTTGATGATGTATTGAATCGTGTTTACAGGTTTGAGGGCGGTGTAGGACTGAATATTTCCATGACCTTTGTTGACGAGGGTGGACACTTTACTCAGGATGTCCGGCAGCAATGCCGTGCGCGGCTTGGGAGAAAGGTCTTTGCGATAGCCGGGAGCAACAGGCACGACGCTCCCTTTACAGCTCCTCCACGAAAACAAAAAATTGTCGTAAATAAAACGATGATTGGAACTTGTTGGCGCTATGAGATTGGTGTTGATGCAGGAAAGCAGATAATCATGGATAACCTACGAGTGCAGACGCCCGGCGCAAAATACTGTCACTTCCCGAAACGCGATGATTACGGCTCCGCTTATTTTACGGGATTGCTGTCAGAGCATCTTGTTTATAATCCTAAGAAAAAGCAACCTTGGGGATGGGGGAAGATTCCGGGACATGAGCGGAACGAGCCTCTGGACTGCCGCAACTATGCTTTGGCGGCGTTCAAGGTTCTCCCCGCGGATTTGGATGCGATAGCACAGCGGCTTATAGCGGCAAAGCAAGAAACACCAAAACTACATACTGCTACCCCGGCAGCACTCAGAGTGCAACGGCGCAGCGGACGGCGAGGCTCGTCGCCGGAGAGATTCTACGATGATTGGTAAGGTGAATGTTATGGCATCAAAAACTGAACTGAAAGCGCGGCTCGCCTTCTGGAAAGCCGCGCTTGAAAAAATGCAGAGCGCATATCTCGCGCTGATTGACGGTGGTGTCAAGTCATACACCATCGACGACCGCAGCCTCACACGGTTTGATATTCCCGAATTGCTTGACCGAATTCGGGAGGCGGAGCGAAAGGTTGATGAACTGACATCGCTCGTTAACGGCGGCGGCGCGCGGCGGGCTTTTGGAATTATCCCGAGGGATTATTGAAGTAAAGAGCGTCAGCATAGCAGAAAACGGGTATCTGCCCTTCGGGGCTTGCCACGGACGTCCTGACAGAGTTACTTCCTTTCGCTGTCAGGGCGTCCTTATATATTCAAAATTCCGAATGATTGGAGGCGATGAGCATTGGCTCATAACACCAGACGCCAAGGAGTTCCACAGGTGAAGGGATACAGCGAAGCCGGAGCCAGCAATACTCGGAGGGCACTCAAGGGCTTCACTGCCCGCAGCGGTTCTCCGAATGAAGATATTGACCGGAACAACTCAACTCTGCGGCAACGTGGCCGCATGCTATATATGAGTTCGCCAGTGGCGGCATCTGCCATAAACACCAACCGCACAAAAGTTGTCGGCAACGGCCTCACGCTGCAAAGTGCGATTAACCGTGAACTGATTGGCCTTTCCCCCGAGGCGGCTAAAGAGTGGCAGCGCAAAACAGAAGCGGAGTTTCAATTGTGGGCTTCCAAGAAAGAAAATTGTGATGCTATCGGTGTTAACAACTTCTATGGGCAACAGCAGTTAGCTTTGAAATCATGGCTTATGAGCGGCGATATATTCCCGCTTTTCAAACGATATGACCCGACGCCGCTGAACCCTTATTCTCTGCGTATTCATCTTATCGAAGCCGACCGCGTGAGTACGCCGACAAAGTACGGCGCGGCAGCCGGTTTTTCCGTTTTAACGGACGGAAAGAATGAGGCAACGGGGAATAAAATTTTTGATGGCGTCGAAGTCGATAAAAACGGTATGGTCGTTGCATACCATATCCGAAACACACACCCCGGAGAAACAAGAATGGAAACCGTGGAATGGGTCAGAATTGAAGCCTATGGGAAAAAGAGCGGCTTGCCGAATATCCTGCATGTCATGGATAGTGAACGCCCGGACCAGTACCGCGGTGTTACATATCTGGCTGTTGCCATCGAACCGCTGTTGCAGCTTAGACGGTACACGGAAAGCGAGCTCATGGCGGCGCTTATCCAGTCGTTTTTTACTGCGTGGGTTACGACGAACACCGACCCGACCGGAATTCCTTTTAATGAAGTTGGAGCAGGTGATATTGCCGGAATTCCCAGCGAATCACCGGACGGCATCTCCGAGAGCCCGAGCGAATACGAGATGGGGCCGGGCATCGTCACGCATCTTGAGGAAGGTGAAAACATCACTTTCGGGAACCCAAACATTCCGACTGCAGGATTTGAAATCTTCGTGAAATCAATCTGTCGGCTTATCGGCGCGTCCCTCGAGCTTCCATATGATGTGCTTATAAAAGAGTTCAACTCGTCGTATTCGGCGGCACGTGGCGCATTGCTTGAGGCGTGGGAAGCATTCAGAATGCGGAGAAAATGGTTTGTTGATGATTTTTGCCAACCTGTATATGAGGTCTGGCTTTCAGAAGCGGTTGCCCGCGGGCGTATCAAAGCCCCGGGCTTTTTTGATGACCCGCTTATAAGAGCCGCATGGTGTGGTGCGCGTTGGATTGGCCCTGTGCAGGGGCAGCTCGACCCGTTGAAAGAGGCAAAAGCCGCGGTCATAATGACTGACCGCGGCTTCAAAACCCACGAGCAAGTCACCCGTGAGTTGGGGGGCGGCGATTGGGAAGAAAATGTAGAGCGCATCGCAACTGAAAACGAAAAACTTATGGAGGCCGGGGGCGGGAATTATATGGCCTCGCTTGAGGGCAATGATGAAGGAGGAAACGACGATGGCAAATCCGATTAGCGGACTTTTTGGGAATCGCGATAAAAAGGCCGTAAATATAAAGCGAGAATGCTATACCATGGCAACAGTGGACGGCGATGAGGCCGAAATCATCATGTACGGTGAAATAGTCGAGGCTCATCCCGTCGATTGGTGGTCGGGAGAACCTATTCCGGGGAGTTTTATTGTTCTCGGTGAGTTTTTAGATGACCTGAAGGAAATCGAAAACGCGAATAAAATCACTATGCGCATCAACTCTATAGGCGGAAACGCCTATGCATCAATAACAATTCATAATCGGCTAAGAGAGCTTAAGGGTGAACTCACCGCTATTGTTGACGGTGTTGCGATGTCCGGGGGCTCTCTTCTCATGTGTGCGGCCGAGAAGGTTCAAGTCAATCCGTCCAGCCTCATTATGATTCATAAATGCCTCGCTTTGCTCATTGGCAGATATAACGCGGAAGAACTCCAGAAGATTTTGGCTTCAAATGAGAGCGTAGATAAGGCGCAAGCCGCGATTTACAAGCGAAAGACAGGGCTCGATGAAGCGGATATTTTGTCAATGATGGGCGATGAGACATATATGACGGGTGCAGAGGCTGTCGAGAAAGGTTTTGCTGATGAGCTGCTTGATTCAGAAGATATTGAAATTGCGGCCAGCGCAGACTTTCGAACGCTTTATGTCAATGGGCGCACCATGCAGTCGGCGTTCCCTATGATGAATTTACCAGAGAGTATCAAAATGGTCGATGCTGCCAAAGGTGCAGATAAGATAAATTCAAAACAGCCGGAACAGACCGGCGGCAATGAAGGAGGAAAAACCATGGCAAATACACTTGAAGAACTCAGAACAGAAAATCCCGCTATCGCAAGCGCAATCATGGACGAGGCCAGAGCCGCCGTGTCCGCAGAAATCGAAGTGTCCGGCAATACGGCACTGGAGGCAGAGCGTCAGAGGCTCAGGGAAATCGACGAGATTTCCGCACTTTACAGCGAGGACATTGTACAGGCGGCCAAGTACGGGGACAATCCGTGTACAGCGCAGGAAATGGCGCACCGCGCAGCGCAGGAAATGGTAAAGCAGGGCAAAAAGTTTCTCGGCGATGTGGAGGATGACACTACGGCTTCAGGCTCCGGCAAGGTAGGCGCAGCTCCCGGCTCTGATGGTGAGCTGAGTTCCGATGAACTCATGGCAGCGGCCCGTAGCGACGTTAGGGCAGCGCTTAACAGAACGACGAAGGAGGACTAAATCATGGCTGATATTTACAGAAAAGTCGGTGAAATGGATTTTGACGGATTGATTACCGGCATAAATCCGTCCGTGCAGGTTCGCGGCGGCACCATTGCTGCGCCCGCCGATGCCGTGACATATAAGCGCGGCACGATTTTTGCAAAATCTACGACGAACCACAAGCTTTACATTCTCGGTAGCACACCCGATGGGGGCGACACGCTGACCCCTGATTGTATTTTGTGCGACGATATGGAGATGGACGGTGCGGATGTTGTTGCGGCGGTATATACCGCAGGTTGCTTTGACAATGACAAGCTCACTGTGGCCGAGAGTT
>JGI994J12354_10005362_pt1 | contig 11075 bp, 7 predicted proteins | sample IntmicLarv3ML3BL_FD_12354 | JGI IMG/M metagenome (IMG submission 12354) | reverse complement strand
CGTCTATCAGGGCAAAGACCCGTTCGGCCCCCGCCAGCGCCATCATGACGGCGTTGAGTTGCATGGAGATCTGACCGATGGGGCCGCTGAAACTCTTGGACAGCGTCAGGAAGGCGGCGATGGTGCCCAGCGTGACGCCTGAGATGCCGTTAATAGCCAGATAGCCGCCGAACAGCGCAATGAGCACGTATTGCAGGTTGCCGATATTCATCAGCACGGGCATGATGACGTTGGTCAGTCGATTGGCGTGCGAGGCGTGCTCGCGCAGGGTTTCGTTGTGGGCGTCAAAGGCGGCGACGGCCTCGCGCTCGTGGCAAAAGACCTTGACGACCTTTTGACCGCTGATCATTTCCTCGACGGTGCCGTTGAGCGAACCAACGGCCTTTTGCTGGCCCTTAAAATGTACGGCGGCCTTTTTGCCGATGCTTTTGACGACAAACAGCATGACCACGACCGTCGCGAACACCAGCAGGCTCAGCGGCAGGCTCAACGCCAGCATGGCGGCCGTGACGGCCATGATCGTAAAGGCCGAGGTCAACGCCTGGGGCAGACTCATAGACAGCATCTCGCGCAGGGCGTCGATGTCGTTGGTATAGCGGCTCATGACGTCGCCGTGGGTGTGGGTGTCGTAGTATTTGATGGGCAGGGCCTGCATGTGGGCGAACATGCGGTCGCGGATCTTCTTGAGCACGCCCTGCGAGACGTTGACCATCATGCGGTTGTAGAGCAGGGTGCAGATGACACCTGTCAGATAGATGATGCCCATGATGATCAAGGCCTTGAGCAGGCCCGTGAAGACGGGATCGTCGGTCGCAAGCAGGGGAGCGATGTAGCCGTCGACCAGCCGCTGGACAAAGAAGGAACCCGCGACGTTGGCCACAGTGCTGATGAGAATAAAGAAAAACACCAGGATCAGCGCGGCCTTGTAGCGGCCCGTCATCTCGGCCAGTAGGCGCTTGATGGTCGCCGTGGGGCGCTTGCTGCGATTAGGCTTCGGCATCGAAATCGCCTCCTCCCTGGGTTTGCGAGTGGTAAACCTCTTGGTAAATTTGGTTGCTCTCCAGCAACTGGTCGTGGGTACCAACGGCGTCAATGTTGCCGTTGTGCAGCACGATGATGCGGTCGGCATCCTGCACCGAAGAAATGCGCTGGGCGATGATCAGCTTGGTGGTGTTGGGGATTTCCTCGCGGAAGGCTTTGCGGATGGCGGCGTCGGTTTTGGTGTCGACGGCACTGGTCGAGTCGTCCAGGATCAAGATCTTTGGCTTTTTGAGCAGGGCTCGCGCGATGCACAGGCGCTGTTTTTGCCCACCCGAGACGTTGGCGCCGCCTTGCTCGATGTGGGTATCATAGCCATCAGGGAAGGTCTCGATGAACCAATCGGCTTGGGCGAGTTGGCAGGCGTGACGCATTTGCTCGTCAGTGGCGTGCGCGTTGCCCCAGCGCAAGTTGTCCTTGATGGTGCCTGAGAACAGCAGGTTGTTTTGCAGGACAACTGCCACCTGATTGCGCAGGCTTTCGATATCATAATCGCGCACGTTCACCCCGCCGACGGTGACGGTACCGCGCGTGGCGTCGTAGAGGCGGGGGATCAGCTGTACCAGCGTGGTCTTGGCACTGCCCGTGCCGCCGATAATGCCGATGGTCTCGCCCGAGGCGATGTCCAGATCGACCCGACGCAGGCTGAGTTTTTGCGCGTCGCCGACGTAGCTGAAGTCGACATTGCGGAAGCTGATGGAGCCGTCGGCGACTGTCATGATGGGATCGGCGGGATTGCGCAGATCGGACTCCTCTTGCAGCACCTCGACGATGCGCCCGGCCGAGGTGCGCGAGATAATGACCAGCACGAACACTGTCGACAGCAGCATCAGGCTCATGAGAATCTGCATGGAATAGGCGATGGTGCTCATGAGTTCGCCCGTGGTCATGGTGCCGCCGACGATGAGTTTGGCACCGACCCACGAGATCAGGATCATGCTGGAATAGACGCACAACTGCAATAGCGGCATGTTAAAGGCGACGCGCTTTTGTGCACGGGTAAAGTCGTCGTAAATGTTGCCCGAGATGGTCTCGAATTTGCCCTTTTCGGTGTCCTCACGCACAAAGGACTTGACCACGCGCATGCCGTGCAGGTTTTCGCCCACGACGTTGTTGAGCTTGTCATAAAGCTGGAAGGCACGCACAAAGATGGGGTGAACGTTCATAATGATGAAATATAAGCCAAATCCCAGCACGGGAATCAGGCCGGCAAAGATCAAGGCGATCTGCCAGTTGATGCGAAAGGACATCGTCAGCGCGAACAGGATCATGATGACGGCGCGCACCGAATGGCGGATGATGGCCTGGAAGGCCATCTGGACGTTGGTGGTATCGGTCGTCAGCCGCGTGACCAGGCTGGCGGTGGAAAATTTGTCGATGTTGGAAAAGGAAAAGCCTTGGATTTTGGAAAACAAATCGTGCCGCAGGTTGGCGGCAAAGCCCGTCGAGGCCTTGGCAGCGTAAGCGCCGCTCAAATAACCAAAGGTCAGCGAGGTCAGGGCGAAGGCCGATAAGACGATGGCCATTTTGACGATGTGGTTCATGTCGCCCGCCTCGATGCCCTTGTCGATCAGGCTGGCCATCAGGAAGGGCAACAGCACCTCTAAAATGACCTCGAGCACCATAAACACGGGGGACAGGATCGACTGCTTGCGATATTGCCGAACGGATTTTGCCAACGTGCGAATCATTGCGGTTACTCCTTAATAAAACAAACGGAATGAATCAACCGGACTATACGATTCATGCCGCTCATTAAGATATATTATACCACATAATAAATCTTTAAGATTCAAGTTTTTAAAGGAGGGGGTGCGGGGGAGGGAAAATTTTATCAAAAATTTTCCTCCCCCGCAAAAAACGCTACTTCCGCGTCACAATCCCCTTGCTGCCCCAGTAGGTGGCCAGGAAATAGCCTCCGTAGACGACGGTCAGGATGCCGGCGGTGATCAGGCTGTCGCGCAGGACGCTGGTGCGGCCGATACTTTCCAGCAGGGTGTTGGCCAGGCGGATACCGAAGAAGGCGTGCACCAGGGCCAACATCAGCGGCACGCCGAAATAGATGGCGATCTGGCGGAAGAGGGCACGGTCGATCATCTTGGCGTCGGCCCCCAGCTTGCGCAACAGGCCGTAGCGGTGGCTATTGTCGCTGGCCTCGGACAGCTGGGTGATGGCCAGCACGACGGCCGAGATCACGGCAAACAAAATCCCCAGATAAACGGCCAGATAGGCGACGATGACGGAGGTGGATTTGCTGTCCTCGAAGGCGATGAGTTTGTCGCTGGGGTTATAGACATAAGTTTCTACGGTGTTCTCGGGTGTTTGGTAGCGTGTGCGGATGTTCTCCATGACGGCCGCAGTCGCTGTTTTGCGCATATCGATGTATTCGTGGGTCGACTCGATGTAGTTGATCGCCACGATATTAAAAAACACGCCGGTTTCCGCGAGCAGGGCATCGGGCAGGATGCAGATGCAGGTGTAGTTGCCAATAGCGGCGGTGTTATACAGGGGGGTGCTATCGGTGCATTTGAGCGTCAATGGCGTGTCGCACAAGATGGCTTTGGTATTGCCAAAATAGCTGGCGACGGCGTTGCGATGATTTTCACTCAGGCAGTTGAAGATAAACTCGTCTGTGGCCATTGCGATGGGGGACAGGCCTTGCAGTTCACGCAGTTTGTTGAAGTCGGACAACATCATGAAGTCGCCAACCAATAGGCCGTCGTAAAGATCCTCGTCGACATAGACCTCGCGCAGGGTCGCCTCGGCCGTGCCCGTAGCGTAGGAACGCAGGGGAGGTTCGACGCGATTGAGTTCTGTGGTCCAGTTGATGGGAATAAAGGTCGACTCGATGGTGTCGCCCGTCGCCTCGTCATAAATGTTCGAGAGGGCGCGGGTTGACAGGGTGACGTCGTATGGGTGGAGCATCTCCAAATCTGCCGTGATGGCCTTGGAAAAGCCCATGCCAAAGGCCAATGCGCAGATGGCCAGGAAGAGCATGAGGCAGACCATGGAGATCGAAACAAAGGCCGTGTTGATCTTGCTGTTGATCTGGCGCAAGACGAACATGTTCAGGCCCTTGAAGTAGACACGTTTGCTACCCTGGGCGACCTTGAGAAAAAAGCCCGACAGCGAGTAGAAAAACAGGAAGGTGCCCACGATACCAAGTGCGATGGAAGTCAGTAGCAGCTCGTCGTTCAGGCGCATGCCCTTTGAGTCGACCAAGTAATAGGCTGTGCCAAGGCAGGCGACGGCGGCCAAGAAGACGAAAACCGACAACACCAGGTGGGGAACGCGGAAGCGTTCGTTTTTCTTTTCTGCGTACAAAAGATCAATGAGCTTTTGTTTGCCGACTGTGATGTGGTTAAAGATGATGACCAGGCCAAAGGCGATGCCGAAATAAGCCATGGCCTTGATCGCGGCCGCGGAGGAAAAGATGAAGCGGAACCCCGACAGCTTGACCTCGAACAGCGCGGCGGTCAGCACGGCAAACCCCTGCGAGATTAGCACGCCAAACCCCAGCCCCGCAGCCAGCGACAACAGGGCGACGACCAGGGTTTCGATGGTCAGGATGCGGGCGATCTGGCCCTTGTGCATCCCCAGGGTTTGGTAGATGCCCAGCTCTTTTTTGCGGCGGCGCACAAGAAAACGATTGGCGTAGACAATCAAAAAACCCAGGATGACCGAGACAAACACCGAGACATAATCGATGAGCTTTTGCAGGGTTTCCAAGCTCTCCTTTTCCGATTTTGTGACGATCATCATGGACTGCTGGCTGTCGATGGAGTTAAAGACGTAAAAGATGCACACGCCAAATAGCAGGGTCAGGAAATAAATGGCATAGTCGCGAAAGCTTTTTTTGACGTTGCGAAGGGCGAGTTTAACATACATCTCCGTCACCTCCAAGTAAGGCGACGACCTCGATGATCTTGTCGAAGAACTCTTTGCGCGACGATTCGCCTTTGACCAGCTCCGAGAAGAGTTTACCGTCCTTGATAAAGAGAATGCGGTCGCAATAGCTGGCCGAGAAGGCGTCGTGGGTGACCATCAGGATGGTTGCGCCGACGCTGCGAACGAGCTCTTGCAGGCTTTCGAGCAGCATGCGGGCGGACTTGCTGTCCAGCGCGCCCGTGGGCTCGTCGGCCAGCACTAGCGCGGGGTGGGTGATGATGGCGCGGGCCGCCGCGACGCGCTGTTTTTCGCCACCGGACAGCTGGGTGGGGTATTTGGCCAGGATGGGTTGGATGCCCAGCAGGGTAGCCACGCCGTTGACCTTGGCCTTGATGGTCGCGGGATCGTCCTTGATGATGGTCAGTGCGATGGCGATGTTTTCAAAGGCCGTCAGGGTGTCCAGCAGGTTAAAGTCCTGGAAGATAAAGCCAAGAGACTCGCGGCGGAAGCGGGCGAGCTGCTTGGCTTTCATGGCCGTGATGTCTTGCCCGTTGACCAGGATGTGGCCGCTGGTGACCGTGTCGATGGTCGACACGCAGTTGAGCAGGGTGGTCTTGCCGCTGCCCGATGCCCCCATGATGCCGACGTACTCGCCCTTATCGACCTGGAAACTGACGCCCGCCAGGGCCCTGGTCAGATTGCTCTTGTTGCCGTAATATTTCTCGACGGCTTGGACTTGCAAAATGCTCATGGTCGTTCCTCCGGTTGCTGTGGGATGCAGATATTTTATCGCGTCCCACAGCCGGTTGCCTTAGATTTGCGTGACAATAGGCTTACAGTTTTGTAAGGTTGGTCAGTGGTACATCCCACTCTTGGGGAAGACGATCTCCACCGTCGTCCCGCGCCCGGGCTCGGAGCGCAGGTCGATGGTCAGACCCAATTTATGACATAGCTTTTGGCACAAATATAACCCCAGCCCCGTGGCCTTGGTGTATTTTCGCCCGCTCTCGCCTGTAAAGCCCTTGTCGAATACCCTACCGATGTCGGCGGCGGCGATGCCGATGCCGTCGTCGCGGATGAGCAGTGACAGGGCATTGGCGTGCTGTACCGAGGAGATGGTGATGTGTTTGCTGCCGTATTTGATGGCGTTATCCAAGAGCTGCCACAGCATAAAGTCGATCCACTTGGCGTCGGTATTGACCTCGCCGTAGATGTCTGCGGCCTCGATGCCCACCTTGGCGTTGATCAGGTGCCTGGCGTTTTTGCGCAGGGTGGCGTTGACGATGTCGCGCAAGGGGGCTTGCTTGATGAGAAAATCCTTCTCGACGGTGTTGCTGCGCGAGTAGAAGAGGGCCTGCTCAACGTGGCGGTCAATGCGGTCCAGGGCCTCGAGAAGGGCGGCGTTGTTGGTGTTTTCGCAAGTCAGCTTGGCCCCGGCGATGGGGGTCTTGATCTCGTGCACCCACAGCTCGATGTACTCGCGGTAGTCGGCGGCAGCCAGGCTGTGCTTGGCAATTTCGTCGTTCATGGCCTTATTGGAGGTCTTGAGGATGTCGTAGAGCATACGCCCCTCGTAAAAGCCCGGCTCGTCGATGATCTCTGACAGCAGACACTTACGGTCGAGCTCGTCGAGGGTGGCGTGGATGGATTTGTAGTAATTGTTTTTGCGGATGTATTCCACTACCAGCGCGGCACCGCACCCGGCCAGGAACAGGCAGGGGACAAAGAGGGTGAAAAACCACTTGGCCTCGACCATGTACAATAACAGCGCGCTAAAGCCCGCGATCAGTAGGTTCCATAGGATAAATAAGGCTTTGTCCTTGATAAACAACCTCAGTCGCATAACAAATATCCCTGCCCCCGCATGGTGCGCAGCATGTTCGCCGCGCCCAACTCGCCGAGTTTTTTGCGCAGGCGGTTGATGTTGACGGTCAGTGTGTTGTCGTCGACGAACTCGTCGGACTGCCACAGCTCGTTCATGATGTCATCGCGCGAGGTGACAGTATTCTTGTTGCGGATGAGCAGGGCCAGAATGCGCTGTTCGTTTTTGGTCAGCGTCACGGTGGCGGCCCCGCAGGCGATCGTGCTCTTGCCGATGTCCAGGGTCAGCGCGCCAAGGGTCAGTTGATTGGTCGCAGGGGTGTCGTAGGTGCGGTTGAGCAGGGCAGCGATGCGCGCGAGCAGGATCTGGGTGTTGTAGGGTTTGGTGATAAAGTCGTCGGCCCCCAGGTTCATGCTCATCAGCTCGTCGACGTCGCTGTCACGGCTGGTGACGATAATGATGGGGACCTTCGAAGTTTTGCGCACCTCGCGACAAATGTGGTAGCCATCAAAGACGGGCAAGTTGATGTCCAACAACACCAGATCAGGCCGCTCGCGCAGCACAAACTCTGTTGCGTGGTCAAAGGCATCTGTCGTCATGACGCGATAGCCGTATTTTTCCAACAACGTCTGTAACTCCGTGCGGATCAGCCCGTCGTCCTCGATGATCAAAATGCTGTACATCAAAGCCCCCCTTCTAACGTCTCTGCTATTTTAACAGATAACAGCTCGTATACGTTACCGTCCGCTTGCCATTGTTATAGGGCATGCCCGACAGCGCGCACACCCGGCTGACCCACAGGCCGTAGGCTTCCATGGCGGAAATGGCTTTGTCGGGGAAACGGCAGGGGGCGTCGGGATAGGAGCAGGTGGGGCAGAGGCTGCAGGTGCCCGCGCCCATGGGCAGGACATCGGGATAGGTTTGGCGCAAGTCTTCTACAAGAGCGGTAAAGTTGCGGCTGTGTTTTTGGCTGGTGCTTTGGATGGTTTCGTGGTCGAACTCGTCCTGCATGTGGCCGACGGTCTGCACGAGGATGCCATAGGAGTATTGTGCGACTTGTCGGGCGGTGTCCTCGACGCTGCCGCAGGCGGGCGGGCAGCGCCAGTTGGTGTTGTATTGGTGGCAGCTCTTGCACATGTCCTTAACCTCGGGCATAAACACCAGGGCTTTGGTGCTCAGCTCGCCTGCCTGCGAGAACCCGGCGGCCAGGGCTTGTTGGACGAGTTGCCGAGTGGGGTAGGCGTGTTTTGGTTGCTCAGTAATAGCTTTCTTTGCGGCGGGCGCTTGATCAGCGGAGGCTTGGACGGGCGCGGCAGTGGCGGGGCCAAACCCGCTGACGCCCACGGCGCGGGCGGTGACGGTGGTGCCCAGGTAGACCGTGCTGTCCTTGGCCTGGGCTTGTTTTTGGCTGACGTCGCAGGTCACGGTCAGGGCACCCGATGCGCCGCGTTTGACGGCCTCGCGCTGTGCGCCGATCTCGGCTTGGGCGCGGGCGTGGGCGACGGCTTCGTCCAAAAGCTCAAAGTTTTGGTTGCCGTCGACGCCAAAGACCGTGTAGCCGATGATACCCGCGGCATCGTTGCTGGGCATGATCTTGACCGTGCAACTTGCGCTGACACTGCCCATGATGGCGCCCAGCGCGTTGGCTACGGCGTGGTGCTCGGGCAGAACAGCGTGGGTGCCCAAGGCCTGTGCGACATCGGGCAAAAAGACGTGGATGGGCGCGCCGATGCCCACCAGGGCGTAGTCAGTGGTCAAGGGCATGGACAACAAGGCGTCGTGTGAGCCGGATTTAGCGGACCGGTAATGCTCATCGATCAAACGTTCGATGTCCGCGCTGACGCCGTGTCTTATGTAATGGGGATCTTTGTTTTCTAACAGCGCTTTGACGATGTTCAGGTGCATTTTGCGCTTGACCTCGTCATAGGCCATATCGCAGAAGACCTCGGGAGACACGCCGAGGTTGTGGGCGGCGAAGGCGACGGCCAGGTGGGATGCCTGGGTACAATAGCCGTCAAAATCCCCCTTGATGTGCATGATGTCGGTGGGGGTCAGCCCGCAAATCTGCACGACGCCGTCTTTGATCAACCGTTGGACGTTGAGCGAATAGATGTCGCGTCCGACGGCTTGCGCCGCTTGGGTCAGGATCAGGGGCTTGTCGGCGAGGGCGCGGCAAAAGGCTTTTTCTGCGTCAGTATACCGCACGCTTTGCTCGATGTCCTTGACCAGCATGTAGTGCTCGTACAAAAAGCAGGTGTGCTTTTTTAGCGGCAAGTCGCGCAGACTCTCGAGCACGGCGGGGTGCTTTTGCGCGGCGATACACAGTGGCGTGATGCGGTAGTCCTCCAGGTACAAGTTGCTGCCCTTATAATGGATGGCGCTATCGCCGCCCAGGCCAAAGGTTTTGACATACAGCCCGTCGACAAAGGTTTTCCACTTGCCGATGGACACGCCGTCGACAACCGTGACGGGGACACCGTTTTTGACGATGGCAATGTCGGTCGTCGTGCCGCCCATGTCCACGATGATGCTGTTGGGGCTGTCGGTCAGCTGGGTGCCGCCGATGGCGCTGGCGGCGGGGCCGCACAGCAGGGTCTCGACGGGACGCAAGGCGGCAAACGCCTCGGACATCATGCTGCCGTCACTGCGCACGATCAGCAGTGGCGCGTTGACACCGCGGGCCGCCAGCGCCTTTTTGACGGCAGTCAAAAACTCCTTGATGACGGGGAAGAGCCCGGCGTTGAGCAGCGTGCTCGAGGCGCGTTGCAGGCAGTTGAGCTCGGAAAACAGCTCGTGCCCACACACGGCGGGGATGTTGTGGATGCGTTCGAAGACTTGCTTGACTTGCTTTTCGATGACGGCGCCATTGCGCATGGCGTTGATCTCAATGATGCCAATGCCGTCCAGTTGCTCGTAGTTGCTACGGGCAAGGTGCTCAGTAAAGGCGGCCCAGTCAGGTTCGGCGGTGGACTCGCCGGAAAAGGTGGTAAAACTTTCTTGCACATGCATGTCATCCGAGCAGGGGAGTCCGTATTTGCCGCCCACCTCGTCGATGACGCGCTTGTCGCCGCCAAAGAAAATCAGCTTTGCCCGGCCGCCCTTGTCCTCGACGCAGGCGTTGGTAGCCAGAGTGGTGGACAGCGAGATAAACTCGGCTCGCGGCAGAAGTTCGGCGGGCAGACCGTCGATTGCGCCCAGGATGCCGATGGCCAGATCTTGCTTTGTCGTCAACGATTTTGCGGTGCCCAAAATGCTCCGTGCGTCAAAATCATACAGCACGGCGTCGGTATAGGTGCCGCCGGTGTCGATGCCGATTCCAATCTTCATAAAAGCCCCCGCTCCTTGCCGGCAATTGTGCCAAATCAATAAAATTTTACTCTTTATTGACGGTTTTGACAATATGGTTTTTGGGGAAAATGCAAAAATGTAAATTTATTTTATTTGATTAGTTTTGTATAAGTTTATTTAATGAGGCGTATTGACAAATGATTTGTAGCGTGATATCATCATTGGGACAAAAATGTTCAATCGACAGTTTTTTTTGAGGTAAAAGGGAAACATTAGATGAAGATTTGCCAAAGCAAACCAGGGACAACAAGGAAGATCAACCAATTTCTGGCCGTCGTGCTGATGCAAGCGCTGTTCAGCGGCGTGGTCATGACCAGTTTACGCGCGGCCTCGGTCAAGTGCATGAATCCTCCGGTGTGTGTGGATGCCAATTGCGCGTGCGGCGAGGGGATGATTGTGCGTGTGATGGCGATTGCCTTTGCCGTTTCCCCAACTTGCGAGTCTTTGCCGAGACCATTATCGAGGGCGGCGACAACGATACTCACACCCTGGCGCTGAACACGGGCAAGGCAGGAAAGGTCAAGATTCTGCCATACTTTGGCAGCAACGAAGGTACTTTCCTTTCAGCGGCGTGACGATCGAGGTTTATGTGCAAAATCCCCTCGTGCTGCACGCACCTGACATTGATAGTCCTTATGCGATTGTTGGCCAGGAACAGGTCGACATCGACGGCATTAACTACACCAAGCTGACCATCGCTGTTGAGGATAAGGCGGCCAAGGACGGAATCACGGGCGAGTTTGATCTGGAGGTCGGCTTCCCGGCGGGGATGGCCGAAGATGGCTTGTATGCTGACATCTTTACGGTGATCCGGGAAACCCTGCCTCATGTGCAGAGCCATGAGGCGTACACCTTTAGCCAAGCGCAAAATATCTTTGGGGACGGCACGGCGTTGCCGGCGGTGGATTCTGACTGGCATCTCAAACTCGAAAACATCGATTTGGATTATACTAACGATCATGATAACACCGATAACATC
>JGI994J12354_10005361_pt1 | contig 11077 bp, 8 predicted proteins | sample IntmicLarv3ML3BL_FD_12354 | JGI IMG/M metagenome (IMG submission 12354) | reverse complement strand
GTACATAGGCTGGAAATATCTGTATATAAAAGCGCCGTCCAACATTTCATTAGGGTGAATCATCATAGGCAGAGTTCCCAAACCGCTTTGCCCGTAATAATAAAACTGCTGAACATCAAAACCTGCCCACTGGCTTGTCAAATAAGCAACTTTTGGAAGCGGCTTACCGTCCGACCCGGGGCCTACAGGACCCAGCTCGTAGGAAACGCTTTCATCGGGAGTTCTCTCAATGGCAAACTTAGCCAGATAAACAGCCAATTTCAAAGCAGCCATTTTTTGAGCCTGACAATATGCGCTTGCGTTTATGCCCTCTTTCGGCCTTACATCAAGCACTATATGATTATGCCTTGACATCATGGTTAAATCTGCAATAGGGCCGTTCATATCCACAAGGGCTTTAAAATTGGCCTTCATAGGATAGAGCTCCGTAATCAAAACGCCTTTTAAAGCTACCGTACGTCCGTCGCCTGCGGGAGCCAGCTTTCCTAAAAATCCGGGGAAAGTAGCCTCCGGATCATCGGCCTTAACCCTTGGCTGAGTACAGTCCGTAACGCCCAGTATGCGAACATCGTCACCCGGCTTTGCAATAATAATGTCAACGGTTTCAAAATAATTTGTGTCAAACTGGCTGATTAAGTCCTCTTTGTTTATAACAAGTGTAGTTCCGTTAAGCGAGGTTTTTTCACCGAATTCAACAGTTTTGATATTTGTGTAATCAACTTGAAGCTTCATGTAAACCTCCTTTATTTGAGGTAAATCTTTGCTTTATAAAGAGCTACGGAAATACCTATTGTTCCGAATATGGTTGCGATATCAATAAATGAACTCAGCGCAGGTACTATTTTTACAAGAACCAATCTGATGAACAATGAAAGAAGAATACCGATAGGAAGAATACGAACTTGGTTCCAACCTACCATAACAACGCAAGAACCCATAAGAGCCGGAAGCAAATAACCTAATGACTGAGATACCGCAGGAGGCATGTTTGAAAGAACAGATGCGCCCAGAACAATACCTAAAGTCAGTATAAACAGGTTTATAAATGTGGAAACGGCTGTTCCCATGTTGGCGCAAATTTCCGCCTCGGGTGTTCCCGGTTCAGCTCCGGCCGCTTGTTCCGCAGCTATGGAGCAAGGCACGCGCATGTTAGAAACATTACCGGATATATTGGACATATAAGTACCGGCAACGCCTAATATCGGGAAAAACTGTATAGGTTGCATAACCCAAGCAATACCTACTACACCGGCTATAGCAACAAAGCCTTGCAAAACCGGGCCCGCTTGAGGCCACAGGCCGAATCTGATTCCCAAATAAAGCTGCGGAAGGAAGGCAAGGAAAATGCCTATAATATTTGTTATTTTGCCCCATTTATGAATATAAGGCATATATGATTTTTCGAGTATTTGTTTTTTATCCATATCTGATTCTCCCCCCTATTGTAACAGCATAGCGGCAGCCATACCGCCTATGAGTCCGATTGTAAGTGACCATTCCTGAAGCCATCCGATTTTTCTCGATGCATTATAAGCGCAGATAGCTACCATAATTACAGCGCCTACCAAAGTTGCGCTTGTGTTGGCGTTAAACTGAACTACATAACCTGTAGCCAATGAGCCTAAGCCGCCTATCATAGCGCCGGAAGCTATTAAAGACATCATTTTCGGGTCTCCGCCGGAAAGTTTGTCTTGAACTTTATCCATTTTATCGGTAAACAATACGGAACAAATCATCCAGCCGATTGAACCCAATACCATAACCCAAATACCGTTTGTAAAGGCTTGAGGAGTTATGCTGTCAGGCGTTGAGCCGGAAGCTGTCATACCAAAGTTAAAAGCAAGAGATTCAAATATTACATTGCCTATGTAAGCAAGTCTCATCCAAGCCATAGGGCCGCCTACAAGCAATAAAAGAGCAAGCATTCCCGAAAGTATAACCACAGACGGCCCGAAAGACGAAACGGCGCTGGCTCTTATAGCGGAATTAAGCTGCTCTTTTGTCATGCCGATTTCAAGCCCTGAAGAATAAGCTTTTTTGGCAAATATTATAGCTTGAATTATAACGATAGAAATAGGTGGTATAACGCAAAGCCACATAGGTACACTGTTGGCAATACTAAGATAATCCATAAAAATCCTCCATTTTAGGTTAACTTTATTTCGTATTCCAATTAATATCCGCATCGGTAGTAGTGTAAAAATCGCCTAATTGGCCGAATATCCCTGCATAAGCACAGCTGGTTGTATGCTCAAAGGGCCCCCAAGGGTCAATTCCTACAAGATTCGGCATTATAGCATCTTCCGCTATAAGCCTTTCCACTTTGGGATGCTTAAGAACAAAATCCCTGCCGCTGTTAACAATGGCATCTACTTTGGGATCAGATATAATAAGCATGTCTCCCGGGGCATCATTGCTTACTCCCGATAGGTTAAGTGTTGCCGGCATTCCCAGCTTCTCACACCAGTTATACGCCATGGAAGCATCTAGCTGCGAATGGCCCATTCCTGATTTATTTACCATAACACAATCCGCGTTAAGGGTATTTTTGCAAAGGGATGCGGCAAGCATTGTCATAGCATTTTTATCATCAATTCTCATTACATTGTTGGCGAAAACGACTCCGGTAAAAATTAAATCTTTACCGTGACGGCTGAAAAGCTCCTTAATATAAGGCTCGTTCTGAAGGGCATAAGTAAACTCCCAATACCTGTAAATCATTGCCCCGTCCAATATTTCTGTGGGGTGCACTACCGTAGGTAAATAGCCAAGGGCGCTTTGCCCGTAGTAGAGAAAATTCCAAGTATCGAATGATGCGAGATGAATACAAAGATAAGCTACACGAGGAAGTGAGTCATATTCCGGGCCTTCAAGCACTTTATTGCTGAAAACCTCTGTTTTGTCCGGCTTCATTCCTATGGCAAGCCGTGCCAGATGTACATTTATTGTCAGGGCTGCATGCTTTAGGGCTTCCGCATAGCTTAAATCGCTTATAAATTTGGCCGGCTTTGCATCTATTATTACATGATGATGCTTTGCGTAATAGGAATAATTCGAACAGGGCTCGCACATATCCAAATACCATTTTACATTGGCTTTGGGATAATAAATCTCGGAAACCAGCACTCCTCTCAAAGCTACCGTCCTGCCTTCGCCGGCAGGCGCAAGTTTACCCCATATACCGGGATAAGAAGTATCCGGATCATCAACCTTGCATCTCGGTTGTGTGCAATCATGCAACGATAATATTCTTACGCTTTCTCCTGGTGAAACAATTTTAATGTCGAAATAATCGAACACGCTTTTGTTCACCAAATTCATAAGTTCTTCTTTGTTTATCGTAAGCTTTCCGTCAATAAGGCGCGTAAACTCGCCGAATTCGAGGCTTGACACATCGACATAATCAATGGTCAGCTCTTTTGTCAATAAGCACCCCTCCCAACATATTAAGATATTTTTAATATTAACCTTTTATAGAAAAATGGAGGATTGTCAAAATTAATTTTGTGTTTGAAATTTGTGCAAATTCCAAAAATGTTCAAAATTGCATTACATGGAATATCTATATTTTTCCAAATTATAAACCCGCTTCAACCGTTCGAAATAATTCATATAATCATCGCTCATACCTGCCCTAACCCAGTCCATTATTATGCCCACATAAGAGTGGGCCTGCATACGGGCTATGAGATAGAGCTCATCCGGGTCAAGCTTGAAGCCGATTTCGGCATAGCTGGTATCCACATGTATTTTTACCAGCTCAAAATAAAATTCCAAAAGATACTCCGATAAAGAGTTTTGCCCCACATAACGGAAGGCATGGCGATAAAAGCCACTGTTGGCATTCAAATATTTACAGAGATTAATAAAACTTTCCGCCCACCTATCGGGCTCAAAAAATATATTTACCTCTTTTAAAGTTTCAGAGTAAAAAATCCAATTTATGAGATCATATTTATCTGTAAAATGGTAATAAAAAGAATTCCTGCTTATATTACAATACTCCGTAATATCCTTAACAGAAATTTTAGAAAGGGGCTTGACTTTCATAAGGCTCTTTAAGCTGCTTGCAAGAGCTTCTTTTGTTATGGTATTTTTTGACATACCATCCCGTCCTATCCTTTTTTTGATACAAATGTATCTTATACTTTTTTATGCCCAATATTACAATTCATAATATTTTAACATATTTTTTTTAAATATTGAAATAATTTTCAAAAAATAATATAATAATGTTAACTGAATGCATAAATTTCAAGAGGTGGTAGCAATGGCAAAACAATACGGCTTTATTCGAAGCTTTGCTGAAAAGAATAATGATGAAGAAATATTAAATACAGTTAATATAAATTATAATGTTTCCGCAAGCACAAGGGGCATAGATATGCTTCTCAATAAATATAACAAAAAGGATTATCAAACTGAGGTTATAATGCAAACTTCAGGCGATGAATCAGTGCCTGTTCTTGAGAAAAGTATAAAAGAAGCAACATTGGCCTTGGTTACCGATGGCGGCCTTGTTCCCAAGGATAATCCCGACAATCTGACCCCTCACAATTCTTCTAATTTTTTCAAATATTCGATTAAAGGAAAAGATTCTCTTGAGCCTTCCGATTATGAGGTATGCCACCAAGGTTATAATAATGAATTCGTAAACGGAAACCCAAATAGGCTGCTCCCGGTTGATGCTTTGAGGCTAAGCGTAAATAAGGGAAAATTAGGCGGGCTTTATGATTATTTTTATACCACAGCCGGAGTTATGACTTCTGTTGAAAATAGCATTAACATTGGTAAATCCATAGCTAAACAGTTAAAAGACGATGGGGTTGACTGCGTTATGCTCATATCCACCTGCGGCACAAGCACCAGATGCGGAGCCTATATTTTAAAGGAAATTGAAAAGCTTGGCATACCCACATTACAAGTAACCGCCCTTACCAGAATTGCGGAAGGCTTCAATATCAACAGAATACTTAAAGGTTACAATGTAAACTATGTTTTCGGCAACCCCTATATATCACTTGAATCGGAATATGAAATAAGAACCGAAATGGTAGAGAGAGCCTTGGGTATGTTCGGGAGCAAGCTTGGCTTCGGTGGCGCTGATACAAATTTTGAAATATAATAGACCCTCTGCTATATTTACATAAATATTCAAATCATGTCAATAAGATAATACGATTTCGCTTCGTAAAATTCGCTTCGTAAAAAATTGTATTTTAACATTAATTTCCTGCCGCTGATAAAGCGGCTTTTTTATAATACAATAATTTCTAAGCGCCTGCAATATATGATAGCTTAAGTAAAACTGGGCAATATCAGAAAACTGCACATTGAATTCTGCCTGATTATACGGTAAAATATTTAGGCATTGATTTTTATAATTATCTAAATTCACCTATCAAATTACTTTCAAAACCTATAAATCTCTTAATATAAAACCATCACAAATACAAAGGAGGCAAAATAATTGAAAAAAGTCGTAGGCTTGATAATTTCAGCAATAATTCTTGTTATTTCATTTTTCATCCCACAGGCAGGCGGGCTTTCATCCGCGGCAATAAGCACAATAGGGCTTTCTGTGGCATTTTTAGTTCTCTTAATTTCAGAGGCGCTACCTTTATCCATAACCTGCTGGACTATGCTGGTTCTTATGCCGATGCTCGGCGTAGTTCCCGGCTTTGCTCAAGCCCTTGCGGGCTTCTCAAACCCGGTTGTATTCTTTATTCTCGGCTCCTTCGGTATCTCCGCGGCATTTACCACATTGCCGCTTTCCAAAAGAATTATGATTATTCTTCTGAAATATTTCGGAAAAAATATAAAAAGCTTCCTTTTTGCATTTATGCTTTGCATAATGCCAATTACCTTCTTTATTTCAAGCGTTCCTGCATGTACTTTATTTATGGCCATTGGATTGAGCTTTCTTGAGCTGTTTGAAAACGAGGCGGATAAAAAAGCAACCGGCCGCGCATTTATGATTGCCATTCCCGTTACATGCCTGTTCGGAGGAATGGCCACTCCCGTTGGGAGCACCATGAACCTGCTGGCAATCGATTTATTGGCTCAACATACCGGTCAAACCATAACCTTCGTCCAGTGGATGTCCGTTGGCGTTCCTTTGGTTATGCTTATTTTGCCCGTTTGGTGGTTTTTAGTATGTAAAATATATAAACCGGCGGAAATCAATGAAACCATGGTTAAAACTTTTATTGAAAAGCTCGACGTTCCCGCTGAAATGAGTATAAAAGAAAAAAAGGTTCTCATAATTACGTCGATAATGCTTGTTCTTTGGATTCTTTCCTCATGGTTCAGCCAGATTAATGTAATTATGGTAACTCTTTTAGGCACATGCATTATGTTTTTCCCCGGTGTAGACGTGCTGGAGTGGAAACCTTTTATAAAAAATGTCAATTTTGATCCGGTATTCCTTTTGGGAACGGTTTTATCCATAGGCAACGCAATGGGTGAAAACGGCGTTTCCGGCTGGATCGCTTCCCTCTTTCCTTCCGCGCCTATGTCCCTTCCGGCATTAATGCTCTTTACGGTGGCTCTTGTTCTGTGCATTCTTATAATTATGCCGGTGGCGCCGTCTGTGGTTATGTTCTTGGCGCTTCCGCTTATGGCGCTTGCCCAATCTACTGGCCACAGCCCTGCTCTGGTACTTATGACCTTGGGTATGGCCTCCGGCAATTGCTACCTTCTCCCGCTGGATACAATACCCCTTATTACATACGGCTCCGGCTATTATTCTATGCTGGATTTGCCAAAAAGTACATTCTTCCTGCAAATATATATCCTGATTCTTCTGCCGTTAGTTTTATGGTGCGCAAGCTCGCTGCTCCATATTATTTAGCCAATGCAGCGTGAATAATTTCTTTATTACAAAAAAGCCTTGGAAAGCATTTCGCTTTCAAGGCTTTTTATTATAACATTCATTATTTCGGAAAATAGAATTATTCATAAATTTTCTTACAAATCAATTACCCATTGTTGAAGCAAATTTAGCAGAACAAGACTTATCTCAATATTGGTCTGTATCATTATCCACTGTAATACTGACATATTCCATTTATCACCTGTTAAATCTGAACTTCATATTTTCCGTTGTAAATTATACCCTTTTCGCTGTCAATTGTAATTACAATTCCTGAATGTATCCTCTCATATACTTTTTCCGCGCAGGTAAGAACCGGTATGTCAAGCGCCTCACCGCTGGTATGGGCATGCTCATAATCCTGAACCTCGTCATCGCCGACTATAATTGCAGATGCTTTTCTTATAAACGGCATAAGCTCCGGCTTCGTGTTCTTGCAAACCAGAATATCTCCCGCTTCAAAATTCTGCTCCGCATCCGAAATTTCTTTTACAACACAAGTTCTGGCCGTAACGACTCTTTTTGATGAAGATTCACCTTTTAGCAATATATTACCCACAGTGGCAACCCTTATGGTATTTGTGCTTCCTGTCATGCCAACGGGAACTCCTGCCACAATAATCATCAAATCACCTATGGAAATAAGGCCCGATTCCTCGGCGAATTTTACCGATTGATCAAAAACATCATCATAAACGCCGATATCATCGCAGAGCATAGGCACGCAGCCGCATATTAAATTCATCTGTCTGGAAACCGCCGGCTCAGCCGTTATTGCTAAAATAGGGCATGGCGGGCGGAATTTAGATACCATTCTGGCTGTAAATCCGGAATAAGTAACCGTGGCTATAAGGCTGGCCTTTATATCAGCGGCCGTGGTGCAGGTTGCATAGCTTATGGCATCGGTTATGCTGGTTTTATATGATGAAAAATCATGGGAAGAAATTCCTTTATAGTAATCAATGGCACCCTCGGTTTTCAATGCGATTCTCGCCATCATAGACACAGCCTCCGAAGGGTATTTTCCACTGGCCGTTTCGCCCGAAAGCATTACGGCATCCGTTCCGTCAAATATGGCATTGGCAACGTCATTGGCCTCCGCTCTTGTCGGTCTCGGATTATTTATCATAGATTCCAGCATTTGAGTCGCGGTTATAACCAGCTTACCTTTTCTGTTGGCCTTTTTAATTAAATCTTTTTGAACAATGGGAACTTCCTCCGGCAATATCTCAACGCCCAAATCTCCCCTGGCAACCATTATGCCATGGGTCGCATCCAGTATAGAATCTATATTGCTGACGCCTTCCCTGTTTTCAATTTTAGCTATGATTTTTATATAAGAGCCACCATTTTTTTCAAGCACATTTTTAAGCTGATTAACGTCATTTACATTTCTTATGAAAGAAGCCGCAATATAATCCACTCCCATTTTTATGCCGAACAAAACATCGTCAATATCTCTCTGAGTAAGCGCCGGAAGGCTGAGAGAAACCTCAGGAACATTGACGCCCTTGTTATTTTTCAAAACCCCACCGTTAAGAACAGAGCATTCGATATTATTTCCGTCGATTTTTTCCGTAACAAGCTCGATTAATCCGTCATCCAGCAGAATACGCTTTCCTACACTAATATCACCCGGCAGACCGATGTAATTAATGGAAACTATAGTATCATCGCCATCTATCTCATCCGTGGTCAGGGTAAACTTAGCGCCTTTTTCCAGTGTTGCAGCGCCTTCGGCGAATTTTTGGATGCGTATTTCAGGCCCCTTTGTATCCAGCATAAGAGCCGTTGGCGTGTCCAATTCTTCCCTTGCGGCCTTAACATTTTCAATCAAAACCTCATGTGAGGAATAATCCCCATGGGAAAAGTTCAGCCGCGCGGCATCCATACCGCTTTTAATAAGCATTTTAATGCTCTCCTTGTCGCTGCACGAAGGGCCCAGCGTAGCCACTATTTTTGTTTTTCTGAATGTATTCATTCTTCTCCTCCTTCGCAATAAAGATATTTATCGAAATCGCTCGAAAAATATGTATTATATAAATAATTACCCTTAGTCAAGCAATCAATATTTTTTCGTTTACCTTTTTATTATATAGCCAATATTCTGGCGGCGCTATACATTCTGTCATCAAAAGGCCGCTCCACCTTCAAGGCCTCCTCTAAATCCATATGGTCATAGGCGCCGTTTTTGAAAATAACCGCCCTATTTTTCTCGCCCTTTATAATAAGCTCAACAGCCTTGTGGCCCATCATGGAGCCGTGAATGCGATCCAAAGCCGTAGGCGAGCCGCCTCTTTGAAGATATCCCAATATGGAAGCCCTTGTCTCTATACCTGTAAGCTCCTGAATTTTATTGGCCAAGGCCACGGTGCCGCTGACCCCTTCCGCCACGATAATCAAATTATGCCGCTTTCCCCTAGCCCTGTTTTCAATAATTCGCTTAATAACATCATTATCGCTGAATATCCGTTCTGGTATTAGAACCTCCTCGGCTCCGCCGGTTAAAGCGCACCAAACCGCTATATATCCGCAGTTGCGCCCCATAACCTCAACAACGGAGCAACGCTCGTGTGAACTGGAGGTATCCCGTATACGGGTTATGGCATCCATGGCGGTATTCACGGCAGTATCGAAGCCGATTGTGTAATCCGTACAAGGCAAATCCAAATCAATGGTTCCCGGTACGCACATAACATTAACGCCATTTTTAGAGAGAGCCAACGCTCCGTTAAAAGAACCGTCCCCGCCAATAACCACAAGCGCATCAAACCCAAGAAAATGACAGATATTCGCCGCTTTTTCCTGACCTTCAGGCTTCATCATCTCCTGAGAGCGAGCCGTCAGCAATATTGTGCCGCCCTTTTGAATGGTTTCCGAAACCGATGATGAGGTTAAATCCATAATATCCCCGGACAAAAGCCCTTCATACCCTCTTTTTATGCCCTTAACCTCTATTTCATTTGCCCTCGCATATCTAACGACGGCCCTTATAACCGCGTTCATTCCCGGAGCATCGCCCCCGCTTGTAAGTACGCCTATGCGTTTAATTTTTTCTGTCAATTTTACTCCTCCTAATATTAAAACGTATCAAATCGGCTCCTTGTTCCCTTCAAAAATATAATTATGTATTTTTTTGGTAAAAATTCACCTGTTTATCCGCTATTTTGAAATATTCATCATGAACCGGCATTGTAAATCCATAAATACTACAAATTATATATCGGCTAATCCGCCTTAAACGCCACTGTATTAATATTCATTATTGCTCCAAAAATAATCCAATATATTTTGAAACATAACCTATTTTCGAAAAATTTTATTTAAACAAAAAAAAGCCTACAGCTATCAGGCAACTCCTAAGAATTGTTCTGAAAGCTGTAGGCAGATTTAAAATAACTAAATGGTAGGATTAGGAATAGGAATCTCATCAGGAATCGGGCACACATACTGGCGGCCGTTCATAACCTTATCAAATTCCGCTTTTGCTTTAACTATAATTTCCGGATTTTCGATTGCTTTAAGCGCGGTCATAGCTATAACCTCCGCACCGTACAGCATACCTTTCATTCCGATTGAATGGCCGGCACAAGCCGTAATCTGCCAACTGTGATAAGCTGCACCTAAATTTGAGCTGGCTGTCATTATACCTACTGTAGGAACAATATGCTGAACCTCGCTTATATCGTTTGAGCCGAACATATTATTATAATTAATCTTAAGCTCTCTGGTATCAAGGTGAACGCCTTCTTCAACCATGCCGGCAGCGCGCATTTTTTCATAATTTGCGCTGACTTTATTGAGTTCTTCCGCAAATTTATAATCTTCTTCCGACCATTTGGGGCCGGGAATTTCCTGCATGGTTTCCAGCGTAAGATCCAGAAGAACCCTGTTTTGCAGCGTTTCATAACAGCCGCCCATAAACTCAATTTCAACCTCTGTTTCGGTCATCATAGCTGCGCCTTTGGCAACTTTAACCAACCTGTTATAAGTTTCCACAACAGATTCCCGTGAAAGGGCGCGAACGAAATACCATACAGATGCCTTATCAGGCACAACATTTGGCGCACCGTGAACATCGGTAAACGCATAATGTATACGTGTGATATCCGGAACATGCTCCCTCAAGAAATTGGCGCCTACGTTCATAAGCTCGGCCGCGTCAAGGGCGCTGCGCCCGTTGAAAGGATCGCCGCCTGCATG
>JGI994J12354_10005360_pt1 | contig 11077 bp, 11 predicted proteins | sample IntmicLarv3ML3BL_FD_12354 | JGI IMG/M metagenome (IMG submission 12354) | reverse complement strand
CTCAATTTGGATTTCGTTGCCGTCTTTATCTATGCCGATGGTTTCCTGTAATGACACATTATTTAATAGTTTTTTATTCGCGCGAATACTCATGAGGATTTCATTAGCAATATTAATACAAAGGTAACATTCGATAAACGTAAACACAAGCGATATCTATTGCATATTCCCGATGCTAAAAATAATTGTATTCCTTATGAATTGTATTCAAATATTTCTTGCAGACGCAGAATAAAACTTTCCAGACGTTCAAAAATTCTTTTGGAATTTGAAAGAGGCAAAGAACTTGTTACCGTGGCTGATAAAATTAAATTTGCAAGGCTTTCAAGTGGTAAGTTGCAAAGAGAAGTTGCTGAAAGTCTTGGGATTGATAGGTCAACATATATAAATTATGAAAACAGACATATTCAAGAAGAATATATGAATATTGAAATTCTTAAAAATATTTCTTTGTTTTGTGGGTTTGAATATGATTTCTGTTTTAATGAATATCATAGGTTTATTTATAATGATGCTGGTAAACAGATACGAGATTATAGAAAAAATCAAAAATTGACGCAAAAACAACTTGCAAAAATTCTTGATGTATCAACAACCACTATAAAGAGGTGGGAGAATAATAAATCATATCCTCGATTGAAAAATTTTGAATTGTTTATAAAAATGAATTGAAAAATATTTATAATATATTAGTGCTTTAATACTTGACAGAAAATTTATGTGTATTTTTTCATAGATTTGATTCTCAATTAAAGCGATGTTTTTTACATTTTAATTATGATTTCATATATAATAGTTATCAGTCAGAAACAAAATTATTATTGCGTTGAGAAATGCAGATAAATGTGATAAAATGTCAATAAAAATGCAAAGGGGGACTTATAATATGGTGTATTCTCCATTAAGATATCCGGGGGGGAAAGCTAAACTAGCACCATTCATGGAAGAAATAGTAAAGAAAACAGGGCATGTTGGAGGTACGTATATAGAACCTTTTGCAGGTGGAGCAGGAATAGCACTTGAATTATTAGAAAAAGGTACTGTTAATGAAATTGTAATAAATGATTTAGATAAAGGAATCTATTCATTCTGGAGAGCAATATTATCCGAAACTGATAGATTTATTGAAAAAATTGAAAGTGTCCCATTAACCATAAATGAATGGAATAACCAAAAAAATATCATCAAGGATTTGGGGAATAAATACAGTTTTGAGCTAGGTTTTGCTACCTTTTATATGAATCGTACAAATAGATCTGGCATAATTAAGGGTGGTGTAATTGGCGGAGTTAGTCAAAATGGTAACTGGAAAATGGATGCTAGATTTAACAGAGGTACATTGGTTGAACGCATAATAAGAATTGCAAAAAAGAAAAAAAGAATTCACATTTATAATAAGGATGTATATTCACTAATTAAAAACTATCTTCCTATTTATGGTGATAATACTTTTGTCTATTTTGATCCGCCGTATTTTAATAAGGGAAAACAGTTGTATCTTAATTTTTTTTCTTATGAAGATCATGTACGTATAGAAAAAATGTTAACTAAACTTGTAAGCTGTGATTGGGTAATTTCATATGATGACGTGCAGGAAATTGCAGATATTTATTCAAATCATACATTAAGAAGATTTGACTTGAATTATAGTGCTTCAGTAAAAAGAAAGGCTAGTGAAATTATAGTATTTAAAACAGAGGGCATGATTCCATCAATAAAAAAATTATCAAATAAAGGGATTTGTATCAATTTTAGATAATAAGGAGTACATATGGATAAAAAACTATTTATAAGACCATTCCGGTTAAGTATTGAAAATTTTAGAAGTTTTAGAGATGTTTCATTTGATTTGGGAAAGAAACTTACAATAATTAGTGGACAAAATGGTGTTGGGAAGTCAAACCTATTATCTTTAATTACCTCTGGTTCTGGATTAAATAAAACATCTGCATTAGGGAGTAACTTCCAACCAGAGTTTTATGATTTCTTTAATATTGATCAAGATGAAAATTTTGAGGAGTATAAATTGAATCTCAGTTACATTGAAGATGGAGGTAAGTTAGCGTTAACAAAGAAATTAGCTTTTAAAAATGATACTAAAAGTGGCAGAGGTATTCGGATTATTCCCAGAACTTCCAATATAAATTTGGATGATTGTACAGTAAAAGATGCTGAGGTTTTGGCTAAAGAAAAATATGATGTGGGTGGCGCGGCCAGGGTGAAGATACCAACAATTTATTTGAGTCTCTCACGTTTGTACCCTTTAGGTGAAAGAAAAGATTTTGTTACTGTAAAACCAATTGATAAAAGAAATTCTTTTTATCAGAAAAAGGCCGATGAAAAATATAAAGAATGGTATAATTTTGTTGTTCCCAATTCTATCCGAAGTGATGCATCGTTATTTTTGGTAGAAAAAAATACATCTTCAAGAGCATCATTGTACATGAATATAATAAATACACCAACTCTGTCACAATCTATAGGTCAAGATAATATTGGTAATATTGTTAGTGCGTTAATTGATTTGTACTTACTATCTTTAGAAGATGACTATTGTGGAGCAGTTCTATGTATTGATGAAATAGATGTTTCACTTCATCCCGATACACAAATTAGGTTATTAGATTTATTTGATAAACTTGCAGACGATTTAGCAATACAGTTTATTGTAAGTACACATTCTTTGACTGTTTTAAAAGAAGTGATGAAGAAAGAGAAGAAAAATGGAGAAAGTTATAGGGTTATATATATCAAAAATCCTTCTGCACCATACATTACAGAGAGTAATTCTTATGAATTATTAGAAGCCGATATGTTTGGAACTCTCAGTTTTGAGCGTCCAAAAGTAAAAGTATATTTTGAGGATTGCATTGGGCAGGAATTATTCCAATTGCTACTTAAAGCTTTTAGAAGTATTTATTATGAGATAAATAATATAGAAATACCGCATCTCAGAAATAGCTCAGATGTGCAAGATTATAAAGAAATTAATGGCAGAATTTTAAAACTTGATTTCATGTTGAATATTGAGGATAAGATTAATCAAATCCCTATTTCGTTGGGCTGTGAGGAACTTATCAAAATAAATGAAGCAGATGCATATTTTAAACGAGTAATTTTCATTTTAGATGGCGATGCTAGATACAAGAACCCTTCCCAAAAACCAAAAATTTGTGATTTTTTAGAAGAAAAATATAATTCAAGGAAACAAGGTTTAAGTGATAGACAGCATAAAGAAAATTTATGTTTCTTACCAGACTATTTTGCCCCAGAATCTTTTTTATATGCAATAATATATAAAATATCTGGTGACCCACTTAGCAATAGTTCATTTTGGCGTGAATTGGATCGTAAAGAGAGTACCGCCCTATATACGTCTGATAAATTGAAAATGATTTTTTCTGATTTACCGAATGACTATAATAATGAGAACTTAAAAAGCAAGTTTAAGAAAGAAATATGGGAATTTATTCGAAAATCAGATATTTTAACGTATTATTATTTGGACTACAGAAATATTGTTGAATTGTTAGAATTTTTAGAATCTGTAAAAGAAGCATATAATATTGCATCGCCTTTAACAATTTCTAACAGATATTCATAAAGGTTTGGGATTATTCAACTCAAAATTACTATAGACAAAAGATTGTGCTATTTGAAAACATTTCGTAGTACATAATTATCCCGTTGAGTAGTTTTTCCACTCACAATTGTAAATATAAGGATATTTGTTATTAGAAAAGAAAATGTCGGAAATATTATTTCACCCCGATATTTTCTTTTCTAAAGTTCTGCACTTCATAAAATTATTTTGTCATATTTGAGTTTATAAAAAATTCTTTCTCACTTCTTCGCTTAAAATCATTTGCTAAACCATTTATCACTTCTATTTTCTGTTCTTTTTTTAAGTCAAGAAGATTGAGTTGTTTTTCAACCTGAGCCACGTAGAAATCACAAATTTTACTTTCAAACTCTGCTATTGCTTTTGGAGATTCTGGAAAATGCATAAAAACATTTATTTTTTGTTTTGGACGTATAAAAAATTCCTCCCTGTTAGATTAAATTTTTAATATTTAGAAATGTATTCATTGACTGCTTATTTATATTCATTCTGAAATTTGTACCCAAGTTGGGCACCATTCTTTCTCAAACTTTAAACCTACTTTAATTTATGAAACGCTTGCAAATCTTCATTAAAATCTTTACCTTTCGGAAGTTCAATTCTTGTTTGATAACCCTGTTCATTATATTTTCTAGCCATGTTTATAGAAGCTTCTCGCCCTGCTTTATCGTTATCAAGACAGAAAACCAATTCCTTAACAGTTCTATGCTGATTCAAAAAGAAAGGTATTGCCGTATCGGTTATTCCGGATAACGACAACCGACTATCTTTTTTCCACGAATCTGCATCACCCGTAAAAAGATTTTCAAGAGTTGCATGGCTCATAGCATCTATAGGACTTTCAAAAATATAAACTTTTTCAAAAATCACATTTTCCTCTGTCATTGTGAATCCATATCGCTTATCACTTCCGGAACAGTCACCCCGAAAATGGGAATTATTTTGTGTTCCTCGCAAACTTGCAAATTTTGGTTTGTGGTATTCATCAAAGCTAACGAAAACTATATTACTGCGAATATCTTCAAACAACATTTCTTTTTCAATAAGCGTATTCACGATACTGTTATCAATGCCACGCTTTAAACAAAGATACGAATATAGATTTTTGGAAATGTTTGTTTTTTGAGGAAGTACAAGGATTTTGTTTTTCTCAATTTCTTGTTGCGGTTGAACTGTTTTTAGAGTTGTCCCCGTTACTATTTCAACAGCTTGTCGAAACGGAATATTTTCAATTTTTATTAAATAATCCAACGCACCAAAACCGCCAACACCCTTACTATGCCAAAACCATGAAAGGCGGTCGCTCTTAATCGCAAGGCTTTTGTGTTGCTTGCAACGATATATTCCATTACTATAAGTGAATGTAAATCCGTTTTGTTGTTCAAAAAAAGCGAGAACATCTGTCGCCCTCGCCTGTGCTAAAATCTTTTCATCAATTTTCATAAAGTCCCCCCTTTATAAATTTAAATCATTGTCCCTTGAATATTTTTTTGTTTGGTTTTTAGGTTCGTGTTCCTTATTTTGAATGTAAAGTTTATTAAGATAAGAATTAACAACCTTGAACTTTTCTAATTCTATTTTCTTTTCTTTAAGACCTTTACTATTTTTAACATTTGCATTTTCCAATCGTGAAATCTGTTCATTAATTTCTTTTAATTTCGGAAGTGGTTTTCCATAACGCTGCAAAGATTTTTTTGCGTTTTCATGTTTCCAGATTTCTGATTCGTGTTTTGCTCTGAATCGTTCTTTAAAAAATTTAGTTTCCTCATACTGCTTATAAATAGATTTCGTTTGATTGTAAGTTGTAATATCATCACGTAAAAAACAATATGCTTTTTTCATTTCGTTGTTGGCTTTTATTCCGTTTTCAATAGTCACTACATCGGTACGACAAGCCAAATAAATTTTATTGAAAGTTTCCAATCCTCCATATTCCATCATGAGATTATAAGCTTGCACCGTATTTTTTAAATTTTGTATTTTCGCCCATTGTTCCAATCCTCTGTTTTCTGAAAATTTAGGATTGCCTGCAATATCAATTAATGGTTTTATATTTTCACTTTCTTTAACAGGCATCGGAATTATTTTGCGTTCAGAAATTTTTCTTTTTATAGATTCTTCCGTATAATCTTCACCCAAAGATTTGATGCGAGTAAAACGTTCTTGACCCTCAGCCTTAAATGAAATATGTTTTCCTTTTTTTATTTCGTAGCCCTGCGATTCCATCTTACTTAACAAATCTTCAAAATCTTTTGATTCGGGAATGAGATTATCAATAGCAATTTGTAATTTCTTTTTCCAACTCGTTCCCGTTTTTTCTGAAAAATAATTGTCGTAATTTTTTCTGTTTTTATTATTTTTATCCTGTGGTGTGATTACTGACAATTCATTTTCTTTACACAGGCGGTCACTAATTTTTCTGATTTCACGATACGTATTTTTATTGGAACGATATTTTTTCTTCGTTACAATATTTGCGGCACCCCACACAAAATGATTATGAACGTGTCCACGGTCTATATGAGTAGCCAAAACAAAACCGTATTCACCTTTTAAAATTTCATTTGCTAATTGCTTTCCGATTTCGTGAGCCTGTTCCGGAGTAACTTCACCCGGAGCGAACGACTGAATCAAATGTCGCCCGATTGTATTTCCACCTGCTCGTGTTTGATTCAAGTAATGTTGAAATTCAAGCCCTGCTGTTTTCGGAAAACAATTCTCTGAATGAATCAAAAGACTACCATCGGTTTTGTCCGGATTACAAATATAGTTTACTGAATTTTGGATAGTAGTTCGGATAGGAATGATTTTAGTAACTGCCATATTTCTTCAACCATCTCCTTCATTTTTTCAATATCTTCTTCAAAAACTTTACCTGTTACATTTGAAATTTTTGCAATCTGATTTATATTCCTACCGATTGCATTTACTTCTGCGGATAACTTTTGAAAGTCTGCCATGTCAAGATTAACTACTATTCCGTCAATTAACATCTTGCGAGCATAGGCATTGAAGTTTTCTGTACTTGCCTGCTCCATCTTTTTTTGAATAAGTTGTTTTTCTTTTTCTGTTACTCGAACGATAAGCTGTTTACTTCGCACACGATTTTGCATTTATCTTTTAACTCCTTTTTCTTTTATTTTGATGCGAAAGCATCTTTGGTTTTTGTTTTTTACGGGTTTGGGCGGAGCTCAACAAGCACAAAAATTTAACCGATATAGCGTAAGCGAAACGAGTAAATTTGGGTAAAAGGTTATCCTTTTGCTGTGCTTGCTAACAGGAAAAGCGTCAAAACTGATACAGCCGATTCAAGAAAAACTTGTGAGGGTGTATTAGTGTGACGCGGAAATATACACATGATTATTATTGATGAGAAAATATTTTTTTACTGCTTAATAAAACGGTTCTATTAGGAGCGGTTTTAAGAAAAATCTTTTTTGAATAAGCTTTAATCTTTTGTAAGACGGCTGTTTCAAGAAAAAAATTTAAATGCGTGACAGTGTGACAGCAATTATGGTGTACCCCTCGCAACTTTTATACTAATTCCAAACAAAAGATAGACAAATGTTTTCATGTCCTTGACGGTACGTTAATCACTATGAAAACATTTGTCTATTGGTTAAATTGAATTTAGTATTACTGTCACAAAATTTTATTTACGAAAGAAAATCTTTTTGAATAGACTTTAAATCTCTTGTACGACGGGTGATTTCAAAGAAAAAATTTTAAATGCGTGACAGTGTGACGGCAATTATAGTGTACCCCTCGTGATTATTTGCTGTCACAAATTTTATTTACAACGAAAGAAAATATTTTTTAAATAAGTTTTTATAGCGTGACGGCAATTTTGAAAAGGGTATGGGTATATTCACCGTCACACTGTCACACGATATGAAAGAAAATCTTTTTTGAATAGGCATTAAAGTCCTTGTAAGACGGGCGATTTCAAAGAAAAAAACTTTAAAAGCCAGTCGTAAAATTTCATTTCACTGCTCGCCCAAGTAAACCCAAGTGTGACAGTAATTTTGAAAAAGGGGTATGGGTATATTTGCCGTCACACTGTCACGCTTGTTCACGATGCAAAAAAATCCGTCTGCTGTTGCGACTTCGTTCAAACTCAATTGTGATGTGAAAATCTTTTTTTAATACACCGGAAAGAGCCTTTAATTTTTTAGTAAGTGTCGCCGGATTAAATTCAAATCCATTAACTGATTTTGATAACTCACTACATAATTCTGTCGCTGTACCACTCCAATCATCTTTCAAAAAATCATCTAAGATCGTGATAAATGAATCTTCCCCATCGTCGCCTATATCGTTACCAACAAATTCCCAACGACACGTTTCTTTATCAAAACGAAGCTTGAAACAAAAACTTTCGGTATCCCGATTTGCGATAATAAGTTTTGCATCATTGCCTGTGCGTTTTGATTTATCAAGAACGAATACGCCATCAACCGCACCAATTAATCCTGTACTGCCCGAAATAGTATTCAATGGATCTGGGTCATACATTTTGCGAGTATGATGGATAAGAATTAAACTTAATGAATGTTTATTTGTAATTTCTCTCAAACGATTCATATCCCGATAATCGCAAGCATATAAATTTGAAGTTTGTTCACCGTTACGAATATGCTCCAACGTATCGATAACAATAAAATTTGTTTTCGGATTATCAGCGACAAAATCGTGAATTTGTTCAAGAAGTCCATCCTGTAATCCGAATGAAGCAGTTGCCATATGCAAGCGAGAAATATCCAAATTTTCAATTTCCATTTGGTTAAGTCGGTTTTGTAATCGAGCATAATTATCTTCTAAAGCCAGATATAAAACGTCGCCTTGATTGGCTGAATAGTCCCACAGCTTAGTGCCTGTAGCAACAGCTTGACATAAATCCAATGACAACCACGATTTACCGATTTTAGGACTACCCGCAAGGATAAATAAACCGTGGGGAAGAATTTTTTCTACAGAAAATCGTAACGGTTCAAATTCCTGTGACATAAGTGTGTTGCCATCAATTGTAATAAGTTTTTTAGATTTTTTTTCGTTCATAAAATTTTCCTTTCTGATTTTGCTCACCTCGGAGGTAGGCGAGAATTCATATTTTTTCGCTTTCATCTCGGCATCGTTCCTGCATCCGATCTTGCTTGACCATTAGGTGCGTTTACTCGTTTACATTCCCTCGCACTGCATTCTCCGAAAACAGATTTGGCAAGGTGAATATAAATTGATATCATACCGACTGCGTATTCAGTTTTTAATACAAAACGTTTTGTTATGTATATCCTAACAATAAAAATAAGGTTATCCCGTATTTCTCTTATTTGGGTTTTGCGAATAAAAATGGCGTTTTTCCCAAATATGAAAAAAATAGCGTATCGCAAAATATATTTATTGACATTGTAAATAAATTTAAATATAATGAAAGTGATAAAAATAAAAGGAAGGTGATTATATGGCTCAAACAAACATAAATATTCGTATGGATGAAAATCTTAAACGTGAGTTTGATAACTTGTGCGGAGATTTAGGCTTAACAATGACGGCGGCATTTAACGTTTTTGCAAAAACGATGGTTAGACAGCAGAGAATACCTTTTGAAATTACTATGAATATTCCGAATGCGGATACAATTTCTGCATTAGAGGAAGTTGAGCAAATGAAAAAGAATCCATCAATTGTTAAAGGTTATACAGATGTTGATGAGATGATGAAGGAGTTGCTTAACTGATGTATACTGTAAAACCTACCACAAAATTTCAAAAAGACTTGAAGTTAGCTCAAAAAAGGGGTTATCAAATAAGTCTTTTGACGACAGTTATTAAGAAACTCTCCAACGGTGAAACACTGGATGCGAAATACAAAGATCATCCGCTTAAAGGAAATTACACTGGTTGTCGGGAGTGTCACATTACTCCCGATTGGCTTTTAATCTATGAAGTTTCCGATGATGATTTAATTTTGTATTTGACAAGAACGGGAACTCACAGCGACTTATTTTAAAGATTTCTGCTTTAGATGGCGATACGTATTTATCTTAAAAATCCATCTTGAAAAGGTAGTGATTATCAATGAAAACAAGGCTTACTCTTGGTGAAAAGCTTAAAGATTTACGTAATGCCAAAAATCCTAAACTAAGACTTTCAGACGTTTCAAAAGACACAGGAATATCGCAGTCTACTTTGCAACGTATGGAATCTGACGAGGAAACCAGATTTGGTTATCAAGATATTGAGGTTCTTACAGGATATTATGGTGTGTCAGCTGATTATCTTTTCGGATTGACAGAAAATAGATTTTATCGGAATGTTGAAATGGATAAGTTGCACATTTCCGATGAAGCAATAGAAGTTTTGATGAATGGCAACCTCAATAATAAACTAATAAGTGAGCTTATTTCACATGAAGATTTTCAGAAACTGCTTATTTCAATTCAAATTTATATAGAACGCAAGATTCAACCCCAAATAAACACTATGAACGTTACGTACAGGTACATGGAAAAAACTCTTACAGAAAATTTTGAAGTTCCCAAAAATGATGAGATTTTGACTTTTATACAAGAATCAGTCATTGACGATGATGAATATTTACGTCATCGCATTTCGGAGCGTTTTAATCTAATAATGAAAAAGATGTATGATAGTCACGAGTCAGACAAACTTCCGGAGCAACCTAATATGTTTGTCGATGTACAAAATTATGTGCAAACTTATTTGGAAACAAATAAAGTCGAACCAATTGATGAAGCCGGCAAAGCAAAAGCTATTGCTATAGCTAAAACTATTGAATTGGATACTTCCGAACTTTCTGATGAAGAATGGCGTGTATTCATAAAAGTTATAAACAAGGCTGAAAAAGTAAAAAGATTGAATAAACGAAAGAAGTCTTGATTTTACAATGTTTTGAATGTATTGATATGGCGATTTAACTTATGTTGTTCAAAAAACAAAATATAAAATAAGTAGGTGATGTTTTGAAGATAGCTGTATATTCAAGAAAATCCAAATTTACCGGCAAAGGTGAAAGTATTGAAAATCAAATTGAACTTTGCAAAAAATATATTTTAGAAAATATTCCCGATGCGATTGAAAAAGATATTATCGTTTATGAGGACGAAGGCTATTCTGGAAAAAGTACAGACAGACCGGAATTTCAAAAAATGATGAAGTCAGCAAAGCAACAAAAATTTGATTATATTGTTTGTTATAGGCTTGACCGTATCAGCAGAAATGTTGGAGATTTTGCGACGTTACTAAATGAATTAACTTCAAAAGGTACAGAATTTATTTGTATTAAAGAACGCTTTGATACATCAAATGCAATGGGACGTGCAATGATGCAAATTGCTTCTGTATTTGCACAACTCGAACGTGAGACTATCGCAGAACGAGTTAAAGACAATATGTATATGCTCGCACGAACAGGACGTTGGCTCGGTGGTATGAC
>JGI994J12354_10005359_pt1 | contig 11078 bp, 7 predicted proteins | sample IntmicLarv3ML3BL_FD_12354 | JGI IMG/M metagenome (IMG submission 12354) | reverse complement strand
AATCGCGGATGTGCTCGACCGTGCCGGTGCCCTTATCGAGAAACGCAAGGAGCAGATTGCGAAGTTGGATTTGTTGGTGAGGGCTCGGTTTCTTGAGTTGTTTGGAACCATACACAACACTCGATATTCACTTAAAGCACTATCTGAGATAACAGAGTTTATCAAAGATGGAACACATCAAACCCCGACATATACAGAAGATTGCGAGAATGGATATAAGTTTTTATCGTCAAAAGATGTCATAACCCAAAGGATAGATTGGTGCAAGATAAAATATATACCCGAGTCATTGCACAATGAACTTTATGCTCGAATTTGCCCACGGAAGGGTGACATCTTGCTTGCCAAAAACGGCACTACCGGTATCGCAGCGATTGTTGATACAGATGAAGTATTTGATATTTACGTTAGTTTGGCACTTCTGCGTTTTTTGCCGGGTAATAATATAACATACTTATGGTGCGCAATTAATTCCAAAGGAACCAAGCAACAGTTTGATGCCAGCTTGAAGGGCATTGGGGTACCCAATTTGCATCTTGGGGAGATAAAAAAAGTGAAAATACCTGTTCCGCCGCTCTCTCTCCAAACTGACTTCGCCGCCTTTGTCCAAAAAGTCGAGGCGCAAAAGGCTTTGCTTCAGAGTTCCCTAATAAAATTAGAGCGAAATTACAAATCCCTCACGCAAAAATGCTTTAGAGGTGAAATATTCTAATTCCAAGAAGAGGTGACCGCCATGCGTACCAACTTTGATTTTCTCTTAACCGAAAAGCAGTTTGATTCTTTCGCCGAGGCAGCCGTTTCGGCCGAGCGGGCTTTCCCCATCTCATCGCATTTATGCGCCGCGGCATGCCGTTCGGCGTTGGAGTTTGCGGTCAAATGGGTGTACAGCGTGGACGATTCGCTGGTGATGCCGTATGATGAGAAGTTGGTCACGCTGATTGGCACCGAGGATTTTCGCGGGTTGATGCCTGCAGGCATGGGCGAGAAACTTGATTACTTACGAAAAGTAGGCAACAACGCTGCTCACAACCCCAAGGGGGTCACCCGCGACCAGGCCCTGCTAGCGCTGCAAAACCTGCACAGCTTCTTGGATTTTGTTGCCTATTGTTATGGCGCGAGCTACACCGCGGTTGCCTTTGACAAGGCGCTGCCGGGGCAAATGGCAGAGATGAGAGCCGTGCCTGCCGTGGCGGAGGTGGATTTCAAAACCCTGCTGGACAAAAACTTCCCCAAACGCGAAAAACTTACCGCCAAGCGGGCGGCGCGGATGAAGCTGGGATATACCGTCAAACCGATGGACATGACCGAGGCGCAGACCCGCACAGCCTATATCGATGTGATGCTGCAAGACGCGGGATGGCGGCGCGGGCAGAATTGGGTGGACGAATACCCTATCGATGAAATGCCTAACAAATCCGGCAAAGGGTTCGCAGATTACGTATTGCTGGGTGACAATGGCCTGCCGCTGGCCGTAATTGAAGCCAAACGTACCAGCGCAAATGTAGAAAAAGGTCGCCAGCAAGCGGTGTTGTATGCCGATTTTCTGGAAAAGAAGCACGGCCAGCGCCCCATTATTTTCATGACCAACGGCTATGAAACCCGCATGTGGAACGATGCCCATTACCCGGAGCGGCCGGTTTCGGGCCTCTATTCCAAGCGGGATTTGGAGAAGGCCTTTAACATCATGCGCGGCCGGACGACGCTTACAGCGGTGCGTATCGATGACGATATATCAGGGCGCTATTACCAAAAAGAGGCCATACAATCGGTTTGCGATGCCTTTGGCGGGCGCAACCGCCGCAAGGCGCTGCTTGTGATGGCTACGGGCAGTGGCAAAACGAGAACGGTAATTTCGCTGGCTGAGGTGCTGATCCGCCACGGCTGGGTAAAAAATCTGCTGTTTCTGGCGGACCGCAACGCTTTGGTGACGCAAGCCAAACGCGCCTTCCACAACCTGCTGCCGGGCCTATCCCTGTGCAACCTCGCCGAGGGCAAGGAGGAGGCAAGCGCCCGCGCGGTTTTCTCCACCTATCAAACCATGATGAATTGTATAGACGCCACCCGTGACGAGGAAGGCGACCGCTTGTTCACGCCGGGGCATTTCGATTTGATTGTGGTGGATGAGGCGCACCGCAGCATTTACAACAAATATAAGGACATCTTCACCTATTTCGATGCGTTGTTGGTGGGGTTAACGGCCACGCCGAAAAACGAAATCGATAAGAACACATATGGCATTTTCGATTTGGAGAACGGAGTACCCACCTACGGGTACGAGCTTTCACAGGCGGTGCAGGACGGGTACTTAGTGGATTTTGTTTCCATCGAAGCCGATCTCAAATTCGTGACGGAAGGCATCGCTTATGCAGACCTGCCCCCGGAGGAGCAGGAGGAATACGAAAGAACCTTTGCCAATGAGGACGGCAGCCTTCCCGCTGCGATTGACTCTTCCGCCCTTAACCAGTGGCTTTTTAACGAGGACACCATCCGCAAAGCACTGCATATCTTGATGACCCACGGCCAACGCGTTGACTATGGCCAAAAAATCGGCAAAACCATCATTTTCGCCAAAAACCACAACCACGCTGAAAAGATTCTGGAAATGTGGAATCGGGAATACCCCGATTATCCACCGCACTATGCGCGGGTTATTGACAATTATACAAATTATGCCCAAAGCTTGATTGACGATTTTTCCGACAAAACCAAGCCGCCGCAAATCGCTATTTCGGTGGATATGTTGGACACAGGTATCGATGTACCGGAAATTCTGAATCTTGTATTCTTCAAAAAGGTGCTGAGCCGCGCCAAGTTCTGGCAGATGATCGGCCGTGGTACCCGCATCTGCGAGGGTCTGATAGACGGGCAGGACAAATCGCAATTTTACATATTCGACTTTTGCCGCAATTTTGAATTTTTCCGCTTACACGCCAAGGGGCAGGAAGGCGGCATGACGGCCACTTTGCAGGCGCGCACTTTCAATACCAAGGTCGAAATGATATACAAGTTGCAAGATATTACGCTTCAAACGGAAGCATTGCAGGCGTACCGGAAGGGGCTTGTCAGTGACGTAACCGCACAGATACAGGCGCTGCCACGAGATAATTTCGCGGTGAAGCAACATCTTCGCGCCATCGATAAATACCAAAGCGAAGAAAGCTTCGCTGCACTTACCTACGAAAACACGTTGCAAATGGCGGCACACATCGCGCCGCTTGTGCTGCCATCGCCTGACAATGCCGCTGCCGCGCGGTTTGACCAGCTTATCTACCAAATTGAGCTTGCCATGCTTACCGAAAAAAGCACCAAGCGCGCGCAAAACGATGTGATCAACAAAGCGGTCGAGCTTTCCAAACTGGCAACGATTCCCGCCATTGCGGCGCAATCGGATTTGCTGGAGCAGATACTGCATGGCGGCTATTTAGAGCGCGCCGGGATTTCAGACTATGAGAATATCCGCGTCACACTGCGCGATTTGATTCAGATGATCCCCGAAGGCGAACGGGCGCGTTATGACACCGACTTTACAGACGACATCCTGGCCATAGCGCGGAATGAGTCCCGGCTTGATAACGACGATTTGGCACAATATAAGAAAAAGGTAAATTTCTATATTCTCCAACACCAGGCCGTTCCCGCCATTGCGAAGCTGAAAGGCAACCGGCCGCTAAGCGGCGAGGATGTTGAGGCGCTTGAAGCGATGCTATGGAAGGACCTCGGCACCAAAGAACAATATGACGCGCAATACGGCAAAACGCCGCTGGGTGAGCTTGTGCGCTCCATCGTCGGACTTGACCAGAAAGCGGCAAACGATGCCTTCTCCCAATTTTTGAACGATGCGGGGCTGGATAGCCGCCAGATGTATTTCGTGCGCCAAATTGTGAATTATATCGTGAAAAATGGCATGATGAAGGATTTGTCGGTCTTGCAGGAAAGCCCGTTTACAGACCAAGGCGGCATTGCCGAGCTGTTTGAAAACGTGGCGCTGTTTATGGATTTGCGATCGGTGATTGAAGAGATTAACCGAAACGCCGCGGCGTAATGGGGCGGTAAATCCCCCGAGAAGTGTTGATGAATCAACGCTTCTCGGGGGATTTTTGGCGGTCAGTGCCCACAACTTTACATGCATTTTTCTTCTTCGCAGGTAAAAAGGGTCAAATTGTATTATGCTTATTTTGCGTGACGTTCATGAAGCTTCAGGTATGCTTCGATCGCTTTAATTCTATCTTCCCTTTCACGCCAAAGTTCAATCTGATATCTATGTTCTAAAGCTTCTGCATAAAAATGATAACCCTGCCATGAAATTTTTTCGTATACAGGTTGACGGTTTCCCATAGCCCATTCTTTGTCTGCCGCTATTTCAAATAAAGCGCAGTCTAACAACACACGTGCCATGTACTGTAAAGGAAATAGTCCTTTGTTGTCAGCAAATGGCGCAATAATTGAATCGGAAAAATGAGAATAAAACATGTTTCTCACTTTCTCGTAATCTCTTGTGTGGACTACGATATCTATATCGCCCGGTTTTACGTCTATTCCGTGCACCGCATCGCTGACACTGCCGATGAGCTACCATTCCGTATTCATCGAATTTTTGCACCAATAATTCTAAGGGTTTCTTCCGGTCAAAATCTATCAGCCCTGATTCAAAAAATGCTTGTCCTAAACGGAAAATCACGAGGGTCAGTAACCATATGCTTTGGACATGGCATAAGAAATTTTCCGGCGACTTCTTCCCACCCCTTGTATCTAATAAAATCTTTTAACTATTCATTTTCTACATCTTCAACGCAATAGATAAACTTTGAGTCGGTTTCATAGCAATAACATTTCACACTAAGACCTCCTAAAACATAAAAATTCCCGTACTGCCCCCATTCCCTTCGCGTTCGCAGAAAAAAATCGTACAGCACGGCCCACATACAGTATGGCACAAGCTCTGCCCGGTTTCGACAATATAATTTCTTCTAAAAGGGTTAGCAGTAGAGTTCACTACTTGACAATTCGTTACAGGCGCAACGCTTTCGGTGGATTTTTGCCGATCACCACTTTACATACATTTTACATGTACCTACAACCCGTTTATACATCCGCCGTTTAGAATGACCATGCTGGATAACAGCAAACAGACACAAACATATGGAGGAATGGTGTATGAAAAAACGGATTGGCAGAATGCTCTTACTTGCATTGGCGGCCTCAATGCTTGCGGCTTGCGGTGACGCATCTGCGTTCGACAACAAAAAGGCTATTGCCGTCGTTTCGCGCGAGGACGGCTCAGGCACACGCGGGGCGTTTATCGAGTTGTTTGGCATCGAGCAAAGAGGCGAGGATGGCACCAGAAAGGATTTGACGACAAAGGAAGCCATCACCGCCAAGCAAACCGACGTGATGATGACAAATGTCACGGGCAATCGGTACGCCATAGGATACATATCGCTTGGTTCGCTAAATGACACTGTTAAGGCGTTGCAGGTGGAAGGCGTTGCCCCCACGGCGGACAATGTGAAAAACGGAACATACCCGATCGCACGGCCCTTTAATATTGCCGTAAAAGACGAAATAAGCGAACTGGCTATGGATTTTATCGGTTTCATACTCTCGGGCAACGGGCAGGCTGTTGTTGGCGAAAGCTACATCGCGATTGACGCAAACGCGGCGGCGTACGCAGGAAGCAAGCCTTCGGGGAAAATTGTGGTGGCCGGGTCATCCTCAGTTTCGCCCGTCATGGAGAAACTGAAGGAGGCGTATCTTGTCATCAATCCAAATGCCGTCATCGAAATCCAGATGAGCGACTCCTCCGCAGGCATAATGGGTGTTAATGACGGCACCTGCGACATCGGCATGGCAAGCCGGGAACTGAAAGACAGTGAGCTGGAGCAACTCACCTCTATACAAATTGCACTTGACGGCATCGCTGTTATCGTGAACCACGATAACCCAACAGCAAACCTCACGAAGGAACAGGTTAGAGAAATCTTCATTGGGGAAACGCTTACGTGGGGCGGGGTAGAGTGATGCGCAAAGAGCCAATGGATTCAATGAGCCGTGGGGCGCATATCGCGGGGTTAGTCAAAAACCCCGCCTACCGCGCCGTTGCTATGGAAAAAATGATGAGCGCCGTGTTTTTCATATCGGCGCTTACTTCCATATTTGCGGTTTTGCTTATCTGCGTGTTTCTGTTTGCAAACGGCATCCCCGCGATGGGCGAAATCGGGCTGTTCAACTTTCTTTTGGGCAAAGAATGGTCGCCAAACGATTTGCCTCCCTTATTCGGCATTTTTTCCATGGTGGTCGGCAGTTTATATGTAACGGCGGGGGCGATTGTCATTGGCGTGCCGATAGGTGTTTTGACCGCCGTGTTTTTGGCAAGGGTTTGCCCGAAAAACCTGTATAAACTTATCAAACCCGGGGTCGAGCTTTTGGCCGGCATCCCCTCAGTTGTGTATGGATTCTTTGGCATGGCCGTGCTCATACCGATTGCCGGCAACACCATTTTGTCTGCCTGCATTTTGCTGGGCGTCATGATTTTGCCTACCATTATCGGCATCGCCGAAAGCGCTTTGCGGGCGGTGCCGGAATCGTATTATGAAGGCGCTTTGGCGCTTGGGGCGGGGCATTACCGCAGTGTGTTTAAGGTGGTGCTTCCCGCGGCCAAATCGGGTATCTTTGCGGCAGTGGTGCTTGGTATCGGGCGGGCCATCGGTGAAACAATGGCGGTTATCATGGTGGCAGGCAACCAACCGCGCGTGCCGACATCCATATTCCAGGGCGCACGCACGCTGACTGCCAATATTGTGATGGAAATGGGCTACGCCGCCGAGCTGCACCGTGGGGCGCTGATTGCCACAGGCGTTGTGTTGTTTGTGTTTATAATGATTATTAACGTAAGCTTTTCGATTCTGAAAGGGAGGGCGAAATAATGCGCGCGCGAAATAACCGGTCTGAAAACGTGCTGGCGCTGCTGACATGGGTGGCGGCGACGATAACCATCGGCACACTTGTGTTTATTGTCGGCTTCATTTTGGTTAAAGGCGTGCCGTACATCAAGCCGTCTTTGTTTACCCTTACATATAACAGCGAAAATGTGTCGCTTATGCCGGCAATGATTTCTACAATTATCATGACGATGCTGTCGCTGTTGATTGCCGCGCCGCTTGGCATATTTGCCGCCATATTTTTGGTGGAATACGCAAGCCGCGGGAACAAAACCGTCGGCATTATACGGATGACAACCGAAACGCTGTCCGGCATCCCGTCGATTGTATACGGGCTGTTTGGGCTGTTGTTTTTTGTGACGTTTCTGAGTTGGGGCTTTTCGGTGCTGGCAGGTGCGTTTACCCTTGCGATTATGATACTGCCGCTTATTATGCGCTCCGGCGAGGAGGCGCTTAAATCTGTGCCGGATACATACCGCGAAGGTGCGTTTGGCTTGGGTGCAGGCAAGCTGCGCACTGTGTTTCGCATCATTTTGCCTTCGGCCATGCCCGGCATTTTGGCGGGGATTATACTGTCAATCGGGCGCATTGTAGGCGAAACGGCGGCGCTTATATACACTGCAGGCACGGTGGCGCAAATCCCGACGAACCCCATGCAATCAGCGCGCACCCTCTCCGTTCATATGTATGCCCTTTCCAGCGAGGCGCTTCATACAAACGAGGGCTTCGCAACGGCGGTGGTGCTTTTGTTTGTTATTGTTTTGATAAATACCATATCAGCGAAAATCGCAAAGAGAATCGGAGGGGCGGCATGAATTGCTTTGAAATCAGAAATTTGGACTTGTTTTACGGTGATTTCCAGGCGCTTAAGCATATCGAAATGGATATCGAAAGCGCGCAAATCACAGCCTTCATCGGGCCGTCGGGCTGTGGAAAATCTACATTGCTAAAGTCGCTTAACCGCATGAATGATTTGGTTGAGGGCTGCAAAATCAAGGGCGATGTGCGTTTGTTTGGCGAGGATATATACGGGAATATGGATGTAAACCTGCTTCGCAAGCGTGTCGGGATGGTGTTTCAAAAGCCAAACCCGTTTCCGATGAGTGTGTATGACAACATCGCCTTTGGCCCGCGCACGCATGGCATTAAATCGAAATACGAGCTTGATAAAATTGTGGAGGATTCACTAAGGGGCGCGGCCATTTGGGATGAAGTTAAGGACAGGCTGAAAAAATCCGCGCTTGGCCTTTCGGGCGGGCAGCAGCAGCGGCTTTGTATCGCACGCGCCTTGGCGGTTGACCCGGAGGTGCTTTTGATGGACGAGCCGACAAGCGCCCTCGACCCGATATCCACAGGCAAAATTGAAGAATTGCTGCTGCAATTACGCGAAAAGTATAGTATAATTATTGTGACGCATAATATGCAGCAAGCTACCCGAATCAGTGATAAAACGGCCTTTTTCCTGCTTGGCGAGGTTGTGGAGTATTCGGGAACCGAAGGCATGTTTTCGCAGCCCGGGGACAAGCGGACAGAGGACTATATCACAGGGAGGTTTGGATAATGCGCAGCCGTTTTGAGGAGCAATTGACACAACTGAACAACAGTCTGATTGAGATGGGGGCGTTGATTGAGCGGGCGATTGCCAAGGCTACGGAGGCGCTTATCTCGCAGGATGCGGATACTGCCGGAAACATTATCGACGGCGACGCGCTGATTGACGAAAAGGAAAAAGAAATCGAAAGCCTGTGTCTGAAATTGATTTTGAACCAGCAGCCCGTGGCACGGGATTTGCGGCAAATTTCTACGGCTCTTAAAATGATTACCGATATGGAGCGCATCGGTGACCACGCGGAAGACATATCCGAACTGTGTATTTACCTTGCCGCTCAGGCGTATATCAAAAAGCTGGAGCACATTCCGCAAATGGCCGAGGCAACCATCAAAATGGTTACCGACAGCATCGACGCATTCGTCAAAAAGGATTTGGCGCTGGCCCAAGCGGTTATTAGCTACGACGATGTGGTGGACGCGCTGTATGTGACGGTCAAGCAGGATTTGATTGGGCTTGTTCATGCGGATGTACGAAACGGGGAGCAGGCATTTGATTTGCTGCAAGTTGCAAAATATTACGAGCGCATCGGTGACCACGCCGTGAACATTGCCGAGTGGGTTATCTTTTCTATTACAGGCAAGCACAAGGACAAGCAAGTTCTTTAGAGGCAAGCACATAAAGGATACAATCGGTGCTTACGTAGGAGGAATATGTTTGCAAAAAGTATGTATTGTTGAGGACGATGACAATATCCGTGACATGGTTTTATATGCGTTAGTTTCTGCGGGGTTTGATGCAAAGGCCTTTAGCGATGGAGAGTCGTTTTGGCAGGTGTTGGAGCACACTGCGCCATCGCTTCTTCTGCTGGACATTATGCTGCCTGGGGCGGACGGTCTTGCCATTTTGAAGCGGCTGAAGCAGTCGGCCAAGCACAAAACGCTTCCCGTCATCCTGCTAAGCGCCAAGGGTGCCGAGTATGACCGAATCAAAGGGCTGGATTTAGGCGCAGACGATTATATCACCAAACCATTTTCGATCCTGGAGGTAATTTCGCGCGTGCGCGCAGTGCTTCGCCGGTGCGGACAGGCCGAAAGCACTACGACACTTGCCATCGGCAAGCTTGTGCTGCATACAGACAAACGCAGCCTGTTTGCGGATGGCGAAGAAACGGGATTGACCTATAAGGAGTTTGAGCTGCTGCATTATCTGATGCTTAATGAAGGCATTGTGTTATCGCGGGATAAACTGCTTGAGGAGGTTTGGGGGTTTGATTACAATGGCGAAAGCCGCACGGTGGACATGCACATTCGATCGCTTCGGCAAAAGCTGGGTGGGTGCGGCGATGTGATTAAAACCGTGCGCAATGTCGGATATAAAATCGAGAGGTAACCGATGAAGAAACGTATTTTCTCAGGGATGCTGGCGTTAGTGATGATAAGTGTGCTTGCGTGTTCCGCCGCGCTGTGCGCGGTGTTTTATGCGCAACTGGCCGCCACGGTACAAAACGAGGTGCGCGAGCGCGCCATCATGCTTCAAGAAACGATTACCTCCGAAAACTACGAGTCGCTTACGGTTTCGGATATGCGGTTGACGGTCGTTGCGCCCGATGGCACCGTTCTGTATGACGACGGCCGAAACGTATCCGCGCTGCCAAACCGCGCGGACCGCGAAGAAATCAAAGCCGCGTTTGCATCCGGTGCAGGGGAAAGCCGCCGTTTTTCTGACACGCTGGGGCAGGAAACATATTACTATGCCATACGGCTGGGCGATGGCTCTGTTTTACGGCTGTCAAAGACGATGAACAGCATTTGGGGGATGTTCGGCGGGGTGCTTCCCATCGTTTTGGTAGTGGTGCTGGTGTTGCTTGCCGTTGGCTATTTTCTTGCGGGGCGGCTGACGCGGCGGATTGTCAGCCCCATAAACAGAGTGGATTTGGAGAACGAACTTACCGCACCGTATGATGAGCTTGCCCCGTTTGTGCAAACAATTTCACGGCAGCAGGCGCATATTGCGCGGCAAATGTCTACCTTGCAAAACCAATCGGACACCATTTCCGCCATCATGGACAGCATGAGCGAGGGTGTCATACTTGTAAATAAGCAGGGCGGTATCCTTTCTGTGAACAAAAGCGCGGCGAACATTTTCGATATACGCAATGCGGTTGGCGGCAAAAGCATTCTTGAGATACTGCGCGACGTGGAGTTGAACGAGGCTATGCGTGCGGCGCTAAGTGGGCAGCGTTGTGAAATGAATTTGATGCATGGCCGTAGGACGTATCGCGTATATTTCAGCCCGGCAACGGACAGCGGCACCATCATCCTGTTTCACGATATCACCGAAAAGTCTATATCAGAACAGCGGCGGCGTGAATTTTCTGCGAATGTGTCGCATGAGTTGAAAACACCACTGACAACCATCTATGGCAATGCGGAAATGCTCGCGGGCGGCATGGTTAAGGAGGCGGACGCGCCGCAGTTTTACGTGAAAATCAAGAACGAAGCGGCGCGACTGATCGCCTTGATTGAGGATATTATTATGCTGTCGCAGCTTGATGAAAACGGCGGCGATATGGCCGCCGGGGAGGTGGA
>JGI994J12354_10005358_pt1 | contig 11079 bp, 9 predicted proteins | sample IntmicLarv3ML3BL_FD_12354 | JGI IMG/M metagenome (IMG submission 12354) | reverse complement strand
CTTCATCAACGCACAAGTGAGGACAACCGTTTTCGTCGTAAAGCTGTCTTGTTGCCAATTTCGCTATGTAGCCCTCGTAATGTTTCAGAACGACATGGATAAGGACATAAGTGTTTTGGAAATAAACTCGCCGGAATCGCTGTCGGTGCTGCTGTCCGACAGGCATACCGGTGTGGGCGGCGATGGAGTTGTATTGATTCTGCACTCCGATATCGCCGACGCGAAAATGCGCATGTTCAACCTCGACGGAAGCGAGGGAAGCATGTGCGGCAACGCTATCCGCTGTGTCGCAAAATATCTTCATGACAACAAGATAGTGCAAAAGAGAATTATGAGGATAGAAACCCTGAGCGGAATAAAGGAGCTTTATTTATCCACAAAAAATGAGATGGTATCTTCTGTCAAGGTGGATATGGGCTGTGCTGTGCTTAATCCCGAAAGGATTCCGGTTAATTTGCCGGGTGAGAATATCATATCAAGGCCGGTAACGATTGGGGGCGGGGAATATGCCCTCACATGTGTGTCTATGGGCAATCCCCATGCGGTTGTTTTTTGCGACAGAATAGACAAGCTTGACTTACACCGAATCGGACCGCAAATTGAAAATGACCCGTTGTTTCCCGAGAGAATAAACACCGAATTTATTGAGGTCATTGGTGAGAACTGCCTGAAAATGCGCGTGTGGGAGCGCGGCAGCGGCGAAACAAGAGCATGCGGCACAGGCGCTTGCGCCGCCGCTGTAGCCGCTGTGTTAAATGGATATTGCGATAAAGGCGCGGATATTAAGGTGCGTCTGCCCGGCGGAGAGCTCATCGTAAATTACACCGATGAGACGGTCTATATGACGGGCGAGTGCAAAAAAGTGTTTGAAGGAGTGGTTGAAATATGAGCGAGCTTGTGCTTGTGCTTGATTTCGGGGGGCAGTACAAGGAATTAATCGCAGGGACAGTTCGGGGAATGTCCGTATATTCGGAAATACAACCCGGCAATCTGCCTGTCTGTGAAATAAAGCGTTTGAACCCTATCGGCATCATCCTGACCGGAGGCCCAAGCAGTGTGTACCTGCCCGATTCGCCCAAATGCGATGCGGAGATATTTAATTTAGGTATTCCAATTCTCGGCATTTGCTATGGGATGCAGATGATGTGCCATATTCTCGGCGGCGGGGTTTCTCCCGGCGATGTGGGAGAATATGGGCGTGTCACTATAAGTCCGGCAAACTCATCCGCATTGTTCCGGGGAGTGGACAAGCCCTTTGCCGCGTTGATGAGCCATAGAGACGCCGTAACATATCTGCCGGAGGGTTTTTGTGCGACAGCGCACTCATCCTCCTGCACGGCGGCCTGCGAGAATGCCGCAAAAAAGCTTTATGGCGTACAGTTTCATCCGGAAGCCAAGCATACGGATGGCGGACATGAGATTATCCGGCGGTTCATATTCGATATTTGCGGAGCGGCAGGGGACTACAAGCTGGATGATTATATAGATATACAAATTCAGCGAGTCCGGCAGCAGGTCGGGAAAAACAGAGTGCTGCTCGGTCTTTCGGGCGGGGTTGATTCCTCTGTATGCGCAAGCCTGTTATCCAAGGCGATACCCGGACAGCTTACCTGCATTTTTGTTGACCATGGTTTCATGAGGCAAAACGAAGGCAATGAAATAGAGCGGATATTTTCAAAAAGAAAGCTTGAATTCATCCGTGTTAACGCGCAAAAAAGATTTCTCGGTAAATTGAAGGGGCTCTCCGACCCTGAAACAAAGCGGAAGATTATTGGCGAAGAGTTTGTCCGGGTATTCGAGGAGGAATCCGCAAAGCTCGGAAATATCCCGTTCCTTGCACAGGGGACAATTTACCCTGATGTTGTTGAGTCGGGCGGAGGGCATGGCGCGACTATTAAGAGCCATCATAATGTGGGGGGACTTCCGGAAAATCTTTCTTTCACAGGCATGGTGGAGCCGCTGTCTGGGCTGTTCAAGGACGAGGTCCGTTTATTGGGAAAAAAACTCGGGCTGCCGACATTCTTGGTAAAACGCCAGCCCTTTCCCGGCCCGGGGCTTGCCATTCGTGTTATGGGCAAGGTCACAGAAGATAAGCTTGCACTGTTGCGCGCCGCCGACGCTATACTTCGTGGAGAGCTGGACCGCATGAGGCACAGGCCCGATCAATATTTTGCTGTGCTGACCGATACGCGCTCTGTGGGTGTCAAGGGGGACGACAGGACATATGAACCTGTAATTGCCATTCGCGCTGTGATAACGGGTGATTTTATGACGTGTGAATATGCGCCCTTGCCGCATAAGATTTTGAGCCGCGCAGCTTCGCGGATAACGAGCGAAATACCGTCTGTCAGCCGTGTCGTTTATGATATCACGTCAAAGCCGCCGGCCACTGTGGAATGGGAATGAGGGGACATTATGGCAAAATATATTTTTGTGACAGGCGGGGTTATTTCGGGACTCGGCAAAGGAATCACCGCCGCCAGTTTGGGGAGACTGCTCAAACAGCGGGGACTGAAGGTGTCGGCACAAAAGCTTGACCCCTATATGAATATTGACCCCGGAACAATGAGCCCGTTTCAGCACGGAGAGGTATTTGTAACGGACGACGGAGCGGAAACCGATTTGGATTTGGGTCATTACGAGCGCTTTATTGATGAAAACCTGACAAAGCTCAGCAACTTAACCTCCGGCAGGGTATATTCAAGCGTGCTCGAACGTGAGCGGGCAGGGGGATATTTGGGCGGGACGGTTCAGATTATCCCTCATGTGACCGGAACAATAAAGGACTTCATTTGCAAGTGGGCCGAGGACAGCGGGGCGGATGTGCTCATCACTGAGATAGGCGGAACGACCGGCGACATTGAGAGTCAGCCATTTTTGGAGGCTATACGCCAAATTTCGATGGATACGGAACGTGAGAACTGCTTGTTCATCCACGTAACGCTCGTCCCCTATTGGAAAAGCTCCGGGGAGCACAAATCCAAGCCCACACAGCATTCCGTAAAAGAATTGCGCGCAATGGGTATAGTCCCGAATATCATTGTCGCCCGCTCTGACGAACCGCTAAGCGATGGTATCAAGGAAAAAATATCGCTCTTTTGCAATGTGAAGCCCGATTGTGTGATTGAGAACGTTTCCGTTCCCTCCCTGTACGACGCGCCGCTTATGCTCCATGAAAATGGCCTGGACAACGTAGTCTGCCGTGAGTTGGGACTTGAACTCCCCGAGCCCGATCTGAGCGAGTGGCGGATGATGACGCAAAAAATCGCCGCAAGAAAAAGAAATGTGAATATCGCTATTGTCGGTAAATATGTTCAGCTCCACGACGCCTATCTTTCCATAATCGAAAGCCTAAATCATGCCGGATTCGAAACTGCCGCGAACATAAATATCAGTTGGATTGACAGCGGCGATGTGACCGATGAAAACGCAAAAGAGATTTTGTGCGGGATAGACGGCATGATTATTCCGGGTGGTTTTGGCGACAGGGGCATTGAGGGGAAAATCTCCGCCTGCCGATATGCGAGAGAAAATGATATACCGTTTTTAGGCATTTGCCTCGGCATGCAGATTGCGGTAATTGAGTATGCAAGAAATATCTGCGGACTCGAAGCCGCGAATTCAGGTGAATTCAGCGAGACCACGCTGCACCGCGTAATTGATATTATGCCCGATCAAATCGGCATGATGGGGAGCGGCGGTACTATGCGGTTGGGAGCCTATCCCTGCAAAACCGCAGAGGGTTCGCGGCTTCGCGGACTGTATAATGCCGAAGAAATCAGCGAGAGACACCGTCACCGGTTTGAGGTCAATAATGAGTATAAGGAAATATTGACGAGGGCGGGACTTGCCGTTTGCGGAACATCGCCGGACGGTCGTCTTGTTGAGGCCGTTGAGTTGCCCGATAAACGCTTTTTTATCGGCGTTCAGTTCCACCCTGAGTTCAAGAGCCGTCCAAACAGGCCGTATCCGTTATTCGCGGGACTAATCAGGGCGGCAATTGGGGATGAGTGTAGGCTGGAAGGATATGGAGCAAATCATGAGAAATTATGAAATCGAAACGGAAAAAAGGATAGAGTTTATTCGAAACGTGGTGTCAACAGCCAAGGCCGATGGCATCGTATATGGAAACAGCGGCGGCAAAGACAGCGCTCTTGTGGGAATTCTGTGCAAAATGGCGTGCGCAAATACTGTAGGACTGATTATGCCCTGCGGATCAAAGCAAAACTATGAGCGCGACAAAACAGATGCCGAAGCTCTCGCGGGGCAGTTTGGCATCGAAGTTAGAGTGGTTGATTTATCAAATGCCAAAACTGAGGTTATCAAGGCCGTCGGTGAGGGAGCGCGGCTTGGCAGCCGGGCCGATGTGAATATTGCCCCCCGGCTTCGCATGATTGCGCTATATACAATTGCCGCGAACGAAAATGCTCTTGTGGCGGGAACCGGAAATCGAAGTGAAGGATATATGGGCTATTTCACAAAATGGGGCGACGGCGCCTGCGATTTCAACCCGATTGCCGATCTTGCCGTTACTGAGGTTTATGAGTTTTTGCGGTATCTCAACGCACCCGACTCTATTCTTGACAAGGCTCCGTCAGCCGGGTTGTTTGACGGGCAGACCGACGAAAATGAAATGGGCGTCACCTATCGCAGCATAGATAGATTTTTATTTACGGGCAGGACTGCCGAATACGATGAAGCTATTATAAAAAAGTTCCATGCGGCAAGCGAACACAAACGCGGAATGCCGATGGTGTTTGAAGGTTAGGAAACCGAACGAAAAAACCGGGAGATGATGATGTGAATATAAATAAAAATTATTTGAATCTGAAGGACAGCTATCTGTTCTCTGTCATAGCGAAAAAGGTCATGGAGTATTCTGCGGCGAATCCCGGCAGAAATATCATTCGCCTTGGTATCGGAGACGTTACACTTCCCCTTGCCCCTGCGGTGACCGGCGCAATGCAGATGGCCGTTGCGGAAATGGGGAGCGCAGATACCTTCCGCGGGTACGGCGAGGAACAGGGCTATCCGTTTTTGCAGCAAGCGATATGCGGCTACTATGCCGGTAAGGGCGTTGCGCTCCGTGACGACGAAATTTTTATAAGTGACGGGGCAAAAAGCGACCTTGGAAATATTCTCGACATTTTTTCGCCCGACAATTCTGTGCTGATACCCGATCCCGTTTATCCCGTCTATGTGGATACCAATATAATGGCTGGGCGGCGGATCTACTACATGAATGGTAATGCCGGCAATGGTTTTCTGCCGCTACCCGATTACAGTACAAAAGCGGATATTATATACCTATGCTCGCCAAACAACCCCACCGGAGCGGTTTATAACAGGGAGCAGCTCAAGCTATGGGTGGACTATGCGCTGGAAAACAATGCGGTCATTCTATTTGACAGCGCATATGAAATATTTGTCGGGGACAAGTCGCTGCCGACGAGCATATATCAAATCGACGGAGCCAGAGAGTGCGCAATTGAATTCTGTTCGTTTTCCAAAACCGCAGGATTTACCGGCACAAGATGCGGATATACTGTTGTTCCGCATGAACTCAATCGCGACGGCGCGGCATTAAACAAGCTCTGGCTGCGGAGGCAAACGACTAAATTCAACGGCGTGCCCTACATCGTCCAGCGCGGAGCCGAGGCGGTTTTCAGCGAGGAAGGCCTGGCGCAGATAAAAGACAATATTAATTACTACCTCCAAAACGCGAAAATTATCGCCGATATGCTCGAGGAGCTGGGCATCTGGTTTGCGGGCGGCAAAAATTCTCCCTATGTTTGGCTTAAATGCCCGAACAATATGCCGTCATGGGATTTCTTTGACTATCTGCTTGAAAAAGCAAACGTCGTTGGCACTCCCGGGACGGGCTTCGGAGCAAACGGAGAGGGCTTTTTCCGGCTGACTGCGTTTGGGAACAGAGAAAATGTAATTGAAGCTATGAAACGAATCAAGAATTTGGAAATAATCGTATAAACAAAACTGAGCATAGCCGGACTCCAAGCCGAGGGCGAGGCTATGCCAATAAGCGCCAAGGGGTGTGTACAGCTTGCTTCACGCATTAAGACGGTTTTTAGCCGTGACTATGGGTAAAATTCTTATAATGACCGGCAAGCTGTTTGGAAAACACGGCAGTGCCGCTCCGGGAAAGCTTGCAGTTCGCATTGCGCCGGATATTCTGCGGCATCTCGCCTCACAAGTTCGGCGAGAGATCATTGTCGTATGCGGCACAAACGGGAAAACAACTACCAATAATTTCATATACAGCTTGCTTCACGCCGGGGGGCACAAGGTGGTGTGCAACCGTTTAGGCGCAAATATGCTATATGGCGTGGTTACGGCATTTGTCAGCGCGGCAAAGCCAAGCGGAAGGCTGGACGCGGACTACGCTTGTATTGAACTCGATGAACTGTCGGCGGCGGGGGTTTTCGAGCATCTCACCCCCGATTGTATGGTGATTACAAACCTGTTTCGCGATCAGCTTGACCGTTACGGAGAGATCGATATCGCAATCAACAGTCTGACACGCGCGGTGACGATGGCGGAGGACGCGACGCTTATACTGAATGCGGATGACCCGCTGTTGGCGGAGATGGGCAAGCAATGCAAATCGCAATGCGTGTATTTCGGGGTCAACAGTGAGCAGCCCGGCAATTTGCCTGGCGGCGGCGTTGCCTCCGAAGCCAAGGAGGGGCGCTTCTGCCGCTTGTGCGGCGCGGAGCTTGAGTATGAAGCATACTACTATAGCCAGATAGGGCGCTATGCTTGCCCGGACTGCGGATTTGCGCGTCCCGGCCCTGACTACACCGCCGAAAATATCGATCTCGGAAGCGGGATAGCATTCGATGTATGCACCGCTTCAACCGGAGGTGTGGAAAATATTACGGCAGATTATCGCGGATTTTATAATATTTATAATATACTGGCGGCCTATGCCGCGTTGCGGCAATGCGGCATAGTAAGTGATTATATAAACGAGGTGCTTGCGCTCTTCCGTCCGCAGATTGGCAGAATGGAAACATTTGCGGTCAGGGGCAAGAAGGTTATTCTCAACCTATCGAAAAATCCCGCTGGTTTTAATCAGGCGATATCAACTCTGATTGCCGATGAACGAAGAAAATCAGCCGTGCTTGTCATCAACGACAACGAACAGGACGGAACTGATATTTCGTGGCTGTGGGATGTTGATTTCGAAAGGCTGCATGGCGTCTCGGACATCGTGGTCAGCGGCCTGCGCGCGAAGGACATGCTGCTGCGCATGAAGTATGCGCGTTTTGACATGGATAGTGTCTATATAGACCCGCAAGTTAAAAAAGCAATTGATTTCGCGCTGTCCGGTGATTGTGAGGTCGTTTATGTCCTTGTGAATTATACGGCGCTGTTTAGTACGCAGGCCTTGCTGAAGAAAATGGAGAGGGCAAATAAGTCATGAAAATTACAATAGGACACCTGTATCCCGACTTATTGAATTTATATGGTGACCGCGGAAATATTACGGCGCTGCTTTGCCGCTTGCATTGGCGCGGGATTGAGGCGGAAGTGCGCGAGTTCCGCTTGAACGACGATATAGACTTCGCCGCTTTGGATATTGCATTGCTCGGCGGAGGCTCGGACCGCGAACAAATGCTGGTGTGTAAGCGCCTGCGTGATAACCGGGAGGCGTTTGCTGAATATATTGAAAATGGCGGCGTGACTATCGCCATCTGCGGCGGATATCAGCTCTTGGGCGAATATTACCGTATTGGAGATGAAATAATAGAAGGTCTGCATATATTGGATATCCGCACAGAGAATGAAGCGGGGCGGCTTGTCGGCAACGTGGTAGTGGATTCAACCCTTTGTGATATGCCTGTGGTGGGATTTGAAAACCACGGTGGGCGCACTTATATCGGCGGCCATACGCCGCTTGGCCGAGTGATGACCGGCAATGGGAATAACGGAGGAGATGGGTGCGAGGGCGTGATTTATAAGAATGTAATCGGCACATATTTGCACGGGCCGTTGCTGCCGAAAAATCCGCAATTGTGCGATTGGCTGTTGGAAGCGGCGCTTAAAAACAGGGAATGGGAGCTTGAGCTTGCGCCTTTGGATGACGCAATCGAAGCTGAAGCTAATCGGTATATAGTGGAGCGAGCTGCAAGATAAGAGGAAATTATGGTTTGTGCAGCAGTTTGAAGCAATCGCGCGGGTGACAAAAATATTGACTTCCTTTCATCAATGTGTTATTTTAATATAAATTGAATATTCTCAAACCGTTGAAGCAGAGATAAAAACAATATATGCGCAAGACTTGCTGCCGCAGGTCGCCAGAGAGCCCGGGATGGTGGAATCCGGGTTGAGATGCAGATTGTTAAATGGACTGCTGAGGGCATGGTCAAAGGCTGTATTTAGCCGAGTATTCCATGACGTAACGCATACGTCAGTTGCGAGGGATATGCCGGTATCCTGCAAAGAGTACGGGATGATTCCCGTAAACCAAGGTGGCACCGCGAATGAACCTATTCGTCCTTGGCAAAGTATTTTTACTTTGCCAAGGATTTTTTGTTTTAGATGGAATGGGAATTTTATGGGAGGTAATTAAAATGATTAAAGAAGCCATTTTGTCCCTGTCTAAAAAACAGGACCTAGCTTATGAAACCGCGGAAATGGTTATGAACGAAATAATGACGGGCGAAGCAACTCCCGTTCAGATGGCCGCATATCTCACGGCTTTGAGCCTGAAAGGGGAGACGACCGACGAAATCACAGCGTCCGCTTTTAGCATGCGCTCCCACTGCGTGCGACTTTTGCATAATGAAGATGCGCTCGAAATCGTCGGAACGGGCGGCGACCATGCAAACACTTTCAATATATCCACAACGGCGGCAATTATAGCCGCGGCGTCAGGCGTCCCCGTGGCAAAGCATGGAAACCGCAGTGCCTCAAGCAAATGCGGAGCCGCGGATGTGCTTGAAGCATTGGGCGTGAATCTCAATATATCCCCGGAAAAAAGCGCCGGACTTCTGAAAAACATCGGAATTTGCTTTTTATACGCACAAAACTATCACATTGCCATGAAGTATGTCGCGCCCATCCGCCGCGAGCTTGCCATCAGGACGGTATTTAATATTTTGGGCCCGCTTACCAATCCGGCAGGCGCAAAAATGGAGTTGATGGGCGTTTATGACCGCGAGCTGGTGGAGCCGCTGGCGCAGGTTCTGTGTAATCTCGGTGTGAAAAGCGCGATGGTGGTTTGCGGAGAAGACGGTCTGGATGAAATATCAACGAGTGCGCCTACATTTGTTTGTGAGGTGAAAGACGGCTGGGTTCGCTCCTACACCATAACGCCGGAACAATTCGGGCTTGAGCGGTGCAAAAAAGAAGATTTGATTGGCGGAGCCCCCGAAGAGAATGCGGAAATACTCAAAGCTGTGCTAAACGGCGAAAAAGGCGCAAAAAGAAATGCCGCCGTGCTCAATGCCGCGGCCGCCCTGTTTGTAACAGGGAAATATGAATCGATTGAAGCGGCGGTCAAAGTCGCCTCTGATGTAATAGACAACGGGGAAGCGATGAGGAAGCTTAATGAATTTATCCGCTGCTCGAATGAGGGCTAGGTGATGGTTTTGAATATTTTACAGGAAATAGCCGGGAGCACTAAGGAACGAATCGAAGCCCGGAAAAAAGTATCACCGCCGGAAAAGGTTATGGAAATGGCGCAGACGATGAGAACGAGTGACTTCCCTTTTGAAAAGGCGCTCCGGACAAAGGACATATCATTCATTTGCGAAATAAAAAAAGCCTCACCGTCAAAGGGCGTAATCTCAGCGGATTTTCCCTATCTGAACATTGCAAAGGAATACGAGACGGCAGGTGCGGCGGCAATCTCTGTGCTGACAGAACCCTTCTATTTCATGGGCAGCGACTGTTATCTGCAAGAAATTGCAAAGACGGCTTCGGTTCCTTTGCTGCGGAAGGACTTCGTCGTCGACAGCTACATGATTTATGAGGCGAAGCTGCTCGGCGCAAGTGCGGTTCTGCTGATCTGCGCTATCCTCACCGATGATACGCTTGCGGAATACATCAATATAGCGCACAGCCTCGGGCTCTCTGCGCTTGTGGAAGCGCACAGTGAGGAGGAGGTCGTTATGGCATTGGCTGCCGGAGCAAGAGTTGTCGGGGTAAATAACAGAAACCTTAAAACCTTTGAGGTCGATATAACATTGAGTGAACGATTGAAGAGATTAGTGCCTCCCGATATTATATTTATCTCGGAAAGCGGCATCGGTCAACCGGAGGACATTGCAAAGCTGAGGGAAATCGGGGCGAATGCGGCGTTGATTGGCGAGAGTATTATGAGAAAATCCGATAAAGTGACCGAAATAAACCGTTTGCGGGGATATGAGTATGACAAGGGTTAAAATATGCGGTCTTTCCCGCATGGCGGACATAGAAGCCGTCAACCGTATATTGCCGGACTTTATCGGCTTTGTGTTCGCTCCAAGCCGGCGCAGAGTAGAGATTGAAAGGGCGTCAATGCTGAAAGGGGAACTTGATCCGCGGATTAAAGCGGTGGGCGTTTTTGTGAATGAAAACATAAAAACCGTTTCGGAAATATATCAAAACGGCATTATTGATTTAGTGCAGCTTCATGGCGATGAGGATGACGAATATATCCGGAAATTAAAGGACAACTGCGGCTGCCCTGTAATCAAGGCGGTCAGTGTCGGAGATATACTGCCGCCCCTGCCGCTAGGCCCCGATTATTTGCTGTTCGACACACTCTCGGAGCAGCGGGGCGGCATCGGAAGGGCTTTTGATTGGGACATCTTGAAAGAATATCACGGCTTGCCGTATTTTTTGGCAGGCGGGCTTTCAATTGAAAATGCGGATAGAGCGAAACACCTGCTTGCCCCATATTGCGTGGACATCAGCAGCGGAGTGGAAACAGACGGTTTAAAAGACGCTGATAAAATCGAAAAATTTGTAAATTTGATCAGGAGGAAAGACGATGAATAACGGAAGATTCGGCGAATTCGGGGGCCAATACATTCCCGAAACGCTTATGAACGCGCTGCACGAATTGGAAGA
>JGI994J12354_10005357_pt1 | contig 11081 bp, 11 predicted proteins | sample IntmicLarv3ML3BL_FD_12354 | JGI IMG/M metagenome (IMG submission 12354) | reverse complement strand
TTTTACAGCGCCAAAAAGTGTCCAAAAGGGCGCTTAGCGGGGGTCGTTTGTTGTGATGCTGTGGGCGGCAGATTTGTGCGGTGCCTGTTTGGTGCCGATTCGAAGGCTTGATTTTTTCGACTACCGCGCTCGGCCGCGTTGTGCGGGGGCGGTAGTTTTGGTTTGTTGCGCTGTATTTATCTTTAATGTGTAGGGCGCGACTACCAGGCGCGCCGTTCCCTCGGCTTTCGTTTTTCGTTCTGCCCAACGGAAAAAGAGAACAAAATACGAAAAAATTGCTTGAAATAACTGCCGAAAAGTGATACAATGTAATGAACTGTAAAACAGGGCTGTTCTAACAGGAACGGCTGCTTCGATATAAGGCCGCTTTGTCAAGGCTCGCGACAGGGGCTGTAGATTCTTTTTTTATTATTGTGAGCCGAGAAGGGGAGGCGGTTTTACCATGTCCATTCACATTGAAGCGGAGAAGGGTGCCATTGCGGAGCGTATTTTGCTGCCCGGCGACCCTTTGCGGGCGAAGTCGATTGCCGCACGGTTTTTTACGGATGCGGTGCTTGTGAATTCGGTGCGCGGCATGCTTGCGTATACAGGTACGTTTCGCGGGGAGCCGGTGTCGGTTATGGGTACAGGTATGGGTATTCCGTCTCATTCGATATATGTTACGGAGCTGCTGGAGTTTTACGGCTGTAGGAGGCTGATTCGGGTGGGTACCTGCGGAAGCTTCTCTGACGAGCTGCCTCTTCGGGCACTGGTTCTGCCAAACGGTGCGGCTACCGACAGCGGTGTAGCGGCGGCTTGGTTTCCCGGGCTTTCTTATGCGGCGGTGCCGTCTTTTGCGCTTCTTTCGGCGGCGGCGGACGCTGCGAAGAAGTTGAATTTCACCCCCCATGTTTGCGGGATTTTTACATCAGATTTGTTTTACAACGATAAGACGCCGGAGATTACGGCACTGCTTTCGCGGTATGGTGTTGCGGCGGTTGATATGGAGAGTTACGCGCTCTTTTGCCTTGCGCAGCGGTTTCATGCGGAGGCATTGAGTATTTGCACGGTGTCCGACCATCTCCTTTCCGGGGAGCAAACTTCTTCTGCCGAACGGCAGGAATCCTTTGACGCTATGAGCGAGCTTGCGCTTTGTACACTGTTATAGGCGGTTGCCGGCGGCAATCGTCATTGCGGGTTCGCCCCGCAATCTCATTTTTGTGCAACCGGGGATTCCGGCGCGGTGGCCGGAATGACGAAAGCGCATGGCCGGAATGACGAGAATACGAGAAATTCTTTTGCCATGACCACTTATTCACTTTCACTTAGGAGGTACCCCTTTATGGTTTCCATTCATGAGGCGGAGCTTGCGCTTTCCGGCCAGGCGGTTTCTTCCCTTTTTGCTTCTTTATACCAGGGCCGTGCTGCAGAAGAAAAAGCACGGTATAGGGACGCGCTGCGCCGTTTTTCCGCTCTCTATGGGGATGCTGTGCCGGTTTCGATTTTTTCGGCACCCGGACGCACGGAGATTGCGGGCAACCACACCGACCACAACTGCGGGCTGGTGCTGGCGGCGGCTATTGACGCGGATGTTGTCGCGGTGGTTTCAGCGCGGGACGACGGGAGGATTGCGCTGCAATCGGAGGGTATGCCCTCTGCACTTGTTGACCTGTCCGATTTGTCGGTGCAGGCCGGGGAGCAGCATACCTCCGCGGCACTCATTCGGGGTGTTGCAAAGGGGCTTTCTGCCCGCGGGTTTACAGTCGGCGGCTTTAATGCGTATGTTTGCACCACCATTCCCACCGGTTCGGGGCTTTCCTCTTCGGCGGCCTTTGAGGTGCTTATTTGCAAGATTATCAGCGTGCTTTATAATAAGGATACCGTGCCTCCTGTTCTGCAGGCGCAGATTGGGCAGTTTGCCGAGAATGTGTATTTTGGCAAGCCCTGCGGCCTGATGGACCAGCTTGCATCGGCAAGCGGTGCTTGTGTGTCCATTGACTTTTTGGATGCCGCAAATCCGATTGTTGAAGGTGCAACCCTTGACCTGGATAGGCAGGGCTTTTCGCTGTGCTTAACAGCGGCAGGCGGCGGTCATGAAAATTTGACCCCCTTGTACGCGGCCATCGGTGAGGAGATGAGGGATGTGGCGGCTCTTTGCGGTGTGTCTCACTTGGGCTTTCTGACTGAGGCGGATTTTTATAAGAAGCTGCCGGTCTTACGGGGGCAGGTTTCTGACAGGGCTTTGCTTCGGGCGGTGCATTTCTTTTCCGATTGCAGCCGGGTGAAGGAGGCACTTGCTGCTCTTCGCGGCGGTGATTTTGCTGCGTTTCTTTCGGCGGTTCGGGCGTCGGGTGTTTCCTCGGCGTTGTATTTGCAAAACTGCGCGGTGTATGACTGCCCGGCGGAGCAACCCCTTCTTTTGGCACTGGCTCTTTCGGAGAAGCTGCTTTTAAGCAGAGGTGCCTGGCGGATTCACGGCGGCGGCTTTGCGGGGACGATTCAGGCGTTTGTGCCAAAGGATTTGCTGCCTTTATACCAATCGGAAATGGACAAGCTTTTCGGTGAAGGAGCCTGCAGGGCATATTCGGTTCGGCCCTTCGGCGCGGTGCAGGTCTTGTAGACGGAACATTTTTCCTGTAAAATCAGTAGTATAGAATGTATTTTTTAAAAGAACATGCGAAAGGCGGGACTCTTTTATGACAGAGGACGTAAGAGCGCGGTATGAGGCGCTAAAGGCGCTGGTCGTCGAGCGGCGGGAGGAATTTCTTCCCTTTATGACCTTTTTGGAAACCGAGACCGAGTGGTTGACCTCCCCGGCGTCAACGCGGTTTCACCTGTGCCGCGAATGCGGACTCTTAGAGCATTCGGTGAATGTTGCGGAGACGCTGTTGAAGATGCGGACGGCACTGCTGCCAACCCTTTCGGAGGAAAGCTGTGCTATTGTGGGTCTTCTTCACGACCTTGGAAAGGCAGGTATGCCGGGCAACCCCCAGTATCTTGTCAACGAGCCGACCGCCAAGCAGAAGCAATACGGCTATCCGGCTTCCACCCCTTACCGGTTTAACGAGGACTTGACGTACATGTCGGTGCCCTTACGCAGCTTGTACATGATTTTACCCAGCCTGACCCTGTATGAGGACGAGGTACAAGCGATTATGTACCATGACGGGCAGTATGTGGACGACAACAAGAGTGTCGCCACAAAGGAGACGCCGCTTACTTTATTACTTACATATTCCGACGGATTTAGTTCGTTTGTTATTGAAAAAGGCATGTAAAACGATACACGAAAATGATAAAACCATACATACAGGGGGCTGTTTCCCCGCATACTTACAATTAGAGAGGGAGCTTTTTATGGAATTTAAGAATGCACTTCATTGTTCTACCCCGTCGCGTATTTGCCTGTTTGGCGAGCATCAGGACTATTTGGGGCTGGAAGTTATTACTATGGCGATAAACCTGCGTTTTTCGGGCATTGCGGAAAAGCGGACGGACGGGCTTGTTGTCATTGACATTCGCGACGACAGCTGCGGCGATCTGGATTATAAGGGCGAGTCGATGTGGAAGCGGATTACCCTATCTTTAAACGAGGGCGAGCTTCCTTATGAATACAAGCGCGATTACATGCGCAGCGTTTTTAACGTGCTGCGCCGCCGGGGATATGACCTGTCCTGCGGCTTTACGATGCAGATTAGTTCAACCATTCCCATTGGCAAGGGCATGAGCTCTTCCTCTGCCATGATTATTATTTTGATTCAATGTGTGCTGACCACTATTGGAAGCAAGGATGCAAGCAATCCCAAGGTGATTTCCGACCTGGCTTTTGACTGTGAGGTAACGGAGTTTTCCGAGCCGGGGGGCAAGATGGACCATATTTCCACCTGCTACGGCGGTCTTGTGCATATGTATTTCGGCAATCCGCAGGAGGTTGTTCCCCTTGATTTCACTATCCCCGGTTCTTTTGTGCTGATTGATTCCTTACAGCGTAAGGACACATTAAAGGTACTTGCAAGCTCAAAGACGCCTACGGTGGAAGCGGTTTCCATGCTGGGCGCTTATGGGGTTACAAGCTTGCGCGACCTGATTGAAAACCCGGAAAAGCAGGAGCTGCTTTCTCACGTGGACGACTTCCGCCGCCAGCGGCTTGTTGCGAATTTGAAGAATTATGCCATACTAAAAGAAGGGCGCAAGCTGCTTTCAAAGGACAGCTTTGACCCTGTGCAGTTCGGCAAGCTTTTGTACGACCACCATTGCCAGCTGCGTGACGGCCTTGGCATCTCTACGGACATTGTGGAGGATGCTTTGAATGTTGCTCTTAAAGCGGGCGGACTTGGCGGAAAGATTAACGGTTCGGGCGGCGGCGGCTGCTTGTATGTATACTGCCGCGACGAGGATGCTTTGAAAATAAAAACGGCGGTGGACGCTGCGGGCTATAAGTCCATGGTTATCAAGTGTGACAGCGGTGTTCGTCTTGACTAAAACATTGAAAACGGAAGGGTATTTTATACGATGAAGGTAATCATTCTGGCGGCCGGTAAGGGCAGCCGCATTAACAGCACAACCGACCTTATGCCAAAGGTGCTTCGCGAGGTGAAGGGCAAGGCGCTCCTGTCCTATGTTATCGAAAAGCTGCCGCCGGTTGTACGCCCCGCTGATGTGCACGTGGTTGTGGGCTTTATGAAGGAAAAGGTTATTTCTCACATCGGCCCGGCATATTCTATTTGTGAGCAGACGGAGCAGCTTGGGACCGGGCATGCGGTGGCCATTTGCCGTGAGGCCTTTGCTTCTTATGACGGGCCTGTTATGGTGCTGTACGGCGATATGCCCTGTTTTCGGAGGGAAACCTATCAGGGGCTTCTTGACGCCCATCTTGCGGCTTGCAATGACGCGACGGTGCTTGTTTGTGACGCGCCGCCCTCCAACATTCCGCCTTACGGCAGAGTTATTCTTGACGGCAATGCGCAGCTTGCGGATATTGTGGAGGAAAAGGATTGCACAGAGGCGCAGAAGAAAATTACACTCTTAAACGTGGGTGCGTACGTCTTTGATTCGAAGAAGCTCTTTTCTGCACTGTCACGCATTCGCAATGACAACGCCCAGGGTGAATATTACCTGCCGGACGTACCAAAAGTACTGAAGCAGGACGGCTCTCGGGTAGCCGCCTACACCATTTATGACATCAACGAGTCCATCGGGGTCAATACCTTTGAAGACCTTGCGGCTTGTGAGCGGATGATATAGTTAACCCACTTTAAAACAGGTGGTATGAGTATAGACGCGTAAGGGGGAAGCTCTATGACGATAAGTTATAAAACAAAAGGTACCTGCACACGAATGATTGAAATCGAAGTGGAAAACGAGGTCATCAAGAAGGTAACATTTTTCGGCGGCTGCAGCGGCAATACCCAAGGGATTAGCCGGCTTGTGGCGGGTATGCGTGCGGACGACGTGATTGCGAAAATGCAGGGCATTGACTGCAACGGCCGCGGGACAAGCTGCCCCGATCAGCTGACACTTGCACTGCTGGAATATAAAAATACGGGAAAGTAAACATACAGGAGGGATTTATTTTGAATAGGCATGGAACAGAAAGAATAAAACGTATGGTTGGACTTGCGATTTTTACGGCGATTATTATTGTGTTACAGCTTGTCTGTACCTTTGTTAAGTTCGGGCCGTTTGCCATTACCCTTGCACTGGTGCCGATTATTGTTGGTGCCGCGGTGTATGGGCCAAAGGCCGGCGCGTATCTGGGTGCTGCATTTGGCGCTGTTGTGCTCTTTTGCTGTGTGTTCGGGATGGATCCGGGCGGGCAGATTTTGTGGAATGCAAGTCCTTTTTTGACCGTGCTGCTCTGCTTTTTCAAGGGCGCTGCCGCCGGATTTGCGGCAGGTGTTGTTTATAAAGCACTGCGCAAGAAGAGTGTTTATGGCGGTGTTTTTGCCGCGGCGCTTGTTTGTCCGATTGTGAATACCGGGATTTTTATTGCTGCCATGTTTTTGTTTTTCAACGATATTCTTACAAGTTGGGCGGCGGGAACGGCGGTTCTTTCTTATGCTTTTATGGGACTTGCCGGGGTCAACTTCCTTGTGGAGCTGTGCGTGAATCTTGCGCTTAGTCCGGTAATTTTGCGGATTTTAAAGGCGGTCTCTTTGGATAAGATAGCATGAGTATGGCAAGGACACGAATCTCTGCGCTGTTTGCGGATACAGCCTCTTTTTTGGAGGCAGACATTACCGTTTGCGGTTGGCTGCGCACGGTGCGCGGCGGGAAGAATCTTGGTTTTGCCGAGCTGAACGACGGCTCGGTTTTTTCCTCTTTACAGGTGGTTGCTTCTTTGGAGCAGCTTGAAAATTATGTTGATGCTATGAAGCTGCCTGTGGGTACGGCGGTATTCGTGACGGGGAAGCTTGTCTTGACGCCGGATGCTGCGCAGCCCTTTGAGCTGCATGCGTCGGCGATTTCGGTGATTGGCAGCTGTCCCTCTGATTATCCGCTGCAAAAGAAGCGGCACGGCATGGAATTTTTGCGGACGATGCCCCATTTGCGGGTGCGGACAAACACCTTTCGGGCGGCCTTTGCTGTCAGAAGCGTTGCGGCACAGGCTCTTCATGCTTTTTTCAAGCAGGAGGGTTTTGTGTATGTGCATACGCCCATTTTAACGGCCAGCGACTGTGAGGGTGCGGGCGAGATGTTTCGCGCGACAACGCTTGACCCGCTAAAGGATATAGATGCATCCGAGGATTTCTTTTTGAAGCCCTCGTATCTTACGGTGTCGGGGCAGCTGGAGGCGGAAGCGTTTGCTTCGGCCTTTGACCGTGTTTATACCTTTGGACCCACCTTCCGGGCGGAGAAGTCGAATACGGCGAGGCATGCCACCGAGTTTTGGATGATTGAGCCGGAGATGGCGTTTTGCGACCTCTTTGCCGACATGGATATGGCGGAGGGCATGATTCGTTTTGTGCTTTCTTATGTGCTGGCGCATTGCGAAAAGGAGCTTGCTTTTTTTAATCAGTTTGTGGATTCGACGCTGCTTTCCCGCTTGCAGGCGGTGCTCTCTTCGGATTTTGCACGCATATCCTACACAGAAGCCATTGGGATACTGGAGCCGAAAAATGCGCAGTTTGACTACCCTGTTTCCTGGGGTTCCGATTTGCAAACGGAGCATGAGCGCTACCTTACGGAGCAGGTTTTTCAAAAGCCGGTGTTTGTGCATGACTACCCAAAGAGCATTAAACCCTTTTATATGCGGCAAAATGACGACGGGCGGACGGTTGCGGCTTGCGACCTGCTTGTGCCGGGAGTTGGCGAGCTGATTGGCGGATCGAGTCGTGAGGAGCGGCTTGACCTGCTGATTGGACGCATGAAGGAATGCGCATTAGACCCGGAAAATAGCAGCTGGTATCTGGATTTACGGCGGTTTGGCAGTGTGCCTCATGCGGGATTTGGGCTGGGGTTTGAGCGGCTTTTGATGTATTTAACTTCGATTTCAAATATTCGGGATGTACTGCCCTTTCCGCGAACCACAGGGCAGATGTTTTAACTAAAGAAAGGGCTTGGACGCATGAGTATTACAGTTGGAATTGACATTGGCGGCAGCACCACGAAGATTGTCGGGCTGCAGGACGGGAAGATGATTTCGCCCTTTAAGGTCAAGGCTACCGACCCGGTGACCTCACTTTACGGTGCGTTTGGCCGTTTTATTGCGGAAAACGCCTTGAAGCTTTCTGAAATTCAGCAAATTATGGTGACAGGCGTGGGCGCGTCGTTTATTGGCGGCGATATTTACCAGATTCCCACGAAGGTTGCCAACGAAATGACGGCGATTGGTCTTGGCGGCTTGCATTTAAGCGGGCTCACCGATGCGCTGGTTGTCAGCATGGGTACAGGCACCGCCTTTGTGCGGGCATCGGAACAGGAAATTGTACACATCGGCGGCAGCGGCGTGGGCGGCGGAACGCTCTTGGGTCTTGGGCGGCTGGTGTTAAACGTACGGGACTTTGACACGATTGTGGCCCTTGCAGCAGAGGGCAATCTTGCAAACGTGGATTTATCCATCGGGGATATTTCATCGGCGCTGGTTTCCAATCTGCCTGCGGAAACGGTGGCCGCCAATTTCGGCAAGATTTCCGACATGGCAAGCAAGAGCGATATCGCTCTCGGCATTATCAATATGGTGTTCCAGAGCATTGCGATGATGGCGGTTTTTGCCACCCGTGCGCAAGATTGCCGGCAAATTGTTGCAACGGGGAACCTGACAACAGTTCCGCAGATTCACGAGATTTTCGGCGGGATTGAGCAGCTCTTCGGCGTGAAATATTTGGTGCCGCAATCGGCAGAATACGCCACTGCACTGGGTGCCGCGATTTCGCATAAATCCGCTTTGCAGCGATAGATTTCACGCAATTCCATTAAGGCGAAAAAAGTTTTTTTGCAAGATTTGCATTTGGCTCTTGCAAAATGCGCGAAAATCGTGTAGAATATTCTTGTTAATTTACAAACGACAAAGGAGAACTTTTATGAAAAAACCACTGTCTGCCATGGCGACAAAGATTCAGGCGTCCACAACCCTTGCCATTGACGCACTTTTTAAGAAGATGCAGGAGGACGGCGTTGACGTTGTCGGCTTTGGTGCGGGCGAGCCTGATTTTAACACACCCGACCATATTAAGGCGGCGGCCAAGAAGGCCATTGACGAAAACTTTACACGCTACACGGCGGCGGCGGGCATTATCCCGCTGAAAAAGGCTATTTGCGCGCGCCTTCTTGCCGACTGCGGGCTGTCCTACGAGCCGGCGCAAATTGTCATTTCTAATGGCGCAAAGCACAGTCTTTCACAAACCTTGTGCTGCCTTTTAAATCCCGGGGACGAGGTTATTTTGCCTGCGCCTTACTGGGTTTCCTACCTGGAAATGGTGAATATTGCGGGCGGTACGCCTGTTGTGGTTGAGGCTACTGAAGCCGCTGATTTTAAGATTACGGCGGAACAGCTTAAGGCTGCTGTTACCGATAAGACCAAGGCTCTGATTCTTTGTTCGCCCTCCAACCCAACGGGCATGGTGTACACAAAGGCGGAGTTGCAGGCCATTGCTGACGTGTGTGTGCAAAACGGCATTTACATTGTTGCCGACGAGATTTATTACAAGCTGATTTACGACGGTAAAGAGTTTGTGTCAGTCGCCTCCCTTTCTGACGCGGTCAAGGATATCACCATTGTGGTGAATGGTGTGTCGAAAACCTACGCTATGACAGGCTGGCGTATCGGGTACATTGCGGCTCCTGCGGAAATCGCCAAGGTTGTTGCAAATTACCAGTCTCACGCCGCCTCCGCACCCAATTCCGTTGCTCAAAAAGCAGCTATGGAAGCTTTGCAGGCTGACCAAAGCGGCATTGAGGCCATGCGCGAGGAGTTTCAAAAAAGACGCAACTTCCTTGTAGAGCGCATGAACCAAATTGAAGGCGTTTCCTGCAAGATGCCCGAGGGTGCGTTTTACGTCATGATGAATATTGAAAAGCTGATCGGCAAGACGCTGCACGGGGTGAAAATTACCTGCGCCGACGATTTTTCCAAGCTGTTCCTTGAAAAGGGGCTTGTTGCAACGGTTCCTTGTGAAGGGTTTGGCGCACCTACCTTTGTGCGCTGGAGCTACGCAACTTCTATGAAGAATATCGAAACGGGCCTTGACCGTCTGGCGAAGTTTTTGGCATAGGATTTACTTACGAAGGGTCGGTTGTAAGGCCGGCCCTTTTGGCTTTAAAAATATAGTTTACAATTTGTTTTTTTTGTGGTATACTATATAAAGATATGCGTCTGTAGCTCAATCGGATAGAGCGTGTGATTCCGGTTCACAAGGCTGGGGGTTCGATTCCTCTCAGGCGTGCCAAAACAAAAAATCTGTCGAATTTTGTCGACAGATTTTTTGTTTTGTACTCTTCACTATTCTCTCTTCTCGCGGCTCGCAAAGCGAGACGCTTTTCACTCTTCACTAAATAGATTTTTTGAGATAAGAGTTAAAAGTGAATAGAGAAGAGAAAAGGTTGCTTTTTCTTCGAAAAAGCCTTATAATGAAATCGAAGGATGTGAACAATATGTCCGAAAGTCCGTTAATCAATAAATCTCTTGATTTTGCAACTGATGTTGTTTTATTATATGAATCATTTTCAATGAAGAGAAAAGATACTACAATTTTAAAGCAACTATTACGCTCCGGAACAAGTGTTGGCGCAAATATCAATGAAGCTGTATACGGAAACAGTAAAGCAGATTTTATATCAAAATTACATATCTCCCTTAAAGAAGTTAATGAGAGTATTTATTGGCTTAAATTATTGCAAAGAACAAAGTTGTACGAATATGATTATAAGGGGATACTTGCTTTGGCTGAAGAAATAAAAAGAATGTTAATTGCGTCGTTAAACACCGCGAAGAACGATAAAAACTAATGCCAGCTTTTTTGCAATGAAATTCGCCTTGCAGGCGAGTGAAATACCGCTTTGCGGCATGAAATATTGCTATGCAATGTGACATGTGCCTGTGGACACATAGGCGAATTTTATTTCATGGTGTAGCCATTTCACTAAAATTATACTAAGGAGACGGCCAATTATGAAGCTTCACGACATTCACATTCGGGACCCCTTTGTTCTCTCTCACGGCGGCAAATATTATTTATACGGCTCGCGCGGCCCGGAAACTTGGGGGAAATGCACGGGTTTTGATGTGTATGTCAGCGACAATTTGGAGGACTGGAGTGCGCCGATGGAGGTTTTTCACGGGTACGACGGTTTTTGGGCTGATTTGAATTTCTGGGCGCCGGAGGTGCATGAATATAAAGGCAAGTTTTATATGTTTGCAAGCTTCAAAGCGGAGGGCAAGTGCCGCGGGACGCAAATTTTGGTTGCGGACAAGCCGGATGGAAGCTTTGCGGTACACAGCGAAAAGCCGGTTACGCCGGCTGATTGGGAGTGTCTGGACGGCACCCTTTACTGTGCGCAGGACGGCACGCCGTATATGATTTTCTGCCACGAGTGGACACAGGTGCAGGATGGCGAAATGTGCGCTGTTCGTCTGGCTGATGACTTGCGTATGGCGGCGGGTG
>JGI994J12354_10005356_pt1 | contig 11081 bp, 10 predicted proteins | sample IntmicLarv3ML3BL_FD_12354 | JGI IMG/M metagenome (IMG submission 12354) | reverse complement strand
CGTGCAAAGGTCGGGTTAATGAGAAAAAACAGCGGGATAATCATTGATATCGCAAAGCACAGCAGATATCGTTTTCGGAAACCTTTAAGGTTTTCCCACACCCATTTAAATGAAGCCATCTCGTACACATCTCCTAATTTCAATTGCTGACTATTATACCACAATATCCGTTTTTTTCAAGTGCGTCTTTATCCAAATTGCATAAATACTCGTACCCTCCCGCCACATCAACACCTCCGCATTTTATCTCCAAAGCCACAGTTACAAATCCGTCCGGCATGTTAATGTATTTTCTGTGCGGTTTGTGTCAAAATATTGTATTGACAATCGACACATTTCTCTGTATAGTATGCGTATTATTTTTTATTATTTTGTACTGGGGGTAGATAGATGTCCAAAGAGTTGATTCGCCTTAGTGGATGCACTATGGCGTTTGACGGTGAGGTTGTTTTGAACAACATTGATCTCTCAATAAATGACAAAGAATTCCTCACATTACTCGGACCATCCGGCTGCGGCAAGACAACGACGCTCCGGATTATCGGCGGTTTCCAGAAACCCGTTTCCGGAGACGTCTTTTTCGATGGTGTGAGGATTAATGATGTCCCGTCACACAAACGAACCGTAAATACGGTGTTCCAAAAATACGCACTTTTCACGCATCTCGACGTTTTTGAAAACGTCGCTTTCGGACTGCGAATGCTAAAGCCCGCGATTTCGAAGGACGAGATTTCCGAGCGCGTCCTTGAAATGCTTGAGGTTGTCAGCCTAAAGGGGTTTGAACGACGAACGGTCACCTCCCTGTCGGGCGGACAGCAACAGCGCGTCGCAATTGCACGCGCACTGGTGTTAAGACCGAAAGTTCTTCTGCTTGACGAGCCGCTCGGCGCGCTCGACCTGCGCCTGCGCAAGGACATGCAGAACGAACTTAAACGCATTCAGCAGGCTATGGACATCACTTTTATATACGTCACGCACGATCAGGAGGAAGCTCTTGCGATGAGTGACACAATAGTCGTCATGGACGGCGGAAACATTCAGCAAATCGGCTCGCCCGAGGATATTTATAACGAGCCGGAAAATGCCTTCGTCGCCGACTTCATCGGCGAATCGAACATTGTCGACGGCATAATGAAACGCGACGGAGTTGTCGAAATTTTCGGGCGCGAGTTCAAGTGTCTCGACTCCGGGTTTGCGGAAAACGAGCGCGTTGACGTCGTAATCCGTCCTGAGGATGTCGACATCGTCGCGCTAAAAGAAGGCATGCTCACCGGAACGGTCACAAACGTGACCTTCAAGGGCATGCAGTACGATATAATCGTTGATTTCAAGGGCTTCAAGTGGCTGATTCAAACGACGGACATCACGCCCGTCGACGCGAAAATCGGCATTCATATTGAGCCTGACGGCATACACATAATGAAAAAATCGGAATACTCCGGCATGTTCGGCGATTACAGCAGCTACTCTGCCGAGTATGACGACATCAGCGATGTCGAGTCGGAGTACGAACCCGAAGATGAAGAATAACCGTAAATATTTCGCGACGCCGTACATCCTTTGGATGGCGCTTTTTGTCGTCGCGCCGATAGTGCTGATTGCCGTTTATGCGTTCGCGTCGCGTGACGGCGGATTTACGCTTTCGAATTTCGCCTCAATGGGCAATTACCTCTCGATTTTCGGTCGCTCGTTTTGGCTCGCGCTGATTTCGACTGCTGTTTGCCTGCTTCTCGGCTATCCTCTCGCCGTCATTTTCGCGCGTGAGACGCAGAGAGTCCAGCGCATAATGATAATGCTTATAATGCTCCCGATGTGGATGAATTTCCTGTTGCGCACGTATGCGTGGGTCTCGATTCTCGACCATAACGGGCTGTTAGACCGCGCTCTTGCGTTTCTGCGCCTGCCGGCGGTGAACGTCATGTACACTGACGCGGCTGTCGTAATCGGCATGGTTTATAACTTCCTGCCGTTTATGATTCTGCCGATTTATTCCGTCGTCGTGAAGATTGATCGCAGTCTTATTGAAGCGGCGCAGGATTTAGGCGGCTCCCCGTCGGCAGTGTTCCGCCGCGTGACGTTTCCGCTGTCAATGCCGGGCGTGCTGTCGGGCATAACGATGGTTTTCGTGCCCGCGGTCAGCACCTTTGTAATTTCAAAAGTGCTCGGCGGCGATAAGCAGATGATGCTCGGCGACTTGATTGATATGCAGTTTCTCGGCACGGCGTATAATCCGCAGCTCGGCTCTGCAATTTCGCTTGTCATGATGGTCGTTGTAATGATTTTCATGTATCTGATGAATCGCTTTGGCGAGGGCGAGGATAAGGCGGTGCTGATATGATTAATACAAAACATCGTTTCGGGCAGCGGGTGTATACGACACTTATAATGCTGTTTTTGTACGCGCCGATTTTCGTTCTGATTGTCTTTTCGTTCAACGCGTCAAAATCGCGAACGGTTTGGGCGGGCTTCACGCTTGACTGGTATCGACAGCTGATTCACGATCAGGAGATTCTGCGCTCGCTGTACACTACGCTCGCCGTGTCGTTTGCGTCCGCGGCAATCGCAACGGTCGCCGGAACCTTCACCGCAATCGGCTTTTTCAATATGAAAAAGCGTATCCGCTCTCCACTGCTTTACATTAACAATATTCCGCTGATTAACGCGGATATCATCACGGGTGTCGGAATGTGTCTGCTTTTTGTGTCGCTCGGCTCGTTTTTGAAGTTCAAGCTCGGCTTCGGCACACTGCTTATCGCGCATATCACGTTCAATATCCCGTACGTCATTTTATCGGTTCTGCCGAAGCTGTATCAGCTCGACGCAAACCTTGTTGACGCGGCGCGCGACCTCGGCTGCACGTGGTTCCGCGCATTTCGAAAGGTAATTATTCCGGAGATTATGCCCGGAATAATCAACGGCGCACTGATTGCGTTTACGATGTCGATTGACGACTTCGTAATCAGCTATTTCACCGCCGGCTCGCGCGTTATGACGCTCTCGATGAAAATCTTCTCGATGACGCGTAAGCGCGTCTCGCCGAAGATTAATGCACTGTCAACGCTTCTGTTCGTGACCGTTTTGCTAATGTTGATTGTCGTCAACGTGCGTGAGATTCGTCAGGACGAAAAACTCAAAAGAGAATTAAAGAAAAAGGAGATTAAATAATGAAAAAGATTATTTCAGTTTTACTCATCGCGCTTCTCATCCTCACCGCCGTCGGGTGCGGCAAGAAAGAGCCGCAAAAGGTCGTCAACGTATTCAACTGGGGCGAGTATATCGACGAGAGCATTTTCAAGGACTTCGAAAAAGAGACGGGAATCAAGGTCATCTACTCCACATTCCAGAGCAATGAGGAGATGTTCGCCGCCTTAGAGCTCGGCGGCACTGACTATGACATCATAATCCCGTCCGATTATATGATTGAGCGTCTGATTGAGCTCGATATGCTCGAAAAACTCAACCGCGCGAACATTCCGAACGCCGCACTCTTAGCGGACGAGTATAAGACAACGTCTTACGACCCCGCCGGCGCGTACAGCGTTCCGTACATGTGGGGCACAGTCGGCATAATCTACAACTCCGCCGAAATCACGGACGAGATTACAAGTTGGTCGTCGCTCTTCAACCCCGCATATGCCAACAATATCATCATGTTCAATAACCCGCGTGACGCGTTTGGCGTTGCGTGCAAATACCTCGGCTACTCGCTGAACACCACGGATGAGGCGGAAATTCGCGCTGCATTTGACCTGCTCGTCCAGCAAAAACCCATCGTCCAGTCGTACGATATGGACACGATTTACGACAAGCTTGAGGGTGTCTCCGCCACAATCGGCGTGTACTACGCCGGCGACTATATCACGATGAAAGAGAATAATGCGGATTTACTCTTCGTCCTCCCGATTGAGGGCTCGAACGTATTCTCCGACGCAATGTGCATTCCGAAAGGCGCTTCAAATAAAGAAAATGCCGAGGCATTTATCAACTTTATGACCTCGACCGACATTGCAATGCGTAACATGGATATGACCGGTTACGTCTCCGCAAATGCGGAGGCGGCAGAGCTCTACGCCGAGGATTTAGATCCGGAGGATTATGCAATCCAGTTCCCGTCTGACGAGGTTTTGGCGCGGTGCGAGCCGTTTTTGAACCTCCCGCGGGAGACGCTTGATTTGTATTCGAAGCTCTGGGGCGACCTGAAAAGCTAATGAGTACACCAACAATCCCCCTCCGCGTAGCTAATACACTTTTAAATGCGCTAAAAGGCGGCGTTGTGCCCCGCACTGGGCTGGGGCACATCACCGTTGGGCGTAAGGACGAGATTGACGCGCTGCTCCATGACGTTTCGACGATTACGGACGGCGGCGCGTCTTTTCGCTTTGTTGTCGGCAAGTACGGAGCCGGCAAAAGCTTTCTGTTGCAGACGATTCGCTCATACGCGATGGAGCGCGGCTTCGTCGTTATTGATGCTGACCTATCGCCGGAGCGCCGCCTCGTCGGCAACCGCGGAGAGGGGCTGAACACGTATCGCGAGCTGATGAAAAACCTGTCCGTCCGCACCTCGCCCGACGGCGGAGCATTACCGCTGATTTTGCAAAAATGGATAACTGCGCTGAAGCTTGAGGCTATGCAACAGGGCGGTTTCGACGCTGACAGCCCGCAGCTCACCGCAGCTGTCGAGCTTCGTATTCACCAGACGATTGCAGAGCTTGAGACAATTGTCCACGGCTTCGACTTTGCGAAAATCATCTCAATTTACTGGCAAGCGACCGAGAGCGGCGACAACGACCGCCGAAGCTGCGCCCTGCGCTGGCTTCGCGGCGAATACTCGACAAAGACCGAGGCAAAGCGCGAGCTCGGTGTGTCGGCAATCATCACCGACGACGACTGGTACGACTATGTAAAACTGTTCGCGATGTTCGCGGTGCGCGCCGGTTATTCCGGCATTCTAATGCTAATTGACGAGCTTGTGAACATCTACAAAATCCCGCATTCCATCTCGCGCCAGTACAATTACGAGAAAATTCTGACGATTTATAACGACATAATGCAAGGGTGTGCGCAATATCTCGGCGTCATAATGGGCGGTACGCCGCAGTGTGTTGAAGATCCGCGCCGCGGCGTTTTTAGCTACGAGGCGCTCAAATCAAGGCTCGAGTCCAGTCGGTTTTCCGACGGCACGACGCGCGACCTGCTAAGCCCGATAATCACACTGAAAACCCTCACGCCGGAGGAGATGTACGTGCTGATTGAAAAGCTCGCGACGATTCACGGGCTCGTATACTCGTGGGAGCCTCGCGCCTCGGCTGAGGAACTGAGCTTCTTCATTCAGACGGAGTTCGCCCGCGTCGGCGCGAACACGAACATAACCCCGCGTGAGATAATCCGCGATTTCATCGAGATTCTGAATATCGTCTACCAGTACCCGGAAAAATCGATTCGCACAATCCTCGGCGGCGAGGATTTCACCTACGCCTCAAGCGACGAGAACGAGGCAAAACTCCACGCCGAGTTTCAAGGGTTTGAGATATAAAAATGTACTACACCATTTCCGTTCCGGCGGGTGCATTTCGACAAACTATAATTTTGAGGAGTAACGGCACATGCAAAATAACGATATAGATAATGGGAATATTTTTGACTGGGGACTGGTTTCAAAGGACTATACGAAATACAGAGATATTTATCCGGAAGAATTTTATAGAAGCATTACTGATTTAGGTTTGTGTGTTGCGGGTCAAACTGTATTGGATTTAGGAACGGGAACCGGGGTTTTACCACGAAACATGTATCATTTGGGGGCAAAATTTGTAGGTGCTGATATTTCAGAAAATCAAATAGCCGAGGCAAGGCGGATTTCCACAGAAAACGGTATGGATATAAATTATGTTGTTGCGAGTGCTGAAAACATAGACTTTCCTGCAGAAAGCTTTGATGTTGTAACAGCGTGCCAGTGCCACATTTATTTTGATAATGAAATTGCTTTGCCAAAAATATATGATGTGCTACAACCAAATGGCCACTTTTGTGTCTTGTGGATGGGGTGGTTGCCTTTCGAAGATGAAATTGCAAAAATGAGTGAAACTCTTGTCTTGAAATACAATCCCAATTGGACTGGTGTGAATGCTATACGTCCCAATTTTGAGGCAATTAAAACCACTTGGAACAATACTCTATTTCAAATAAGTAACGTAAGAATCTACGATTTGAAAGTTCCTTTTACAAGAGAAAGCTGGCATGGAAGAATGATAGCTTGTCGTGGGATTGGCGCTTCTGTATTATCTGCTGAAGAAATTGAAGCATTTGAAAAAGAACATTTACAAATGCTTAATAGTATGCCCGAAACATTTGAAATATTACATTATGTGACAATTATAGATTTGCAAAAACACATATAATTACGATTTTAAATTTCAGCGTGTCCACCACCACGAAAGGAGCATCGACATGTCCAACGGAAACTCAGCGTTCGAACGGCTCGCGCCGTTCATACAGGATTACATATACCGCAACCGCTGGGACGAACTGCGCGAGGTTCAGGTTGCGGCGTGCGATGTAATTTTCAACTCCGACGATAATCTTCTGCTATGCACTCCGACAGCGTCCGGCAAGACCGAGGCGGCGTTTTTACCTGCAATAACGCAGGTTTGGGAGAATCCGCCGAAATCCGTCGGAATCCTGTATATCGCGCCACTAAAGGCTCTAATCAACGACCAATTCCTCCGCATAAACGAGATTTTGGAGGAGGCGGATATCCCCGTCACGCGCTGGCACGGCGACGTGTCGCAGACGCTGAAGGACAAGCTAATCCGCAACCCGCGCGGTGTCATGCAGACAACTCCGGAAAGCCTTGAGGCAATGCTCATGCGCCGCAAACAGCAGGCAATCGGGCTTTTTTCGGACCTCCGCTTCGTCGTAATCGACGAGGTTCACAACTTCCTTGGCTACGACCGCGGCGTTCAGCTAATGTCACTGCTTGAGCGTCTGCAAAACCTCACGGGCAACGTCCCGCGGCGAATCGGACTGTCCGCGACGCTCGGCGACATTTCCGTTGCAGAAAATTTCCTAAATGCCGGCACCGGGCGGCAGTGCGCAGTCCCGGATGTTGACAGCGAAAACCGCCGCGCCCGCCTAATGCTAACGCATTTTTACGCGAAAGAGGACGACTACACGGACGAGGGGTGGAAACCGTTTTTCGAGGCAATTTACGCCCTCACCCACGGCAAAAAGTCGATAATCTTCTCAAACTCGCGCGAGGAAATTGAGGTCAACATCGCATACTTAAAACAGCTCGCCCTGCAAAAGCGGGAGCGCGACGTGTTCTTCGTACACCACGGCAACATCTCCGCGTCCGACCGCGAATACGCGGAGCAACAGATGAAAACATCCGACCTGCCGCTCGTGACGGGCGCGACGGTCACGTTAGAGCTTGGAATCGACCTCGGCGACCTTGAGCGAATCGTCCAAACCGGCTCTCCGCACAGTGTCGCAAGCCTCGCACAGCGCCTCGGGCGCAGCGGCCGGCGCGGCGGAGTCGCAGAACTCGCGTTCGCCTTTGCAGAGGAAAAGCCGAAAATCGGCGCGCCGTTTTACCGCCAAATCAACTGGGACTTCATCAAATGTATTGCCCTGATTGAGCTGTATCGTGAGGGGTGGATTGAACCGATTCAGCCGATCCAACTGCCGTTCGGCGTGCTGTACCACCAGCTGATGAGCTATCTGTACGGCTATGGCGAGTGCTCGGCGGCGCACCTAGCGCAGACAATGCTGAACCTCGACGCGTTCCGCCACGTCCCGCAGGAGGATTTCGCGGCATTGCTCCGCGCGCTGATTGCGTCAAAGCAGTTAGAGCAAACGCACGACAACCAAATCCGAATCGGCGAACGCGGCGAGCATGAGACAAATTCGCACGAATTTTTCGCCGTATTCCAGACCGAAATCGAATATTCCGTCCGCGACAAAACGCACGAGGTCGGCACTCTGCACCACCCAATGCCGGAGCGCGAGCGCTTCATTTTAGGCGGCGTTCCGTGGCAGGTCACACAGCTTGACCGCGAAAACCGCATTATCTACGTGGAGCGCGTCTCGGGCATGTCTGCGGTCAGCTGGCTGACGCATTATGAGGGCATTCACTACACGCGCGTGCTTCACACAATGCGAAAAATCCTAAAAAGTGACGAGGTTTACGGCTACCTCCACCCCTCAGCGGTGGAGAGACTTTCAGAAATCCGCTCAATCGCGCAGGGCTCTGGCGCACTCGACGCGGAGTATTTCCAAATCTCGCCGAACACGTTTGGAATCCTCCCATGGATGGGCACGGGCGCGTGGAACGCACTGGCGTTCGCGCTCGCGAAAAAGCTTCCGAACAGCCTGGATGCAACGTATTCGACGTGGTATATGATACGCCTCGGCAACACGTCAGAGGCAGAGCTTCGCGCCGCACTGGATGCGATTCGTACAGAGCCGCTAACGCTCGACGACCTTGACCTACCGCTGAATATAGAGACGTTCGGCAAGTACGACGAATTCGTCCCCGCAGAGCTAATCCGCAAACAATTCGCCGAATCAATGATTGACATCACAGAGCTAAAACGCCTGCTAAATCAATAAAATGAATCCCCCGCTTGGAGCAATTCCAAGCGGGGATTTTATTGTTATTTCTTAAAATCGCTCAACCGAGCAATAACATACCGAGTGAACTCCGCCGCGAATAATAAATTTGTATTCCGGGCAAAGGCTCTTAATGTATTGCGGAATTTCAAAAATATCCGCGCCCTTGTGATAAATGCAAATCGCCATCTCCGGCGCGAACTTCTTAATCGTCTCCGCCGCGCCTTTAAGCGCGGGCATTTCAAGCCCCTCAATATCCATTTTTATGCAGAGCTTCCCGACGGGTTGGATATTCAAGTCATCAATTCGCACCGTATGCGCCGCCTGCTCCCCCGCTTGCGCAACCTTTCCTGACGTAGTTCCGGCATGTTCAATGAAATAATCTCCCGCCTCATCACTGACGCCCTTCATGATTATTTCCACTTTGTCACATAAGCCCAGCTCCGCAACGGCACTTTCAAGTGCAATTTGCTTCGTCTTATCCGCCTCAACGGCGTATGCATAGCAAAGCCGGCTATTGTACTGCTGATAAAAATCCTTCAAACTATCGCCTGTGTACGCGCCGCAATCCAAAAAAGTCAGCTCATCGCAAGCGCCCAAGTCGTTGTCCACCCTGTCCCAGTATCGTTTATTGTATCTTGCTATCCAGTCAACCGCTTCGCGCGGCAAAAGCAACGCCCAGTCAAAACTTTTCGCCAAAAAGAAGTTGTCCAAAAACAGTTGCGTCTCGGAATCCTCTGCTTGATACAGTTTTCTAATATCATTTTCCGGCAAACCCACATCACAAATACCCAAATACGGCTTAGCGTAGTAAAAAATCAAAAATTCGTTTGACAATTCATACTTGCTTGCCAAATTCCCAATCTCACACATATCCCGCTCCGCGTAGATAATAACCGCCTCGGAATTGAGTTTCACCTCATCAAATGACAAAACCCGCTTTTTGCAAAAATCCGAGCTATCAGAAGCCTCCGCGAGGAAGCCAACAACCTCAGAATCCGGAAAATTTCCGATAATCCACTCAAAACATGCCTCCGCGCGCGAGGATACCCCGAAAATCACAATCTCACCAAGCGTCAGATTTTTCAAAAATTCCTCATAGCTCTTCTTGTCCATCACAGTCCCCCGTCGCCCGCTAATTTTCCCGCATTGCAAGCTCGTCCGCAATCGCGCAGAGCAGCTCCGCATCAACAAACGCGGCGCGAACCGCGTCCTTTGCCGCCTTTGTGTGCTCTGCAATCAGGCGCTCGCACTCCGCCGCGCCGTATCGAGTGTAAAACGTCTGCTTCCCCTGCTCCGCGTCGGATCCAACGGGCTTTCCGAGCGCCTCCGCAGAGCCCGTCGCGTCAAGCACATCGTCGCGAATCTGAAACGCAAGTCCAACGCCGTTCGCAAACTCCTCCGCCGCACTCAACTGCTCCGCCGAGCCGCCCGCGGCAATCACGCCGATTTTCACAGCGGCGGCAATCAGGCTCGCCGTTTTCATCGAGTGAACGCGGTACAAATCGTCCGAGCCCTGCATATCAAACGTCTGCCCGCCGCAAATTCCGTCGGCTCCCGCCGCCTCCGCCAGAGCCGCAATCATTTTCACAACGCGCTCCGCCGGCAGGTCACAGCCGGCAATTTTTGCAAACGCTTCCGCCTGTAGTGCGTCGCCCGCCAAAATCGCCAGCGCCTCTCCAAAAGCGACGTGGTTTGAGGGCTTTCCACGCCGCATATCATCATCATCCATCGCCGGCAGGTCGTCGTGAATCAGCGAATAAGTGTGCAAAAGCTCAACCGCACACGCCGCATCCATTGCCTCCTCCGTACCGCAAACGTGGTCACGGCACGCCTCCACAAACGCAAGCGTAAACACAGGCCGAATCCTCTTTCCACCCGCCGCAACGCTGTATCGCATTGCCTCAAGAAGCGACAAATCGCCCGCAAAATAGCTCTCAAGCCGCGCCTCAATTCGCTCCCGCAGAGCGTCAAAGCGAAGCTGAAACTCTTTATTCATCGCCGTCGAATGGGCTCTCAACCGGCTCGCCGTCCGCGCCTTTTGCGAGCTTCACAACGGTCTGCTCCGCCGCGTCGAGTTGCTTCGTGCAGCCGCGAATCAGCTCCGCACCCTCCGAATACAGCGCAAGAAGCGCGTCAAGCGGAGCCTCGCCGCGCTCAAGCTCCGCAACGATTGCCTCAAGGCGCGCAAGCGCCTGCTCAAACGTCGGTGTCTTTTTCGTAGCCATAATTTCTCCTTTATTTGCAAGCATTTAGCGTATTATTTCACCGTTACCGCAACTTCGTCCTTTTCAAGGCGCAGTGTCAAATCGTCGCCCGATTTCACGTCCGATTTCGCGCGCACGACCGAACCGTCAGCACGCCGTGCCACGGCATACCCGCGACCGAGCACCTTCAGCGGGCTCATCGCGTCAAGCGACGCGGCAAGCTTCGATATCTCCGCCCGTTGCGCCGCAACGGAACGGCTCCCC